>OCZT010001927.1_pt1 | contig 21494 bp, 10 predicted proteins | sample 1539031 | NCBI WGS metagenome assembly OCZT01 (sample SAMEA3539308, study PRJEB22396) | soil metagenome | biome: tundra; feature: field; material: soil | place: USA | collected 2010-05 | depth 0.15 m | reverse complement strand
CAATCATAGCCAGTTGTCATCATGCCAACGGGTACGCAAACTCTCGTCTTGCTTGTTTTGTATAGTGGATTAAAGTTTCCTGTTCCGTTTAAATTATTGTTGCTAAAATTTATTGTGAACTGCTGTGAATCCTGAACAACCGATGTAACCTGCAAAGCAAAATCGGATTGATATTTATTTGGAAACATGGTTTCTGCAAATTCATTCAGTATTTGAGCAACTTTTGCAGCATGATTCTGACTTACGCAAAACATAATCGTCTTTCCGATTTCACCAGTAACAGGGTCACGAAGTGCATTCTCTAAAAATGTTTTGCAGAATATTTTGTTCGTTTTCTCGCTGAAAAATTTACGCTCAAAATCCTTTTGAGTAAATACTGTTTCTTTCTCTTGTGATTTTGAGTTTTCAATTTTTATGTCATCATTTCCATTTTCACTTTCTGTAACAGATATTTTATAACCTTCATCGGATAAAAGTTGCGTTGTGATTTCAGTTCTTGCATCGGCAACAATCGGATTCACCAAAAAGCCCTCTTTTACTCCGTGCAACAAAGAATATTGGAAAGTAGGTTTACCATCCGCACATCCAAAGGTTGCATAGGTATCTAACAACATTCTTCTTTCTAATTCTCTTGGGTCTTTCTCGTTTAGTTTTTCGGGGTCAATCTTTTTGAGATAATCTTTTGGTGTTGCCGTCAATCCTAATTTGTAGCCAATAAAATATTCAAATACGGCTCTGCTGTTTCCGCCAATGCTGCGGTGCGCTTCGTCTGAAATCACCAAATCAAAATCTGTTGGCGAAAAAATTCGCTTGTATTTATTCTTGAAAAGAAATGACTGAACTGTCGAAACAACAATTTCATTTTTTCTCCAATCGTCTCTGTTTTCTTTATAGATGCAGCATTGGTAGTCGTTACGCAAATATTCTTTGAATGCTTTGTCGGCTTGGTCTTCCAACTCCAAACGGTCAACTAAAAATAAAACCCGTCTTGCGTTACCTGTCCGTAAAAACAATTTAATAACTGCTGCTGCTGTTAAAGTTTTCCCTGTTCCTGTTGCCATCTCAAAAAGAAAGCGGTCTTTGCCGTTTCTCACTTCCTGTTGAATTGTCTTTACTGCATTCACCTGATATTCCCGCAACAAACGAAGTTTATTTTCTTCTAAGTAATTTTTGCGTTGCGTTTCATCAATCCATCGGGGGTCTTTGCTGTAATCAGGTTTTTGTGTGATAACGATGTAATCTTTTTGCACCGTTTCACTAATCAAACTTTGTGAATTTGGTTTGAAGGAAGTGTAAGCACCAACTGTTTCGGGTGACGGAAATTTTGAAATGATGTTTGGGTTTCCTTTCTGTAAATCCCAAAGAAAATGTTGGTTGCCGTTGGAGAGAATAACAAAACGACACTTTTGTGCCGTTGCATATTTTCTTGCTTGCTCTTTTGCAGCAAGTGGGTTTATTTCTTCTTTCTTGGCTTCTAAAACTATGAACGGAAAATCTTTGTCGTCTAAAAGTAAATAGTCAATAAAACCGTTTGAAGTTTTTTCAAAGTCGTCTCCAAAGTTGTCAAGTTGGTGTTGAATAATTTTAGTGTTTGGCTCTAAAACAATATTAGCAGGTTTGCCATTTTCCGCAAAGAACCGCCAACCTGCTTCCTCCAACAGTTTATTGATTTTTATTCTTGCTTTAGCTTCTGCCATTTCAAGCGAATATCGGAATTAAAATAGAAGGATTGGCAATAGAATTTCAAAAAAATAGCAAAATATATTATTATACAGTGAAAAAAACACTACGTTACATAGTAAGAAACGTGTGAATGACGAAATGGATATGGACGACTTTCAAAGATTTAAATTAAGCCTGACGAAAGAAACAGCAGACCTGAGAACGAAAATTGCGGAACTGAAAGACACCGAAAGCGGTTTTATGGAGTACCTGCGCTACGGCACTACGATACTTGGAAACCTGAAATTCTATTACAGTACAGCTACATTAGAAGGCAAACAACAAATATTTGGTTCAATATTCCCCGAAAAGCTGATTTTTTCCGAAAATACTTATCGAACCGCAGAACCTAATGAGGTTTTAACTTTTCTGTACGATGTAAATAAGGATTTTGGAAAAAGAAAGGCTGCCAAAAATGGCAGCCTTTCCTATCGTGTGACCCCGGTGGGGGTCGAACCCACGACCCACAGATTAAGAGTCCACCTGTAAGTTCCTAAAAGGCATATTTTGTCGTTTTTTCGCATATAAATCTACACCATCCAGGACCACTACTACCATTTCCCCACCTCATTTTCCCCACCTTTTTGTTTTCGAAATAACGGCAATTATTTATCCCTTTCAACAATTTTCAGTTGGGCTTCCGTGTGTTCAGTAAATGCGTTGCACTGTTTCAGGTGGTCTTGCATTGCGTCCATATCATCATTATATATTGTTTCGCTGAACTCATGTGCGTGTTGCAGCATCCGAATGTACGGATCCGGCTTTTGCTGCCTGGTCAGTTTCTTTAATGCACCCATATAATCATCCCTGTAAACAGTAGGAATGATAATTTTTGATTGACCTTCTTTCGTTAGTTCAGCATTCATCATTACGCGTGCTATACGACCGTTACCATCTAAAAAGGGATGTACTTCGCTTATCACAAACATCATATATACTGCTTTTGAAAAAGGGTGTTCTAATGCCTGATAGAAATCAAAACTCTTTACCAATGTTCCTCGCACAAGAGTCAGATCAACAAAAGATGTTTGCCCCGCAAAATTATTTCGGTCCTTAAACATGCCGGGGTTTTTGCTCTCTCTTGCGCTGAGTAAAATTTTGTGACGATATAAAAGGATATTAATAAGTTCGTCCGATGTTTTTGGGGTAACAGTCATCTCTGTTTTATTTGAAACAAGATGATAGGTACCCAACACATCATGGCTGTCATCATTTCTTGCGACAAGCGGTTTGTTTGTCTCAATTATTTCTTTTGCTTCTTCAACTTTAAAAACAGTCCCTTCAATGTAGTTTGAAAAATAAGCTTCGAAGAACGCAAAGTTCCGGAATGACTTAACGGAAGCATTTTTATCGGGGCGGCTCTTATACTCTCTTTGCTGTAATTCCCGGAAAAGCTCTTCAAAAAGAGTTAATCGTGCCGGGTCATAAGGCAGGCCAAAAGCTCTTGCGGATGCAACCGGAGAAGAAAGAATATCAGAAGTGTGGGTGCTCAGCAAGGCGCTTATCATTTTATTGAGTTGCTCAAACTCTTTTTGCATTCCAAGGATTGGCGCAATAGCTTTTGCATCATCTCGTAATTTATTCAGCCCGTTTTCTCCATGTACACGTATAATGAGTTCGAGCTTCTCTTCAATCTCAGGAAGAGTTAGCGTTTTTGATGTTGGGCCTAGTCTTTTGGATGATTGCAGATTTTCTAAAAATGCTCTTGCCTTTTGAGAAACAAACAACTCACCCGAAAAAGAGTTATCTCCTTCAATGGGCTTATGTCCTTCTAAAAAACTGATCGTGATACCAGGTAGTTTTACCTTTTTGGTGTACTTATATGTAAGAAAAATATAACCTGCCTTAGTAGGCTTGTATTCAAAAGCGGAACGATGGCTTAATAACGATTGTGGATATAACTTGCCTAGAATCTGAAAAAGATTTCTTTGAATAATCGAATCTATCGTCTCTTTAAGATTAGAAGAATAGATTCTCGGTGCGATCTTTCGGATTTGACCTTCCTTTTCTAACTTTGAAATTTGCCTTCTGATCTTTGGATCAGAGGAACCAAAGACAATTTCCTGTAAATGCACTGGGATATTATTTTCCATTATAAAGGCTTTATTTAACAAATATAGATAATATTTTCCATTACAGGCCTATTTTATGATAATATTTTCTATTATAGTGCCATAATTGAATAATATTTTCCAACATAATTCGAAAAACAATAGAATTTGCTGTTTAAAGAAGGAGGTAGAATGGTCAAATAATCTGTGGACGTAAACGCCCTTTTTCCGAACGTCCACAAGGCAGTCCAAAATGACACTTTTTCAATAAAAAAACCGACCTGTTAAAGTCGGTTTTCATAGGAGAAATCGCTTCTGTGACCCCGGTGGGGGTCGAACCCACGACCCACAGATTAAGAGTCTATTGCTCTACCAGCTGAGCTACGGAGTCATTAATTCAAACTAATACCTGAAAACGGGCGCAAATATACTAAGAACTGAATCGGTTGTACTTCCCGGTTAATTGAGCAGGATATATGCTATGCATTACGGTTTTTTCTCTTCTTTAAAAGACCTCAGCCACTCCAAGGCTTGTCCTCTAGTATTGAACATTTTAAATTGAAAAGCTTTATCAGTAGAATTATTAAAAAATTTATTGAAGAAATTAAAAAGCAGCCTGATTGCTATAGAATTATTTACGACTGCTGATGCAATAAAATAATCATGTCCATGCCGGGTAACATATTTCATCGCTTTACTATCAAATGTAAAAAAAGTTCCACCCTCAAATAAGTGTAAGGCTTTGTGTTTTTGACATCCTAATTTTCTATAGATGTCAAAGTGTATTTCCACTTCTTCTAAATCAATTTCCGCTCCTTCTTTTAATTTTAAATGCAGGAATCCTTCATGATCAATCCAAATATTAGCTGTTTTTGTTTCTATTTTTTTTGTAGTTTCCATCATGGGAAGTTGAACAATAAATATACTGCTTATATTTTTCATGTAACAATAATATTTTGGGATAAAAAAAATAGTAAGAGTTTGTGTGCACATTACCTGAACAGGATAAATTTGCGGACAGGAATTCACGATGAACATAAAACATACCGAAACGTTTGACCTTGCCTACCGTTTCGTCACCGAAACCAACCTGAATATTTTTCTCACCGGGAAAGCAGGAACGGGCAAAACAACTTTCCTCAAATATTTGCGGCAAAATACCTTTAAAAAAATGGTGGTGGCTGCGCCAACGGGAGTGGCAGCTATCAATGCCGGAGGTGTTACCCTGCATTCGTTGTTCCAATTGCCGTTTGCTCCCTTTATTCCGCAAGGACGAGGAGGAGAAGGAACGGTAGACAGTCACTCTCTTTTATCGCAGATCCGTTTCAACAAAGAAAAACTCAACTTGCTCCGCAACCTTGAACTGCTGGTGATCGATGAAGCGAGTATGGTGCCTTCGCATACGGTGGATGCGATCGATACTATTTTAAGAAGCATCAAGAGAAGACAGCATCTGCCGTTTGGCGGCACACAGGTTTTATTCATTGGCGACCTGCATCAGCTTCCGCCCGTGGTGAGAAACCAGGAATGGGAATTTTTAAAAAACTATTATCCTTCTGTTTTTTTCTTCGACAGTATGGTGCTGAGAGAAAATGTTCCGGTGATGATAGAACTGAAAGAGATCTTTCGCCAGCGGGACAATGCCTTTATTACTGTGCTGAGCGAGATCCGGCATAACAATCTCACCCTTGAAAATTTAAGTTTGCTGAATTCCCGGCTCCAGCCTGATTTTATTCCTGCCGATGATGAAGGATATATTACGCTCACTACCCACAATGCGCAATCGGACGAGATAAATAAAAGGCAATTAAAAAAGCTGAAAGCGCATTCTCAGATTTATCATGCAGAGATCAATGGCGATTATCCCGAGCACCTTTACCCTGCCGAACCCCGGCTTGAACTCAAAGAAGGAGCGCAGGTAATGTTCCTTAAAAATGATGTGGAGGGAAAAAAATATTTTAACGGGAAGATCGGCACTATCATAACACTTGATGCGGACAGGATATCGGTGCAATGTACGGGAGAGCAGCACGAAATAGAAGTGAAAAAATACGAATGGAAAAATATGAACTATTCGCTCAACCCTGACACGCGTGAAATACGGGAAGAAGAATTGGGCGTATTTCTGCAATACCCCTTGCGCCTTGCCTGGGCAATCACCATTCATAAAAGTCAGGGGCTTACGTTCAACAAGCTGATCATTGATGCGGAAAATGCTTTTGCGAACGGGCAGGTGTATGTGGCGCTGAGCCGATGCACCTCATTGGAAGGTTTAGTACTTACTTCTCCTGTGAACCGGAAATTTCTTGGCGCGCATCAGAACCTGAAGGACTGGCAGGAAAAGAACCAGGACGAAAAAAATCTTCAGCAGAAATTCAATGAATCACGGCAAAAATATATTCAGCAGGAATTGCAAAATATTTTTTCATGGAAGAACTGGTTTTACGAGCTGCGCGAACTGAATGATGCCATGATTGCAAAGAAAGAGAACCTTCCACCGGTATGTTTTCCCTGGATCAAAGACCTGGTGGATAAACAAAAGGTGCTGGAAGTTGTGGCGGAAAAATTTGTAGTACAAATTAAGAATCTGTGCAACAATAACTTGTTGAGTGTGGAAGAAAATCAACCTCTCCAGAAAAGGATAAAAGAGGCGGCAAATTACTTTTCGGCAGAGGTTATGAAGTGGAAAGATATTTTCTCAAATCATTCGCTCTCTACCGATACGAAAAAGACCGCCCGTAAAATTGACGCTTCATTAAACGAGATCAATTTTATTGTTTATGAAATTTTACATCACATGGATCATTGCAGGAACGGATTTATACTGGATGAGTATTTAAAGAGCGGCAAAAAACTTTTGGGAACTGCTGAAAAAGTGCAAAGTTCCTATGCGCAGGACAGGATACGGAATGTCAGCTCACAGGAATTAGAACACTCCGGATTGTATGACATGCTGGCAGAAATGCGCAACCGCATCGGGAAAAAAGTAAAACTCCCTCTTTATACAATCTTCAGCAACAACGCCATCAAAAATGTGTGCATGAGATTACCTCAAAGCAATGACGAGTTGTTGAAAGTAAAAGGATTCGGAAAAGTAAAAGTGAAAAAATACGGGGATGAAGTGGTGGAACTTGTACGCAAATACTGCCTGGAGAATAAACTTGAACGAAAAGGAAAAACTTCAGAAGTATATTGATCTTGAGTTTTTTTGCACGCTCGAATTTTATTTATTCGCCAGTATAAATAATACCCGTTTCAATGGCGCCACGTCTGCCGGCATATGCTTTCAGGGGACTTGTAATAATATCATAACTCATTCGGAACGTACTTAATCCCTGTTTAATTCCAAGTTGAATAATAATTGCATCCTTTACTCTGCAGGAAAATAAATTTCGCAGATTGACATTTGTAAATTTCACTACTCCATAGATTTTCCATACGTCCTCTGTTCCCCTGCTGTATAAATAATACCCATTTCAATGGCGCCCCGGCTGCCGGCATACGCTTTCAGGGGACTTGTAATAATGTCATAACTCATTCGGAACGTACTTGATCCCTGTTTAATTCCAAGTTGAATAATAATTGCATCCTTTACTCTATAGGAAAGACCACTCACCAATTGATAGGTGGGATTAATGCGATAGTATTCAAGCATTCCCAGCATCAGTTCATGTGCACCGCCCTGATACATAAATAAAATGCAAGGCTGAAGATTAAGCATGGAGCTGATGTTGATGTCGGTTCCTCCGCTCAGATTAAAACGCATAGGCAGACGGAATACTGCGGAGGTAGTCGATTGATTAGGCCTGTCCAGGTGATTGATTGAAAAGCCCGCGAAAGGATTGAATCTCTTGGACTCGTTTTTGTATTTGTAATAAATACCCATGTTGACATCAAACTTCATTAAACTGAATTTCTGAAAACTTTCTCCGGTGGGTGCGTTGGGGTCCAGTCCCTGATTTGAATTATACTGTTCAGAGAATAAAAGGTCGTTAGCTCCGTATTTTTTGTTTAACAAACCAATTTGCAAACCGGTTGTCAGAAAATGATTTTTACTGTTGTCGCTTGTGATGCGATAAGCTCCACCCACCATAAAACCAAATGTATTGTAATTGCTAAGCCCTGCCAGGTTATCAATGAGGTAACCTCCAACACCGAATCTTCCTATGGGTTTATCAAATGCAAGGGATGAAGTGGTATAGGGTTTGCTTTGCAATTTTTGCCATTGTGAACGGTAATTGGCCAACACCCGAAAATCTCCCTTTTCTCCCAGATACATTCCTGCAAGGGCAGGGTTCATGTACAAAGGAGAGATGTCATATTGCGACAGGTGGTAATCCTGAGCACGACTGAATTGACTGCAGGTCATTATGCAAAGGACTGCAACAATATTTTTTATGAAGTTTTTTTTCATGGCTCAGCTTTTTTAATTAACGTATCAAAGTAACATCACCTGAAAAATTGAATTCTTTTCCATCAACTGTCGTGCCTTTCGCCGTGAATATGTAAACACCGGCAGGCTGATCAACTCCCTTTAATTTTCCATCCCATACACCTTTTGGATCAGTGGAACCGAATACCAGGTTACCCCATTGGTTGTAAATTTCCAGATCTACTTCCAGAAAGGGACCTCCAAGCACCATTACTCCATCGTTGATATTGTCTCCGTTCGGTGTAAAGCCGGTTGGAACAGCTACCGGGCTTACAATAACAGTGTTTGATTCAATGATCACATCGGCATGTGCAGTATCTGTGCAACCTAATGTATTAGTTACGATAAGACTGACCGTGTAAGTTCCTGAGGCTACATATGTATAAGATGGATTTTGCTGGGTCGATGAGCCGCTGCTGTTTCCGAAATCCCATAGCCATGTAATGGCGCCAAGCGATTGGTCGGAGAAGCTTGCTGTTGATCCGGTCTCGGTAGATGTGAAGGCTGCTACCGGCTTGGTAGCGAAAGTGATTTTCATTGTATCGGAAGAAGCGGAACATTGTCCGTTATTCGTAGAGACAAGCACCAGTTCTATGTTTCCTGCATTATGATCGGCCTGACTGGGTACATACGAAGCGTTAAGAGTAGAACCACTCGGAACAAAAGATCCGGTTCCCATTGATGTCCAGGTACCGGTGCCGGTTCCACCACTAATGAGACCATTTAACGGAATAACCCCACTGGTACAGGTCGACTGATCCATTCCGGCATTTGCAACAGCTGCGCTGCTGAAATATATATAAACAGTATCAATTATGGTATTGCAGACTCCATTGTTGGTCGATGACAAAGTAAGTTTCACTATTCCATTTGCAATATCACTCACACTTGGCGAATAAGTGGCATTCAATACAGTTGCGTTCGGGTTGAATGTTCCGGACCCCAACGTATTCCAGATGCCTGTACTTGATCCGCCCTGCACGCTTCCGTTCAGTTGAACCAAATTGGATGAGCAGATGGATTGATCAGCACCCGCATTAACAGTTGTGACAGGAATTAATGTGATGAGTACAGTATCTGAAGATTGGTTGCAGACTCCGTTGTTGGTGGATTCAAGCACCAATTTTACTGTGCCATTTGCAATATCGGCAGCATTGGGCGTATAGCTTGCATTCAGCGTCTGCACATTCGGACTAAATGTTCCGCTTCCTAAAGTTGACCACACTCCAGTGTTTGTTCCGCCAGCAATCGAACCGCTCAGGATGGCTGAGGTCGCGCCACTGCAGAGAACCTGGTCGCTGCCTGCATTGGCTATCGGTGTGCTCATGAAATGAAGAACCATTGTATCATTGGTAGCAGGGCATGCTCCTGTACCGGTAGAGGAAAGTATCAAAGAAACATTTCCAAATGCAAGGTCTGCAGTACCGGGGTTATAAGTTGCGTTGAGTATTTGTGAATTAGGAGAAAATGTTCCGGTTCCGGTGCTGCTCCAGATGGCTGTTGTTGTTCCGCCCGTTACCGTTCCATTCAAAGATGTTGCGGGAGTTGCTGCGCAAACTGTATTGTCGGTTCCGGCATTCACCAGTGTCACTTGTTGGAGCGTGATCAGCATGGTGTCTCTGATAATAGTGCAAGCTGCGTTATTAGTCGAGGAGAGAACCAGTTGCACATTTCCGGAGATGTAATCAGCTGCGCTGAATGCATAGGAAGCATTAAGCGTCTGGGCATTGGGTGAGAAAGTACCTGTACCTAAGGCGGTCCACTGCCCTGTAGTACTTCCTCCGTTTACAGTTCCGTTGAGTGTTGCAGAGGCTGTGCTGTTACAAACAGTCTGATCTGTTCCGGCATTTACAAGTGCCGGACTGTTTACTGTAATGAGCATCGTGTCTCTGCCGGTGAGGCAGCCGCCATTATTGGTGGTAATAAGAATGAGTTTTACACTTCCGTTTGAAATATCACCTGCACTTAATGTATAGCTTGCATTTAACGTCTGCGGATTCGGAGCGAAAGAACCACTGCCCAGCGTTGACCATTGTCCTGTGCTTGCTCCTCCCGATACCAGTCCGTTGAGGTTAATGACCGAATTAGTACTGCATGTGTTCTGATCAACACCTGCATAAGCAAAAGCATTGAGGCCGAAAATAATTTTCACCGTATCGGTTTCAGAAGCGCACATGCCATTGTGGGTTGAAGTAAGTATAAGTATTACAGCACCGGAAGAGGTGTCGGCCGCGCTGAACAGATACAATGCATTCAGTGTGCTGTCGTTTGGAGAGAACGTTCCTGAACCCAGGCTGCTCCATATACCCGATGAACTTCCGTTGCTTACAATGCCTTGCAGTTGTGCATTGGAAGCGCTGCTGCAAACATTCTGATCAACACCCGCGTTGACGACAATCGAAGATGTGAAATGAATGATCACTGCATCGTTCACCGCATTGCAGATTCCATTTCCGGTGGTAGTGAGTATCAGTGTGAGTGTACCTGAACTTATTTCTGCTATGGTAGGTGTGTAAGTAGCATTTAGAGAGGTGTTGTTTGGATTGAATGTTCCATTACCACCCGACCAGATGCCGCCTGCTGCATTCACAATACTTCCTGCCAGAATTACATTGGGATTGCTTCCGCAAACTGATTGGTCAGGCCCTGCATTGGAAGTGGGTGCGGGCGAAATAAATACAACCAAGAAATCAACAGCCAGGTTGCAACTGCTTGTGGCACTCAGAATCAGATTCACCTGGCCTGCTGCAATGTCTGCTGCGCTGGGTGTATAGGTGGCATTCAAAGTAATTGCATCCGGATTAAATACTCCGGAACCGGAAGTACTCCACATACCGGGTCCGCCACCGCTTACAAAACCGTTCAGGCTGACTGCAGGGTTATTAGCACAAACGGTCGGGTCGGGTCCTGCATTGACAGTGGACGAAGGAAAAATATTTATTCTGACCGTATCGGTTACGGATACACAGGATCCGTTGTTTGTAGAATGAAGCACCAGATAAATAATCTGTGCTGCAGAGTCTGCACTGCTCGATTGATAGGTGGCATTTAAGGTAGTATTGTTTGGAATAAAAGATCCGGTTCCCGTACTGGTCCACAAGCCCGTAGTTGTTCCGCCACTTACACTTCCATTCAGCAGAATGTTATGAATGGAAGAGCAGACGATCTGATCCGGACCAGCACTAACGATTGGAGCAGGAGTGATTGTAATTACCATCGAACTAGTTGCCGGATTGCAACTGTTGGCAGTAAGTATAAGAGTCACTGAACCTGAAGCAACGTCACCTGCACTTGGAATATATTGAGCATTCAGGTTTGTGTTGTTCGGACTGAACACTCCTGTTCCGGTGCTGGACCACACACCGGAGCTTGCACCACCTGTAATTATTCCATTCAATACCACGGCAGCATTGTTTCCGCAGACAGTCACGTTACTTCCTGCATTAGCACTACCGGCAGGAAGAATGTTGATTTTCATCGTATCGGTTACGGCCAGGCATGATCCGTTGTTTGTTGAAGTGAGCACCAGTTTTACAAAACCATTCAATGAATCCTGATTACTGCAATGGTAGATGGCATTCAATGCCGTGTTGTTCGGAGTAAATAATCCTGTGCCAAGACTTGTCCACTGCCCGCTGTTTGTTGAACCCGAAATGCTTCCACTCAGCTGTAAATTCAGATTGGTTACACATATTGTTTGATCTGATCCTGCATTGACAATGGGCTTAGGTGTGATCGTGATTACGATGCTATCGCTTACTGACAAACAAGTTCCGTTCCCGGTTGTTGTTAATTTAAGAGTCAGCGTTCCGGCAGTAATTTCCGCAGCTGAGGGTGTATAAGCAGCATTCATACTTGTGTTTGAAGGAACGTATGTTCCCAATCCGCCCGACCATATAGCTCCGGTAGAAATGGTGTGTGAGCCATTAAGTGTCACAACAGAGTTGTTTGCGCAGGATGTCAGGTTTGATCCGGCATTTGCGGTTGGTGCTGCTGTAAAGTGCACGAGCATGGTATCGCTTACTGCATTGCAGCTTGCATTGCCGGTACTGGTGAGTATCAATTTTAAGGTTCCGGAATTTATTTCCGTTTGAGTGGGTGTATAGGTTGCATTTAAAGCAGTAGCAGATGGACTGAATATTCCAAGACCTCCCGACCAGACACCACCGGCTGCAAAGTTGACAGAGCCATTCAGATTTATAGAAGAATTATTTGCACAAACGGTCTGATCAGCACCGGCATTGACAACGGGTGAAGGAGCAAAGGTGATTTGAATGATATCGCTCACCGGGTTACAGGTTCCATTTGCCGTGGAAGTAAGGGTAAGGCTTACACTTCCGGAGGAAATTTCTGCAGCTGCAGGTGTATAAGATGCATTGAGTGCGGTATTGGAAGGAATGAAAATACCTGCACCTCCGCTCCAGATGCCTCCTCCTGCATTGAGCACAGTACCACTGAGGTTGACGGTGGCCTTATTTGCACAGGCAAAAATATCGGTACCGGCACTAACCTGTGGAGTCGGATTAATTGTGATGATCATGTTGTCGTTCACAGGTAAGCAGGTTCCGTTACCTGTAGTCGAGATAGTGAGCGTTACTGTACCGGCTGCCTTTTCACCTACTGAAGGTGTATAGATCGCATTCGTTGTTGTGTTATTGGGATTGTAGGTTCCACTTCCACCCGACCATAGTATTCCAGAGGCTCCGGCAAAACTTCCGTTCAGTGTGGTGACCGCATTGTTTGCGCAGACGATTTGATTCGAGCCAGCACTCACCGTGGGAGCAGCAGTGAAGGAGATTTGCATCTGATCACTTACTGCACTGCAGTTTCCGTTTCCTGTTGTGGTCAGGGTGAGTATAACATTGCCTGATGCAATTTCTCCGGCTGTGGGTGAATACGCAGCGTTGAGGGTCGAATTGTTCGGAACAAAAGTACCGAGACCACCTGACCATTGTGCACCGGTGGCAACGCTGACAGATCCGTTCAGTGTAATTGTGGCATTGTTGGCACATATTGATCTGTCGGCTCCTGCATTCGCAGTAGGCGGCAAAGTAAAGTTAATGTGCATCTGACTGCTCACCGCATTACAGGTTCCATTGGAAGTGGATGTGAGTATCAGCGTTACGCTTCCTGAACTAATCTCAGCAGGTGTGGGTGTGTAAATAGCGTTTAAAGCTGTATTGCTTGGAGAAAAAGAACCGGCTCCTCCCGACCAAATGCCGCCACCTGCAACAGAAAGGGAACCGCTAAGTGTTGTATTCGGATTGTTGCCGCACAAAATCTGGTCAGGTCCTGCGTTCACAGCCGGTGAAGGAGTGAGCGTAATAACCATCGAACTGCTTTCAGCAATACACGTTCCGTTTCCGGTTGAAGTGAGTGTGAGTGTTGCAGTGCCCGCTGTGATTTCAGATGCACCGGGTGTGTAGGTCGCATTCAGTGTCGTATTATTGGGGTTGAAGGTTCCGGTACCGCCCGACCAAATCGCTCCGCTGGCAATACTTACCGATCCATTCAACACCACAGCCGGATTGTTTTTACAAACTGTTTGATTGATCCCTGCACTGATTGTCGGAGCTGCCGTGAAGAAAATAACCATTTGATCTGTTACCGCATTACACATTCCATTACCAGTAGTGTTAAGTGTAAGCGTTACACTTCCAGAAGTAATTTCCGATGCAGTGGGTGTATAGGTTGCATTTAAAGTATTATTATTCGGCAAGAAGGTACCTAAGCCACCCGTCCATTGACCACCGGTAGAAACTGTTACCGCGCCATTCAAAATCACATTTGCATTGTTGACACAAACGGTTTGGTCTGTTCCCGCGTTGGCAGTGGGAGGAGGACTGAATGTTATGATCATCTGATCCGTTACCGAATTGCAGGTTCCATTGGCTGTGGAACTGAGCGTAAGGGTCACATTGCCGGAACTGATTTCTGCCAGGGTTGGTGAGTACACCGCATTCATAGTAGTGTTGTTAGGAGAAAACGATCCGCCACCACCCGACCATATACCGCCACCTGCAATAGTTACTGATCCGTTGAGTGTTGCACTTGGGTTATTCACACACAAGGTTTGATCCGGCCCGGCATTCACAGTAGGTGAAGGACTAAAAGTGATGATCGAACTGTTTGAAACGGCATGACAGGTTCCGTTGCCGATGGACGTAAGAGTAAGCACGAGTGTACCGGCTGCAATTTCAGGAGCAGTGGGTGTATACACAGCATTGAGCGTAGTATTGTTAGGAGTAAACGTTCCGGCACCTCCAGACCAAAGTCCGCCAGTAGCTACTGTTACCAATCCGTTGAGTGCGATGGCCGGATTGTTTTTACATACGGTTTGGTTACCTCCGGCATTGACTGTCGGAGCGGGAGTAAAATGAATCAACATCTGATCCTGTTGAGGAAAGCAGATGCTGGTTGAAGTCAGCGTGAGTGTTATGTTTATGGTAGCGATATCTGCAGGGCTCGGAACATATTGTGCATTGGCTGTTGTATTGTTTGGCAGGAATGTGCCGCTGCCGCTTGTGGTCCATATACCACTGGTTGAACCTCCGGTAACGCTTCCGCTCAATTGCGCAGTATCATTTGCGCAAACATTCTGATCGACCCCGGCACTGACAACAATGGGAGCTACGAACTCAGAAAAATATCCGTAACGGCAGCCTGTGGCGGCTCCTCCGTTGATGATACCGAGAGCAAACACATCGATGCTGTTTGTTACACTAAACCCGGAGTCCACCGGAATATCTGCCAGCGTGTATTGGATGCGTGCTGCTTTCCAAAGCCCACCGGTTCCGGGCACAGTTACAAATGAAGCCGGAGTTATGGTTGCTGTACCGGGTCCTGTAATCGTAAAGTTATTTATGGCCGTTGTATGAACAAGCAGGGTAAGGTAAAATGCTTCGTTGGTGGAACGCATAAAATTAACCTGGTGTGATCCGGCACAATTAAGCGGAGGAAGAATAGCCGAACCCATCTCACATCCAAAACCGGTAACATGTGTTGCATATACAGGATTACTGGCTTTGACATAGATGCTGTTGTCGGCCGCAGTCGGCAATGAATCCATATCGATCCGGAATGTTTCCCCGGCAAACATGGTTATGATGGGTATGGCATTTCCATCCAGATAAATAGAAGTATTATTCTGCGTTGCGGTAATGAAAACACTTTCGTTACCACCATTATTTAAAAAACCTTTCACAGCAACATAATCTGTTCCTAAAATATTGACCGGTATGATCTGGTCACCAATAAGATCGTAACAACCACCGGAAGCATTATGGTCTGAATCATCTTTTACAGTTATTGCAATTGGTTTATTTGAAAGAACGGCTGCCCCTGCAGGGTGTGTTGATGGCAGTGTCCAATTTACTCCGCTCCATCCGCAGGAATAAGTTTGTCCTGCATTCAGTGTAACACTAAATTGTGTCAAGGCGGGATGTCCATCAACAGGTACAGGAGAATAAATAGTAACAATAGTACCATTTTGTGTGGCAACAATATCAAACGAAGCGATCGCCTGGTTTGGAGCTCCGAAAGAAACTTCATTGCGATAGGGTGCGAAGTTGGTTAAAGGAATATAAAACTGCGTTCCCAATGCATTGACTCCTTTAAGAGCGAAGTCTTCCGGGTTATTTGTATTATCCTCTTCATAATTTGCCGTGATGGGTGTCGTTGCCTGAATCCTCAGACCGGTGTTGAGTACAGCATTGGTTGGTGTTGTTTCCAGAGACGCTTGAAACGCAGAAAGATCGATGCGCTTGGATTTGCTTGCAGGTATGGTAACAACTATGGGAGTGAAACCCACATTTGCCGGAATGGAAACCGTTACGGTTGAGGCTGCTCCCATGGATGAGAGCAGCAGGTATACAGGCTTACCTCCAGGCGGGTTATGTAAGTGTGTGACATAAGGAGGAGCAAACCAAAAATCAGTTCCGCTTTGAGCCTGACTCTGTTGAGGTGATCCGAAGAAAAGGAGCACCGGAAAAAAAAGATTTCTTAAAAGCGAGTAGATTTGTTTCAAAGCAAAAGGATTTGCTCTTTTATACGTTGCAATGATGACAAGGTTACAACTTGTGGTCCCGCATGGATTCGAACCATGGACCTACGGTTTAGAAAACCGTTGCTCTATCCAGCTGAGCTACAGGACCAATTTAAATAACAAATGACGAATGTAGAATTACAAATTCGTCATTGTAATTTGTCGGGATGGCAGGGTTTGAGCAACAATCATAATTCGTGTTTTTATTAAATATTGCAGCCATTTCCGACTGTTTGTAAATGATAGTAACCGATCAGGCAACCTCACATATCAATTATTATGCAAGTATAATCAAATTGGCAATAGATGATGATGTTCGTATTTCAAACTTACTATTAAAAACTTACAATGCGATGGGAAAAAAAAATTTACTTCTCCTCAGCAAAGATCGCAGAGAATAACAAACCGGAAATTTGTCGTACGCCCTGAGGTTTAGGATTCAAATAACTGTTAACCATTTTTATTATCTTCGTTATTGTATTTCACCCCCTCCCGGCATCTCGTCATTAATAAATTAATTGCAATGAAAAAAATCCTGCTGCTTCTTTTAATAGTTTGTACCGGTGAAGTGAACGCACAAACATGCGGAACCGGAGGATGTGCTGCTGCAGACACTAACTCTACCGGCAAGTACCCGGCAGGAACATTTTCCACTACCGCATCGTCCTGGTCTACCGTCAGCGCCTATATGAATGCAGGTAACTATACTTTATTTGATGTAACCAATGGCGACACGTATGAGTGGACGTATTGCAGCGACTTTGGCGGAAGCCAGGGATGGGATGCGGAATTAACTTTGTTTAATAATTCTTCAGGAGCTAAACTTTGTTATGATAATAATTGCGGGAGATCAGGTTGCTCTACTGCTCCCTATATCCGCTGGACTGCCACCTATACCGGAACAGTGAAATTACTGACCACCGTTTCGGGTTGTTTAACCAATGCGGGATCGCCTTATTCAACTTTAGTTTGGAGAGATACCAGCGGAACTCCGCTTGTACAGGTACTGGGTGTTGATGTTTACAGCGGCAATGGCACTATCAATTGGGCCCAGGTTAAAGCAGCTGGTTATACATTTGCATATGCAAAAGCTACCGAAGGCGTAGGTTATACGGATGGTCAATATTTAAACTACGCAGTAAATGGAGTAAGTGCCGGAATGAAAATGGGTGCTTATCACTTTGCAAGACCAGATCTTAACCCTACCAACGCAGGTGCAATTTCCGAAGCAAATTATTTTTTAAGTGTTGCTCAACCTTATATTATAAGTTGTGAATTACCCCCCTCACTTGACCTGGAAGGTTCTTATCTGACAACCAGTTTTACGAGCGCTCAATTGACCGCCTGGGTTCAGAATTGGATGAATACCGTTCAGGCTGCTACAGGAATTAAACCTGCTCTCTATATTGGTGCATCTACGGTATCTTTTCTAAACAGTTCTTTAAATACTTATCCTCTTTGGAGAGATGAACTTAGTGGCAGCCCAAGCGCTCCTACTAATCTTGGCGTATGGACAACCTGGGCTTTTAACCAATACTCCTGGACGGGTACTGTTCCCGTAATAGCGGGCAGCGGTACAGATCTAAATTTTTTTAACGGAAACACGAACGCATTTAATAATTTCATGGGATGTCCCGCTACAGATATTAAAGAAGCGGGTTTTTCATCTGCTCATTCGATCTCTGTTTTTCCCAACCCTTTTTCCATGCAGACCACTATTCAGACAGACAGATCTTTCAAAGACGCAACCCTGACAGTTTACAATTTGTACGGGCAGCAGGTAAAACAACTGAATAATATTTCGGGGCAGACAGTTACTTTGCAACGTGATAATTTACCGGGCGGACTTTATTTTATTAGCATTACACAATCGCCCTCTCCGGAAGGAGAGGGTTTGGGTGAGGTCATTGCAACGAAAAAATTAGTGATTACGGATAAGTGAATCTGGCGCCTTGATGAATCGGGACGTAAATGTTAAGTTACACAAATGTCTTTATTCAGATATTTATCTGACTACGGCTTCCTCTCCCTGCGGGCGCACAGCCAACAGTCATCACAGCCCTCTATTCAATTTTCTTAAATTTGAATCATGTTAATAGTGAAGATATTTATAAGACTTGTCGAAGAACTACATTTATTCATCTGATGAACAGGGTGGTTCGTCAAATATTTTTTTTACAAGTCCTGATATTGCTATATAACAATGCATTCAAACCCTGAAACAAATTATCTTTACATCCGTACACGGTAGTGCACTTGTAAGAATAATTTTATTATGAAGAGAATATTTACTAAAAACTATTTATTTCTTTTCATACTATTTTTTGCAGTATTAAAAATAAATGCACAGTCGGTGGGAGGCTCTGTAACAGGTGCCACAACGGTTTGCCCGAACTCTCCTAATTCGGGATTTTTAGGGTTAACAGGATATACAGGAAATAGTTTTTATTGGCAAGCATCAACCGATGGGGGCATTACATGGAATAATACTGGCACTACAATTACCAGTCAGAGCTATGTAAATCTTACGCAAACAACCTGCTACAGAGTAATTGTTCAGGACGGTGTATTTCCTCCGGATACCTCTACCGTTGCCTGCATCACCATTATTGCGCCAAGTGTAGGCGGAACAATCAGCGGAGGTGGAGAGTTTTGCATAACAGCAGCAGCCGACACACTGCATTTAACCGGCAATACAGGCAATGTGTTGTATTGGCAATACTCAATAAATGGCGGTGCAACCTGGATTACTGTTGCCAATCCAACTACTACATTGATTCATCCAAACATCACTCAAAATACAATTTACCGGGTTGTGGTACAAAACGGTGCAACTTGCCCTAAAGATAGTTCGGCACAAGCTTCTTTTGTTATTGATCCTGTTACCGTTGCAGGAACTATTTCAGGCAGCGATACCGTTTGTTATGGAGTGAATAATGACAGTTTGATACTTTCCGGAAATATTGGTAATGTTATTTATTGGCTGTCATCAACCGATGGCGGTTCTACATGGAACACATTGTCCAACACTTCCCTTGTACAAAACTATAACGGGCTAACTCAAACGACCTGGTACGCGGCAGCCGTTCAAAGCGGAGTATGCAATATGGATACAACTGCCCCGGCTGTAATTGCAGTATGGATGCCCACTCCGGTCAGTGCAGGCGCTGATGCAACAATTATAAAGGGACAATCCGTTACGCTTAATGGCGCTGGTATCGGAAAACCTTTTTGGTCACCATCGGCAGGGCTGAATAACGATACTCTGTTACAACCAACAGCAACTCCCGGTGTCACTACAAATTATGTGCTGACCGTTACGGATATACATGGTTGCATAAATACAGATACCGTAATGATAACAGTTAAGTTAGGAGAGTTTAGCGGAATGATATCCAACCTGTTTACACCTAACGGAGACGGAATAAATGATACATGGTACGTACGGGATATTCAGAATTTTCCGGACAATGAAGTATGTATATATAACATTTACGGGAATGAAGTGTACCGTAAAAAAAGCTACGCCAATGATTGGAAGGGAACTTATAACGGTTCGGAGTTGCCCGATGGCACGTATTATTACGTTTTAAAATTTGACGGTTCATCCGAAGTTTTTAAAGGATCACTGGATATTTTAAGAAGCAAATAAATGGTACGGATGAAAAAAATAATTCTGACTTTCCCGAAGGGACTCCTCCTCGGAGCTGGCTTCTGGCTTTTGGCTTCCGGCTTGTTTGCGCAGCAAATAGGAATGTTCAGTCATTATTTTTATAAACCAATGGTTTATAATCCTGCTTTTACAGGCGCTGGGGATGGCACGAATATCATGTTGATTAATCATACTCAATGGTCGGATTTTAATGGCGCTCCGCAACTCAATATTTTTACAGTGGATGGAAATTTTATAGATAAGAAAGCTGATTTTGGCTTGGGAAAAATTGGTTTACAATTGAGGAAAGTTGGTTCAGGATTGGAGAAAGTTGGTTTGGGCTTTGGATTAATAAGTGATAGAAAAGGTATCAATAACAGGATAGGAGGCAGTTTATTTTATTCTTACAGGATAAACATAAGTGATGATGCACATTTAGCATTCGGTATGTCTTTCGGTGTTATTAATCAATCCCTGGATTATTCAAAAGCAATAGTTGAAAATGCTGCTGATCCGGCTTTGTTTCCCGACCCGCAGCATAAAACCACTTATGACGGGAATGCGGGCATGGCATTTGTTTGGAATAAATTAGAAGCAGGTGCGGCTGTTCCTCAAGTGTTCGGAAATAAAATAAATTATGCTGATAATGCTTCTTATACCCAGGCGCGTCATTACTTAGGTTCACTTAAATACAAATTTTATCTTTCAGAAGATAAAGATATTTCTATTGTTCCCCAGGGGTTACTGCGTTTTGTTCCTAATGCACCCTTGCAGTATGACGGCAATATCAATTTTAACTGGAACAATAAATTCTGGATCGGGGCAACCTACAAAAGTAATTATGCCGTAGCTGCCCATGTGGGTTTTTGTATTCATAAACAATTTTCTGTTGGCTATTCGTACGATATAATCACCGGAAGCATTGGCAGCTATGCCGGTTTGAGCCATGAGATCATGATTAATATTCAATTAGGAAAAAAACCGGCAACTGCTAATTACCTATGGATTGTCACCAATCATTTCCGGGATTTTAAAGATGCCAAAAATAATTTTCCGAAAAAAGGATTTTATGTTATTGTCAGCAAGTTCCATGATCTGGATTCTGCCCGGGCAGGCGTTAACCACCTGATTAACGAGGGCTTTAAAGCAGCGAATTTGATATATTATAAACCTACAAATTCTTATTATGTATTTATTGCAAAAAGGAGCAGTAAAGAAGAAGCATCAAAACAAGTAAAGAATGCTTTCAGGATAGCACGATTTGAAGATGTATGGATACAAAGGGTGAGATAGAGTCAGGACTTTCGCAGGTATATTGAGCAAGTATATTGAGTCTGTAAAGATGCTCAATAAATAAAATCTTTGTCCCCAGTAAAAATCGGGGATGAAACAAAAAATAAATTTTTACGTACGTACAATATGATAAAATACACCGTCATTCTAATGAACATGCTTGCGCTTACTGTGTCCCCCCTGTTTTTTGCAGCAGACCTGAACATAAAAACAAATGCACCCTCTCAGGTAAAGCAGGGCGAAGAGTTCACCGTTTCGCTGACTATTAACAAGGGATCCATTGCAGGAGTCGGATACATG
>OCZT010001926.1_pt1 | contig 21497 bp, 22 predicted proteins | sample 1539031 | NCBI WGS metagenome assembly OCZT01 (sample SAMEA3539308, study PRJEB22396) | soil metagenome | biome: tundra; feature: field; material: soil | place: USA | collected 2010-05 | depth 0.15 m | reverse complement strand
GGAAACGGAGCGTTGCCGAATGGCCCAAGCTACCGCGCCCATCCTCGACTCTACCTGGCTCCTTGAGAAGCGATGGTGAGCGTGATCGCGTCGTCGCTCAATGGAGCGCACAGCATCTTAACTGCGATGTCTTCGAAGATCGGAGTTTGGATACAACCTCTTTATTGGATATATCCTTAGAAAAGCAGATTGAATGGATCGACCACCTGGTAGAGGCCGGTCCCTTACCTTAGCGTCGGCGAGTACTAGAGCCATGACAGCAGATAGCAGCGGTACGAAATTGCGTGGAGTAAAGGCCTGCGTCTTTGACGCCTACGGCACATTGTTTGACTTTGCTGCCGCGGCGCGGGGATGCCGCGATATCTTGGGCGCAGATGTTGATCGATTGACAGCGCTGTGGCGCGACAAGCAACTTCAATACACATGGCTACGAGCGGTCCAAGGACGGCACGCCGATTTTTGGCAAGTCACTGGTGACGCTCTCGACTTTGCGTTGGAGACGCTGGCTATCGACAAGCCGGGTATTCGCGATCGTTTGATGACGCTGTATTTGAGGCTCGATGCCTTTCCGGAAGTTACGAGCATGCTTGAACGTTTGAAAACCGCAGGTATTCAAACTGCGATTTTATCGAATGGTTCGCCTAAAATGCTCGACGCGGTCGTGAAATCGGCGAAACTGGAAACCTTGCTCGATGCTGTTCTCTCGGTGGAGGATGTTGGCGTCTACAAGCCACATCCGAAGGTCTATCAATTAGCGGTTGATCGGCTTTCTGTTCCGGCTTCCGCTATGTCTTTTCAATCATCGAATGCCTGGGATGCCTATGCGGCATCAGCATTCGGAATGCGAGTCGTTTGGTGCAATCGCTATGGTCAGCGGCGGGAGCGATTGCCTGGCACCCCAGATCACGAAGTAAAATCGTTATCGGAGCTACCGGGCATCATTGGCGTTCGCTGAAAGCTGGCCGCATTAATGACACTCATCGCGCCCAACTCGCTCTTTGGAGACGACAATGGAAATCCTTCTTTACTATGCGCCTATCGCATGCTCGCTTGTGCCTTACGTCACGCTGACTGAAGCTGGCGCGAACTTTGAAGTCCGGACGATCAATTTGCGTAAAGAGCAGCAAAGGTCGGCCGACTATTTGAAGCTCAACCAGAAACACAAGGTTCCGCTTCTTGTAGTTGATGGAAAACCGCTCAGTGAAAATGTCGCTATTCAGATTTGGATTGCCCGTAATTTTCCAAAAGCGAAACTGTTGCCAGCCGACTCTTGGCAAGAGCTACAGACGGTCTCGATGCTTTCGTGGTGCTCGTCGGGCATTCACCCTTATCTGGCCCGGATCAACTCACCGCCGAAGGTTTGCGACCTGCCTGATACCGGGGAAAGCGTCCGCAAAATGGCGGTAGGCCCGTTGTTTGAAAACTACAAGATTGCGGATGGTATGCTCGCGGGGCGGGAATATTTCTTCGATCATTTCACTGCGGCGGATGCGCATTTTTTCTGGTGCTTCCGTCGAGGCTTACAGTTCAAACTTGATCTTTCCGGTTTTCCGAATTGCTCGGCGCATTTCGAACGCATGACAAACCGACCAAGCGTTCAAAAACTGCTCTCTTACGAAAAGACGATACTAGAAGAGTTTGCCAAGGCGGCATAAAAACCGAAGCCGTCTTGGTGGAGGCTAACTTCTCCGATTGTCTGTCGCAATTTGGCAGGCTGATCTAGGGTTGGCATTCCCGTACGCCAGCAGAATGTTAACGTCCGTCAGACACGTTCATCGAGCGGTGCTAAACTTATTCTCTTCTGCACATAAGGACGTTCATGGCTGAATATCAGCTCTATTGCATCGCCCAGTCCGGCAACGCCTATCGTGTCGCACTGATGCTCAATTTGATCGGCGCCGACTGGGAGCCGATCTGGGTCGATTTTTTCGCTGCTGGCGCAACCCGTAAGCCGGACTACCGGGACAACGTCAACGAGATGGGTGAGGTGCCGGTGCTCGTCCACCGAAAGAAGAAGCTCAGCCAGTCGGGTGTGATTCTTACTTATCTGTCCGATCTCACTGGTAAGTTCAAACCGCAGGGCGAGGATGAGCGGCTGGAAGCGCTGCGCTGGATCATCTTCGACAATCAAAAGGTCAACGGCTATCTGGGGCCGTACCGTTTCTTGCGCAATTTTGCCAAGCCGGCGGGTGACCCGGCGGTGATGGCGTTTCTGAAAGGACGCATTGATGCCAGTCTCGCCATCGTCAACAAGCGGCTAGCAACCCACGCTTATCTACTGGGTGACCGCCCCACCATCGCTGACATTTCAATGACCGGCTATTTTTATTATCCGGCCGAGGAGTTCGGCTTTGACATCGTCAAGGATCATCCAGCGATCGGGCCGTGGCTCGACCGCATGAAAGCGCTGCCCGGCTGGAAGCATCCTTACGAGCTGATGCCCGGCTATCCGCTCGGCACACACTAAATGGTTGGGCGGGCTCCTCGGAAGCGCGTTTGGAGCCGCAGACCGAATGGCCTTCTGTCGACATAAAGGTAAAAAATGTCACGAATTCCGAGACGGTATAGCCACTTTTTGTTCGGGTTTATTCAGTCAGGACTGACCTGTGCGGTAGCAGCAGGAATTTCTAGCGCCCCATTTTTCAATAGCCCAATGTTCGCGAGCCAGTGGGTTAAGTCATGGATTATTTCATGGGCAATAATGACGCCAGTCGTTTTGTTTGCTGCACCCCTAATTCGATACGCGGTCAATTCCATAACAAGCGGTGAAAGTGCGTGATGTCTGCTTATGGCCCGCTGCGGGTCGGCTGCAGCCGGGTTCCATCAAATCTGACGATGTCGGTTCGAGTCGTGAGCAAGGAGAGACCAATTGAGTGAGGAATATGAGCGTTGGGAAGCGCGTTACAGTGCGCCGGATTACATCTTTGGCAAGGAGCCCAACTATTTTCTTGCAAAATGCAAGCACCTGCTGCCGAAGGCGGGCCGGGCATTGGCCGTTGCCGATGGCGAGGGACGTAACAGCGTCTGGCTTGCAGAGCAGGGGCTTGATGTGCATGCAATCGATTTTTCGCCGGCGGGGCAGCACAAGGCGCGTGCGCTGGCGCGGGGGCGTGGCGTGAATGTTACTTTTGAACTCGCCGACGCCCACACATGGGCATATCCGGAGGCCGCATACGACATGGTATGCGAAATCTTCACCCAGTTCTCATCGCCTGCGGAACGGGCATTGAAGTGGACCGGTATGTGCAAAGCGCTGAAGCCGGGTGGGCTTCTCATCATCCAGGGGTACACCCCAAAGCAACTCGCCTATGGGACAGGTGGCCCGAAGGAGTTCGATCAAATGTACACCAAGCCCATGCTGGAAAAGGCATTCGCCGGCTTCCAAGATATGGTCGTCACGGAAGAAGAGTTGGAGATGAACGAAGGCACGAGGCATAGCGGCATGTCGGCGGTTATCGGGTTGACCTGCCGAAAACCGAAATAAGGTTTTAAATGGGGATGCGAGCGACAATTCGTCCTAGTGTGGGTCGCAGACCCTAGTTTCTCGGTAACAATCGAAGCTACGTGACCCTGAGAATTCAGGCGGAGCCGCGACCACTGAGCTTCTTTCGGTAACGTAGCTCAATGATTTCAATGGTCCACACCAAAACTACGAATCTGGGGGTCAGCGTGCCGCGCGACAATCAAGGTGAGACAGCAGCGTCAATCAGGATGAGAATGCGCCGGGGTTGGGCGGACGGAGCGAGGGCGAAGCCCGAGCGAAGGACGGCCAACCCCGGCGGCGCACTTATCCCGCTGGGGTAAGTGCGGTCTGGCGGTCGTGAGCGACCGGGTCAAGCTTCTGATTCGTCTCAGAATTGAGGGATCAGACATTGCCCGGCCTCCACATCACCGACCACCAGATGAGGTTGTCAACGCCGGAGAGATCATGCATCGGCTAGCCGGGGAGAAAATACATCAATGATGGTGGCAAAAAGGCCAAATCGGCGGATCGAACGTCGTTTGGAACGCCGAGGACGACGGAAACGCCGGGAGCACTGCGCAGCCCGCCTGTGGCTTCCGGGAAACCCCGCCGTCTGCTATCGTCCACGCCGTTCCAGAGTTCATCTGGGAATGTCGGATAAGGAAGTTCTGGGTGGGATTGCTCTATTTTGTTATTGGTATCGCGCTCCTTTATTTCGTTGTCGGATCATTGGTGCTGCTTTGGTGGTTTATCTGGACGCTGGTACGGTTGATCAAGGGCATTCTTTTGTTGAACCAGAACAGACCTATCGTAAATCCGAAGTCGTGGTTGTTCGGGTAACGAGGGTGCTGATCCGCCCTCGATGAAGTGGTCCGACTTGAAGTATGTCTTTTGGCATCAAGGAGGACCGATATGCCGAGGAAGAGGCACAAGCCTGAGGAGATTGTCACGAAGCTGCGGCAAGTCGATGTCCTGGTCTCGCAGGGCCAGGGCATTGCCGATGCGATCCGCCAGATCGGCGTAAGCGAGGTTGCCTGCGTGACAAACTGCTCAACGGTGAAATCTTCTACACGCTGCGGGAAGCCCAGATCGTTGTCGAAAGCTGGCGGCATCACTACAACACCGTCCGCCCGCATGCGTCTCTCGGTTACAAACCACCAGCACCGGAGGTCTTCGTGCCTGCATTCTCCGCGTGGCCGGCTGCGCTACGCCGACCGGCTCCGCCGGCCACACTGGCGTTACCGCCAGCCCTCAATTAACATTCCACCTGGACCACTCAATGCAGGCTGGTCACTTTAATAAACGATATTCTCTAGCGTCCAGCAGAAGACCATCGCCGGCGATCTCGACGAGAAGAACCAGCGCGGCATCGCATGCGACTGCTGAAATTCGTGCCAGGCGCGTACACGGTCAAGCCCTTTGTCTACAAATACTGGGACAAGGTCCTCATTTTCTTCGGCGATCTTATTGTCAGCGACGACGAAAGTGGCAAGGGTGGAGAAAAGTTCGAAGGCTATACCCTACGCAGTGCGCCCGCCCGGCGTGTATCACGGGCTGTTTAAGTCCGAGAACAGCGGCCTGTTGCTGGAGACGCATTACTACGACAAAAGTAAGTGACTAAATGCTGAAAAAGCCCCGCGGCGATTTTGCGCGAGCCAGGAATGCTCGCCGGGTTGATGTCATCATCTTTGTATTCGACGAGGTTGCCGCCATCGAGGAAAATGTTAGTCTAACGTTCTAAAATTGGGAACATGTGGGCGATTAGCCTCAACCGCTGGATTTGCCGTACATCGCATGACTGAGAGCCGGCATAAGGAAGATTTCCGCGGCATGCTCGCGCGCATGGAACGCGAGGGGCATCTTCGGCGCGTGACGAAATTCATCCGACCGGAGCACATCACTGCGTTGTGCGGCAGGGCACCCACAGCACTCAAGTGCGAGAAGGTCGGCGACTACGATATTCCGGTGGTCGGAGGACTTTATTGGACGCGAGCGCGTGTGGCCTCGGCCCTGGGCTGGTCCGCGGGCGAGCTTAGTGCAAAGTTCGCTGCCGGCGTCGGCCACCCCATCGCGCCAGAGATGGTCGCAAGCGGTGCGTGCCAGGAGTTCGTGACAACCGGCGGGGATGTCGATCTCACCGAACTTCCGATCCCGTTCATGCACGAGAAGGATGGCGGTCCGTATATTTCGGCCGGGGTGGCTTTTGCTAACGACGCGCAGTTCGGCCCGAATGCCGGATGCTACCGCTTAATGTTCCGCACGCGGCGGGAAATGGCTATGGACTTGTTCACGGCCTCCGATCTACGCCGCTACTACACCAAAACGTTTGAGCGGAACCAGCCGTTGCCGGTGGCGATTGCAATCGGGGTTCATGTATTCGAGCATATGGCGGCCGCTTATAAAGCGCCGGCCGGCTTGAACGAGATGCATATCGCCGGCGGCCTCCGCGGCGAGCCCGTGCAGATGGTCCTATGCAAGACCGTCGATGTAGCGGTGCCTGCAAATGCCGAGATTGTTCTTGAGGGCGAATTGATGCCGAACGGCTGGACGGCGGATGAAGGCCCGTTTGGTGAGTTTGCCGGCATGCAAGGCGATTTGAAACATAATCCATTGTTTCAGCTCACGGCGATCACACATCGAAAGAATCCTATCTTCTACGCGTTGCAGATGCCTTGGGAGAACGATTGGCTCAATGGGCCAGCCACGGAGGCCGCATGCGCGCGAGTGTTAGGTCTTGCGGGAATCCAGGTCGCGGCCGTGCGCGCCACCGAAGGCGGTTGCTGCGGCTGGTCTGTGGTGGCGGCAATCAAGAAGCGGGCAGGCGAGGGCAAGAATGCAATTGCGGCGCTGCTGTCGCTTCCCGTCGTCAAACAAGTGATCGTGACCGATGACGACATTGATATTTACGATTCGAATGAAGTCGAGTGGGCCGTTACCTTCCGCTGCCAGGCGGATAAAGACATCGTCATCCTCTCCGGCATGAAGGGTAAGCATGTCGATCCTAGCGTGCGACCCTGGGATCTAAAGTCTGGCGAACTGCCGACGACTTCAAAGTTTGGTATCGACGCAACCATCCCAGAGGGAATTCCGGCATTCCGCTATGAACGCATCGTGCCCGCGTTCCACGATGAAATAAGGGTCGAGGATTACCTGTGATGAGTGGGACGGTCGATACGGAGCTCGTCAAACAAATTGAGAAATTCTTGCGCCATCCAGTGTACTTCCGTGACCTGCTGGCTGCTTTTCGTGATCAGCCATACCGGGCTATCTTGCGCGCCTGGAGCGAAGTCCGAACGAGCCATGCGCTCGAGCGGGATGAACGGGGACGTTACTGGCTGAAAAGCTAATGATCAAAAGGTCGCGCTGTATCATCTGGGGAGCTTCGTATGACAATCTGGCAAACGATAGTTCGTCTTGTGGTTACATGTGTTCTGGTGTTCGGCACGGTGACCGTCGGCGCGACCGGCTCACAAGCCGAGACAAAGATTCGTTTTACTCTGGATTGGCTGCCGGGCTCTTATCATGCCCCGTTCTTCATCGCGCTTTATCAGGGCTATTACAAAGCCGAAGGACTGGATGTTAGCATCGATCGCGGCAAGGGTTCGGGTGCGGTTGTCCTGCAATTGGCAACGAGTGTCTATGATATCGGTTACCCGGATATCAATGTGCTGATGGAATTCAATGCCAAGAATCCGAATCAGAGCTTTCCTGAAGTGATGATGGCCTACGAACAGAATCCGTCCGGACTGTTCTATCTCAAATCGAGCGGCATCAAGACCGTCAAGGACCTCCAAGGCAAGACGCTAGGATCGGTCGTCAACGACTCAACATTCAAGGTTTTGCCGGTCTTCGCCAAACTGAACGACCTCGACCTGACTAAGGTCAAAGTCGATTATATTGATCCCGCGCTGCGTGAATCGCTGCTTGCAAAAGGGCGTGTCGACGTCATCACTGGGCAGTTTTTTCGCTCCGTCATCGATCTGCGGGCAAGGGGCGTTAAGGACGAGGACATTGGCTATTTCATGTATAAAGACCATGGTCTCGATCTTTATGGCAATGGCGTCGCCGTTTCGCGAAGCTTCCTGAAACAAAATCCGGAAGCCGTGAAAGGTTTCGTGCGCGCGACGATCAAGGGCGTCAAGGACATGGTCCGCGATCCAAAGTTGGCGGTTGCCATGGTGGCGAAGTACGAGCCGCTGCTGGATTCGGACGTTGAACTCGAGCGAATTAAGCTTGCTCTCAATTGCTGCATCGCTACACCGAATGTTCTTAAGCATGGATATGGCAGTGTCGATACGGCGCGGCTCAAGCGCACCATCACGCTCATCAGTCAAGGCTATGGGCTTCCACGCGAACCCGCGGTCGAGGAAATGTTTAACGCGTCGTTTCTTCCTCCGGAACGCGACAGAACGATCAAGTGATCTGACGCAGCAAGCGGTTCTGTTCGTGAGGGCATCTGTGCCGGCTGAAGCGCGCGGTGCTGGCTATTGCGCGGGATCCGGCCTCTCGCCTGATTCAACGAACAGCAGACGCCTAATCGCGCGTTTTGCGCGACGAGTTTCGTCACATACTCCGCCTCGGCTTGCCTTTTCGGCGAAAACAGCCAGCGCGGCCAGTTCTCCCATTACGATCAGGGGCTGTTGATTTCGGCTGTTGCCCTCGGTCTTCGTTTGACCGTATCATTGTCCTAACAACAAGCTCAGTCATGTCAGCGAGACAGCGATGCTCAACCGCGCAGACAACGTCGACAATCAGAGTATGCGCGGTTTCCTGAAGATGGTGGAAACCAGCTATCCGGAGGAATTCGTTCGCATTCGTGAAAGCGTCGATCCGCGTTTCGACATGACGTCGATCGTGTTCGAGCTGGAACACGCGGGCAAAAATCCGGTGGTCGTGCTCGAAAAAGTGGCCGGATACGACATGCCCGTCGTCACCAACGTCGCCGCGAACCGACGGCTGCTGGCGGCCTGCCTCGGTGTCGACGTCCGCGATCTGCCGATGGCGTTCCGCGAGCGATGTCAGAAATACATTCCCTGCGAGCGGGTGACTGAGGCTGCCTGGAATGAGGTCGTCATCGAAGGTGACGACGTCGATTTGAACAAGCTGCCAATTCCGCTTCAATTCTCCGTAGATGGTGCGCCTTACATTACAGCGGGGCAGATTTCCGCGCGCGATCCCGTGACCGGGGTGGACACGACCGGCTTTCATCGCTTGATGCTGAAGGGCAAGAACCGCCTTGGCGTTTCGCTACATTCCCGCCGACGCATGTTTGAGTTCCACCGTCGTGCTGAAGAGCAGGGCAAGTCGTTGCCGGCGGTGATCACCATCGGCACGCATCCGCTTCATTACATGGGCTCGATGGTCTACGCCTATCCGCCGAATGTGCGGAAATTCGAGATTATTGGCGGTCTGTTCGGTGAGCCGTACCGTCTGGCCTGTTGCGGCATCGACGACCTTGAAGTACCGGCCGGCGCCGAGATCATCATTGAGGGTGAAATCCTCGGTGGTGTGCACGAGCCGGAAGGACCATTTGGTGAATTCACCGGCTACGCCTCGTACCGCAGCACGCAGAACGTGTTCGTCGCGCATCGAATTCGCATGCGCGCAGACGCGATGTATCACGCCGTAACGTCGGGTATGTCCAAGGACCACATCCTGATCTCCTGCATCACCCGCGAAGGCGAGATTCTTAATGCGCTACGACGCAACCTGCCGAATGTGCGCAATGTGCACGTCCCGCATTCGACCTGCGGCGCGTTCATGGCTTTCGTGTCGATGAAGAAGACGGCCGATGGTGAGCCGCAGATGGCGATCATGGCCACCCTCGGCACCGAGCTTTATACCAAATACGTCATCGTTGTTGATGACGACGTTGATATCTTCGACCTCAACGATGTGATGTGGGCGATAGCGACCCGCGTGCGGGCGGAGAAAGACATCTTCTTCATTCCCGGTGCCAAGGCCGCGATTCTCGATCCGACATCGGACCCAGAGAATTTCACGGTGACGAAAATGGGCATTGATGCCACGCGTCCGACGGGGCGCGATTTCGCGGAACGTCTCGTCATCTCCGACGAGCAGCGCGCCCGGGCGCGCTCGATCTTGGAGGCGGCCGGAATCAAGCTTTAAGCGGCACGAGTGCAATCCTTTTGGATAAACGGAAACGGGGAGGAGGGACTATGAGACACGTCGCTCGCTTGGCCACATTGGCCATTTTGGCTTTATGCACGTGCGCGGCCTCGGTCGGCCAGGCCCGGGCCGAAACGAAGGTGCGCTTTTCGCTGGATTGGATTCCTGGCTCGGTGCACGCGCCATTCTTCATCGCTCTATACAAAGGCTACTATAAGGCGGAGGGGCTCGACGTCATCATCGATCGCGGTAAAGGCTCGGTCGGCCTCGTCCAGCAGATCGCGAGCGGCGTCTACGATATGGGTTATCCAGACATCAACGTGGTTGCGGACTTCAATTCAAAAAATCCCGACAGAGGATTTCCCGTGCTGATGATGGGCTACGAGCAGGCCCCGGCCGGTGTTGCCTTCCTCAAGACCAGCAAAATGACGCAACCCAAGGACCTTGAGGGAAAAGTTCTCGGAGCTTCGGCCAACGACAGCGGCTTCAAGTTGTTTCCCATTTTTGTGCAACACGCAGGCGTCGATTTAGCAAAGATAAAAATCCAATATATCGATCCAAAATTGCGGGAGACTTTGCTGGCGAAACACGAGGTCGATGCGATTATTGGGCAGATCTTCAATACGGTACTCGAGCTCAAAGCCAAGGGGATCAACGAGAACGAAGTCGGCTCATTCCTATACCGAGACCACGGCCTCGATCTTTATGGCAACGGCCTCGCCGCCTCGCCGACATTCCTTAAGGAGCATCCCGACGCGGTAAAGGGCTTTATCCGTGCGTCCATCAAGGGCGTTCAGGACATGGCCAAAGACCCTGAACTGGCGGTTCAAATGACATTGAAATACGAGTCGCTGCTCAATGCGGATATCGAGCGCGACCGGCTCGCGCTGGCCATGAAATGCTGCATCATAACGCCCAATGTCCTCAAGGATGGCTTCGGCGACGTCGGCAAATCCCGCCTCGAACGCAGCATCTCGATCGTCGCACAAGGGTACGGACTTCCGCGTGTGCCGAAGGGCGAAGAGGTGTTCAATTCGGCGTATTTGCCACCTCAAAAGGATCGGATGGTAAAATAACGCCAACTCGAATTCCTCAAATCGTTTGCAGTAGCAATGAACCTGATCGAAATAGATGGCGTCGATTTGCATTATGGAGGGCAGGCCGGTGCCGACGATGGCACCGGGACGCTCGCTCTGTCCAACGCGAATCTGTCAATTGCGCAGGATGAATTTGTCGCCATCGTCGGACCGAGCGGCTGCGGAAAGTCGACACTGCTCAAGCTGATTTCAGGTTTGGTAAGAGCAACGCGCGGCACCGTTCGTGTCGACGGCCTGGACGTCAAGAAGCCGCTGAAGTCCGTCGGCATGGCGTTCCAGAACTCAACGCTGCTGCCGTGGCGTAACGTACGCGACAACGTTCTGTTGCCCCTTGAGATTGTCGAGCCGTACCGAAGTCAGCCAAAAAGCGAACTAGCCCACAAGCGGCAGCGCGCGGACGAACTCCTCGAAACGGTCGGCCTGGCGGATTTCGGGGATCGCATGCCGTGGCAGCTGTCCGGGGGCATGCAACAGCGCGCGCAATTGTGCCGTGCGTTGATTCATGAGCCTTCGATTCTTTTGTTGGATGAGCCCTTTGGGGCACTCGATGCTTTTACACGCGAAGAATTATGGGATGTTTTGCAAAGCCTGTGGATCTTTCGAAAGTGTACGGTGGTCCTCGTCACGCATGAACTGAGAGAGGCCGTGTTTCTCTCCGATACCGTATACGTCATGAGCCCGAGGCCCGGACGTGTCATTGCGTCTAGCTTGAGTCCGTTTTCTCGCCCGCGTACGTTGAATATGACGTTCGAGACTGACTTCGTCGATCTGGTTCACAAGTGCCGTCATCACATTAGTGTAGGAAATGTAACGTGAGCAGGGCGACCATCGAAAGGCTGGCTCCGTGGGTTACGACCCTGTTGCTTCTGCTGCTCTGGTGGGTCGTCGTTGTGGTGTTTCGGATTGAAAGCTTTGTTCTGCCAACCCCTATCGCTTCAATCGAGGCGCTCTATACATATCGATACCCGTTGGCGCTCCACGGGCTGACGACCTTGGCGACCACGCTGGCTGGCTTTGGAATCGCTGTCGTCTTTGGCCTGATCATCGGAATCCTAGTCGGGTCGTTTCGTCTGGTCTATTGCTCGCTTTATCCCGTCTTGATCGGGTTCAACAGCGTGCCGAAGGCCGCCCTAGTACCGATCTTCGTCATCTGGTTCGGGGTGGGAACCGTGCCCGCCGTCATCACCGCGTTCATGCTTTCATTCTTCCCGGTCGTTGTGAATGTCGCGACCGGCTTTGCGACAATCGAGCCCGAACTGCTTGATGTGCTGCGTGTCCTTGGTGCGACGCGCCGCGACATGATCGTCAAGATAGGCATTCCGCGATCTTTGCCTTACTTTTTTGCCTCATTGAAGATCGCAATTACCCTGTCGTTTGTTGGGTCCGTCATCGCGGAGATTGTTGCTGGCAACAATGGCATCGGAAATGTAATGCTGATCGCCAGTTCCAACTTCAACGTCCCCTTGGTGTTTGCTGCGCTACTGGTGGTCGGTGTCATGGGTGTCGGCATGTACGCGTTGTTTGCGATCCTGGAGACTCGTTTTGCGGCATGGTCAATTCGTGGAAGAGGTATCGAATATGCGACCGGCGGCTAAATCCACCATGCGGGCGTACATGCGCTATGTCTAAGGCGCGCATCGCCGAAGCGCTCGGCATGTAAAAGTACGTTGTGCAGAACTTGTTAAACGGAGGATTCTTGACCAAAAAAGGACGCTCAATGCGTTGGGTTAAACGCTTGTTTGCCCCGTATATAGTCGCAGTGTCCGAACCATTTTCAGATGGCCAGAAATGGTCGTACATATTTGGTGACGAGAATAAATTTGAGCTGCGAACATTCCAAAATTCTGAACTCGCTTTTGACAGCCATGGGATCACACTAGCAGGGTTGAGTTTGGGTTCGCCTGAAATTTCAATAAAGCTTATCAGGCTGGATGCAGAACAAGCACGTGCTGTGCAGGACGAGGTTGCTTATCGCGCGCTGATTGAGTCATATTTGTAAATACGGGGTCGCTGATCCCGGAACTCTTCGAGTAACGGCGTCAATGCTCGTGCAGAGCTATCTGCCGGCTAAGCCACAGCTTTTTCTTCACGGCCATCCGCCGGGGAAATGGGAGTTTGGACAGCTGTTCGGGAAGTTGTTTCTGATAGCTATCGAGGATAGCATCAAGCATTCGACGGGGCAATTTCGTGCTGATAGGCAGTTTGATCCATTTATTCTCGCGTTACGGCAAGTCGGTGCGGTGCGCTTGGCGGTGACCTGGCTGATGACGCGCCGGATCAAAATCGTATCAACATCAGAAGGGACCCATGTCTAAATTTTCGAAGGCCTTTGACCGAAGCCGTATTCCGCTGTACATCCAGGTCGCTTCGGTCATGCGGCGACGGATCGAAACGAAACAATGGAGTCTCGGTCAGAAGATTTCGACACTGGTCGAACTCGAGCGCGAATTCCAAGTAGCGCGCGTCACTGTGCGCCAAGCTATCGATATTTTGCGTGAAGAGGGCCTGCTGCGCTCCCAGCAGGGCCGCGGGACGTTCGTTGCCGAGAACCCAGCGGCCCGACACTGGTTTAAGCTTGCAACCAGTTGGGACGTCCTGATCGAATCTATAAAGGATAACATACCCAAACGCATCAAGGTGGACAATCCGCCGCCGTTTCCAAGTTTGCGGGAAGGTGAGGGCAAGCTTGCTCCCAAATACGTGTTCCTGCGCAGTGTCCAATACAAAGACGGCGAACCCTACGGCGTCGTCAACCTGCATCTTGCCGACGAAATCTATCGGCGCGCTTCGGAGGCGTTCCGTCAACATCCAGCGTTGTCGGTGCTTGCAAGCCTGAAAGATGTCGAGATCCGCCACGCGCATCAAACCGTCGTGGTCGACAGCGCGGATCCGGCGACTGCCGATTTTTTGCGCATCGGTCTCGGCGCGCCGACAGCGGAATGCCGTTGTGTGGTGATCGACGGCAAGGGCGTCGCCATCTATGTGGCCGACATCACCTACCGCAGTGAGGCTATCCAGTTGCACATCGACTTGCTCGCCAATTCGCGCGCGGCATCGGGCTCTCCAGCGCGAGTGCGCCCGGCGAAAGGCGCGCCCCGGGCTCAGAACCGTGGCGTCAACCGGCGCCCATCACGGTTGCAATTGATATCATCCTAAGATTAGGATCATAGAATTATGGGCGTCCGCCGCGCGGGCGCCGCTGGAGCACGCTTGATTGGCACGGTGCGCAATCGTGCACCGTTCGGTCGGTTGATCTGGAGCATATCGCTGTGACAGAACAGGGCATCGGCGCGCGCCTCCTCCGCAAGGAAGACGATCGTCTGCTGCGTGGTCGTGGCCAGTTCGTCGCCGATCTTCGCTTTGCGGGAATGAAGGATGTCGCATTCGTCCGCAGCCCGCTCGCGCATGCGCGCATCCGCAATATCACAATCCCTCCCGCCCTCAGGGGGGCCGTCTTCACCGCCAGCGATATGACGGGTGTCAAACCGATCCGTGCGGTGTCGGGCTTGAACGGGTTCAAAGTCTCCGAACAGCCCGCGCTCGCGATCGGGAAGGTGCGTTTCGTGGGCGAGCTTGTCGCCATGTGCGTGGCGCCTACTCGCGCGGAGGCTGAGGACATCGCGAGCGCCGTTGTACTCGATCTCGATGAAATACCGGCGGTCTACGACATGCTGGCGGCGCGGGATAAGAGTTCGGCGTTACTGCACGACGACTGGGGTGACAATGTCTTCCTGGAGACCTTCGTCAATGTGAACATCGACAAGGCGTTGGATGCTCCTATCAAGGTGACGCGCGAGATTCGCACCGCCCGGCAATGCATGGCGCCGATCGAAGGCCGCGGCGCAGTCGCGATGTGGGACACGCGGCTTGCGCAGCTCACGCTCTATTCCTCTTGCCAGATGCCACACATCGTGCGTACCGGGCTTGCCGGTTGCCTCGGACTCGATGAAGGGCAGGTCCGCGTCGTTGCGCCGGATGTCGGCGGCGGCTTCGGCTATAAGGGAATATTGCTGGCGGAAGAAGTGTGCCTGGGCTGGTTGGCTATGCAGTGCGGGCATCCGGTGCGCTGGATCGAGGATCGGCGGGAGCATCTGACCGCCGGCGCCAATTGCCGCGAGCACCATTATCGCATCACCGGCTATGCCGACCGAGATGGCAGGCTGCTCGGCATCGATTGCGAGGCCACCGTCGATTCGGGCGCCTATTCGTCTTATCCGTTCTCGGCCTGTCTTGAGGCGGCGCAGGTGGCAAGCATCCTGCCGGGTCCTTACGATTTTCCCGCCTATCGCTGCCGCACCTACTCGATCGCCACGAACAAATGCCCGATTTTGCCCTATCGCGGCGTTGCGCGAACCGGAGTGTGCTTCGCCCTCGAACTCGTGCTCGATGCGATCGCACGCGAAGCCAGAATCGAGCCGCATGAAGTGCGGACGAAAATTCTCGTAAAGCCCGAGCAGATGCCGTTCGACAATATCACCAAGAAGCATTTCGACAGCGGCGATTATCCTGAATCATTACGCCGGGCGGTGGGCAGCATCGATATTCCCGCCGTGCGCGCGCGTCAGAAAGGCGGCGAGGCTGACGGTCGCCTGATCGGCGTCGGTCTCGCCACCTATTGCGAACAGGCAGCGCATGGCACCTCGGTCTATTACGGATGGGGCATTCCCATGGTGCCAGGATACGAGCAGGCGATGGCACGGTTGACGCCGGACGGCGGCTTGGAACTGCGCGTCGGCGTGCATTCGCACGGCCAAGGCCTCGAGACCACGCTCGCACAAGTGGCTCATGAAATCCTCGGCATCGATGTCAACAAGATCAAAGTCGTGCACGGCGACACTGCGATGACGCCGTATTCCACCGGCACCTGGGGCTCGCGCTGCATGGTCATGGCCGGCGGCGCGGTTTCGGTGGCTTGCAAGGAAATAGCAAAGCGGGCCGCTAAGATCGGCGCGCAACTGTTGCAGACCGATGTGTCGAGCGTGACGGTTCGCGGCGGCGAGGTTGTCGGTTCGCAGGGCTCTATTACACTTGGCGAAATCGCGCGCACCTGGTATTTGCAACCGCAAAATCTGCCATCGGACGTCGACCTGGGCGGATTGGAGGCGACGATCGGCTACAGGCCGGCGCGAGATACCGGGACGTTCAGCTACGCCACGCATGCCGCCCTGGTGATAGTCGATCCGGAAATCGGCGACGTCGAAATTCTCGATTATGTGATCGTGGAAGACGGCGGCAAGCTGGTCAATCCGATGATCGTTGATGGCCAGATTCTTGGCGGCTATGCGCAAGGGATCGGAACGGCGCTCTACGAAGAAATGCCGTTCAACTCGGCCGGACAACCGCTCGCTTCGACATTCGCGGATTATCTGCTTCCCGGTCCGACCGAAGTTCCGGCGCCGCGAATCGATCATATGGAGACCCTCGCGCCCTATACCGAATTCGGCGTCAAAGGCATTGGCGAGGGCGGGGCCATCGCACCACCCGCCGCAATCGCGAACGCAGTCAATGATGCGTTGCGGCCATTAGGCGCGGAATTGCTCAATTCGCCGATCACACCGCGTCAGGTGCTTGAGGCGATTGCACGAGCTGGCCGGAGCGCGACGTGAAGCCGGTTCGGTTCGATTATGCGCGTCCGACCGATCTTGCGACGGCAGTTGCGTTCGGCAGCCGCGACGATGCCGTCGTGAAATTTCTCGCTGGCGGCCAGTCGCTCGGTCCAATGTTGAATCTGCGGCTGATCCAGCCCGATCTGCTAGTCGATATTACCGCCATCGCTGAGCTCAAGCGCGTCAAGGAAACGGCTGATTCCATCATCATTGGAAGCTGCATCACGCACGCCGACATCGAGGATGGCCGTGTCCCCGATGTCACCTGCGGCGCATTGCGCGCGGTTGCTGCCGGAATTGCCTATCGTGCCGTGCGCAATCGCGGGACGATCGGAGGCAGCCTCGTCCATGCCGACCCCTCGGCGGATTGGATTTCTGCCCTTGCGGCGCTCGGCGCCTCGGCCGTAATTCGTGGCGCGCAGCAAGAGCGCCGTGTCCCGATTGAACGGTTTATGGCCGGCGTGTTCGAAACCGATCTTGTCGGCGGCGAACTGGTCAGCGGAATTCAAATCCCGCGTCTGTCGTCCGGCGCGCGCTGGGGCTATTACAAGATTTGCCGGAAGACGGGCGAATTCGCCCACGCAATCGGCGTCTATCTGCAAGACCCGGCGCGTTCCATCTGCCGCGCTGTGATTGGCGCCACCGGCGGCAAACCGATTGTGTTCGCCGACGCGAATGAGCTGGTTGGCAGCGGCAGTTCGCCGGGGGCGTTCGACGTCCACCTCGCTCGCGAAGCGATGACCGCGCACGGCCTGACCGATCCCATCGACCAGCAGATTCATCTCGCCGCCCTGCGTCGGGCAATTGCTCGGGCCAACGGATCATGACCGCGGTTTTGCTCACCATCAACGGCCGAACGGTCAATGCGGAGGTCGAGCCCCGCACGCATCTTGCCGATTTCATTCGTGAGACGCAGAACCTCACCGGCACCCACCTCGGCTGCGAACACGGCGTGTGCGGCGCTTGCACCGTGCTGGTCGACGGCGTTCCGGTGCGTTCGTGCATCACCTATGCCGTAGCCTGCGCTGGCGCGAGCGTTACCACGGTCGAGGGCCTCGACGACGATGACATCGGCGCGGAGTTGCGTGCGGCATTTTCCCGCGAACACGCTTTGCAGTGCGGCTATTGCACGCCCGGCATGCTGATGTCCGGCCGCGATCTCGTCTTGCGCGCGCAAACGCCGGACGAGCACGACATCCGCGTGGCTATGAGCGGCAACCTTTGTCGCTGCACCGGCTATGTCGGCATCGTGCGGGCCATCCAAAGTGTCATCGCGGATCGGCGCTCGCGAGGTATCGCGCCGTTGCCGGGAGCAGGCCGCACGGCGCTCGGGCCGGCGGGCTCCGGCCACGGGCAGAGCGTCGGCACGAGCGATTCCAACCGCCGTAGCGCATCGGGTGGTGCAGGCGAGACATCGGCGACGGCCGCGGTCGCTAGCGGGCCGGAACGGCTTGCGGATTGGACGCCGCAGGCGAGCTTCGACCAGAACTTTGTCCTCAATCACGCGATCGCTGATGTATGGAATTTCTTCGCCAACACGACCGAGGTCGCCATGTGCCTTCCCGGCGCTTCGCTGAGCGGCGACACAAGCGCGCGCGAAGTGGCCGGCAAGATACGGATCAAGGTCGGTCCGATCGCGACGGAATTTCATGGCTCAGCCGAAATCGACCGCGATCCGGCGACCTATTCCGGTACGATTCAAGGCAGCGGCCGCGACCGGCGAAACAATTCCGCAACGCGTGGAGCAATCCGCTACCGTTTGCTGCCGGTGAGCGAAAACACGACGAAAGTCGAGCTCAATGTCGGCTATCGACTTACCGGACCGCTGGCGCAGTTTAGCCGATCAGATCTCGTGCATGATATCGCGAGCCGTCTCATTGCCGTGTTTGCGCAGAATGTCGAGGCGCGGCTGGACGGGTCGGAGCAGTCGGCCGCTCCGGCAGCCGAGTTCAACGCGAGTGCCTTATTTTTCTCCGTGCTCGCGGACAGGATCAAAGCGCGGTTCCGACGTATGGTCCGGGGGATCACCGGCCGGCGCAAAGAATAGCCATCAATGTGAAGCAACACTGTTATGATTAACTTATGGAAGGATATGCGATGACCACTAACGCCCGTCAGAAAGTGCTCGAGACGATCGACGCAAATCGCGACAAGGCAATCAAGTTTCTCCAGCAGATTATCTCGATTCCAAGCGTCACCGGGGACGAGGGGAAAATCCAGGCCTTTCTGTCGGACTACATGACCAAGCTCGGCCTCGACGTCGACATGTGGGAATCCGACTGGGAGGCCCTGAAAAAACATCCCGGATATATTCCGGTGGACCGGGGCTATGAAGGACGTCCAAACATTGTCGCCACCTGGAAGGGCTCGGGCGGCGGACGGTCGCTGCTTCTGAATGGTCATACCGATGTGATTCCGGTCGGCAACGGAGAAGGATGGAGCGACAATCCTTGGTCCGCCAAAGTCATGGATGGTCGCATTTATGGGCGTGGCTCCTGCGACATGAAGAGCGGTGTCGCCAGCCACATACTGGCGGTCGAATTTCTCAAGGCGGCCGGTGTAAAGCTCAAGGGCGACGTCCTCATCAACGTCGTCATCGATGAAGAAGTCAGCGGCCACGGCACGCTGGACACGGTGATTCGCGGCTACAAGGCAGACGCGGGCATCTCAGGCGAGACCAGCGGCCTCGCGGTGCAGCCTGCCTGCATCGGCCGCATTTGGTTCGAGATTGAAATCCAGGGCAAGCTGGCCGGCATACAGAGGCGTTACCAGGGCGTGAGCGGCATCGAGCTCGGCTACAAGATCACCAAGGCGGTCGAAGCTCTCGAGGCCAAGCGCGTCGCGACCGTCAAGCACCCCTTGTATCCAAAGCCGATCGATGCGCTGCCTTGCATGATCGGTGCCTTCCACGCCGGCAGTTTTCCAAGTTCCTTTCCCGCCACCTGCCTGTTGAAGGGCAGCATGGCCACGGTCCCGGGCGAGGACCACGAAGGTGTGAAGCGGAGCCTTGTCGAACAAGTGGCGCGCGCGGCCGCTGAAGATCCTTGGATGAAGGATCACCCGCCGAAAGTAAGGTTCGTCGGCTATGACGGGCAGGCCTCTGAAATTCCACGCGATCATCCGATCGTCGAAACCGTGAGCAAGAACTACACCGAGATCACGGGACGCCAACCGGAGATCAGCGGCCGCCAGGGTGCCGCGGACACGCGCTTCCTGAACCTCTACGGCAACACGCCTACGGTGATTTTTGGTCCGGGCTCGACCGCCGTCATGCACTCTGACGACGAATATGTGTCGATCGACGACTACCTCGCCGCCATCAAGGTGATGGCGCTCAGCATTTATGACTGGTGCGGCGTCGAGGCTCGTTAGCGCAATTTAGGGATGCATCAATCGGGATCGGTCTCGACGGGCCCATGGCGCAGGGCCGTCCGATTGATGTGCCCTGAAGCCGCCGGCTCGTTATAACCCGCATTCCCCGGATGAACCACCAAACTGCACCGCGCTCACGGCGATTCAGATATAGGTCTCAGCACCTTATATCATTGGATCGAGGGCGATCATGGCGCACCCAACGGGTGAATCGGAATCGGACGCTCCTCGGCTCAATTTCGACCGCCGTCTGAAGCTGGAGTTCCACGGTTCCAACGTCACCTCCGATGCCGGTCTACTGCCGTTTCGGGAACTGGATGACGTTCTTGGATTGAACGAGCTTGCTGGAGCTGCGCTGTCAGACAACCGTCGCGGTAAGAACACGCGGCATGTCCTGTCCGGCTTGCTGCGGCAGTCTGTGTTCGGTCGCCTTGCCGGGTACGAGGACGTGAACGACGCTGACCGGCTGGCGCGGGACCCGGCGATGCGTTGGGTTGTCGGCGGCAGGGCGGCCGACGACTGTGCTGCCTCCGCCAGCCAGATAGGACGCTTCGAGACGGAGTGGCTTGCGAATGATGAGAACCTTGTCGCGCTCGCCGATCTCGACGGCCGATGGATTGACCGTGTGCACAGCCGCCGTCCACCGAACGGCATCGTGCTCGATATGGACTCGAGCGTGAGCGAGACCTATGGCGACCAGGAAGGCACCGCCTACAACGGCCACTTCGCCTGCACCTGTTATCATCCGCTGTTCGTGTTCAATCAGTTCGGCGATCTGGAACGCTGCGCGTTGCGTTCAGGCAACGTCCATTCGGCGGACGGTTGGAAGGACGTGCTGGAACCGGTCGTGGCCCGCTATCGGGGCAAGTTCAAGCGCCGCTACTTCCGCGCCGATGCCGCCTTCGCGAACCCGAAGGTCTACGAGTTCCTGGAGGCCGAAGGCTACAACTACGCGATCCGGCTGCCTGCCAATCAGATTCTTCAACAGAGGATTGGGTATCTGCTCAAGCGCCCTGTCGGTCGTCCTCCGAGCGAGGTGAGACGGTACTACGCCAACTTCAGCTATCAGGCGCAAAGTTGGAAGAAGCCGTGCCGCGTGGTTGCCAAGGTCGAGTGGCACCCGGGCGAGCTGTATCCCCGCGTTGGCTTCATCGTCACCAACCTGAGCCGTCCCGCCGAGCGCGTCGTCGCCTTCTACAACAAGCGCGGGACGTGCGAGCAATGGATCAAGGAAGGCAAGAACGCCATCAAGTGGACGCGACTGTCATGCTGCTCGTTCGCCGCCAACGCCGTGCGTCTTCAGCTTCATGCGCTGACCTACAATCTCGCCAACTTCATGCGGACACTGGCTCTGCCGGAGGCGATCAAGCAGTGGTCGCTGACCAGCCTGCGGGAAAAACTCGTGAAGATCGGCGCCAAGGTCGTGCGCCATGGCCGCTACGTCATCTTCCAGATGGCCGAGGTCGCGGTGCCGAAGGAATTGTTCCAGGAAATCTTGCGGCTGATCGACGGACTGCGACTAAGACCGGCCCCAGCATAGGACTGGGACGGTCGGATGAATCATCACGACGGGAGGAGTGTGTCTGAATGACGAGGAAAAGGGCCAAATCGATGGATCAAACGTCGTTCGGGACGACGGAGCCGCCGGGAGCACTGCGCAGCCTGACTGTGGCGTCCGGGTAACCCCGCCGTATGCTATCGTCCACGCCGTTCCAGAGTTCATCTGTTGGTGTGGACGGCCCCCCGACGGCATCAAGCGTGCCAGAATGAGGTCATTGTAGATCTCAGACAAAGGAGACCGTCCGTGGAACAGATTACCCGAATTGGGAT
>OCZT010001925.1_pt1 | contig 21502 bp, 4 predicted proteins | sample 1539031 | NCBI WGS metagenome assembly OCZT01 (sample SAMEA3539308, study PRJEB22396) | soil metagenome | biome: tundra; feature: field; material: soil | place: USA | collected 2010-05 | depth 0.15 m | reverse complement strand
AGAACCGCGGCATTGTCGGCCCCAGCAATGGCGCCGAACCCCGCGACATCCTCATCGACCTCGACGGCGCCGGTGCCGACGGCCGCCCGCCCGCAGGCCAAGGTTAACCCCCAAAGCCCGTGCTCGGCGGTCCAAGGGCTGGGAACCTGCCTTCCCCCACCGCCATGCCCCTCGCCACACCCATTTCGTGCCATTCCCCCCATTCGTCCAGTATCGAACCCCCACTTGCGAAGCACAGCCCCACGCATCAGCGACTGCGATTCCATCAGTCTTTTGCCGTTATAGACGCCATCTTGCCGTGCGATAACGTTAACGTATAGCTATAAACATCAGATTCTGCCGCGCGCAGCTAGCCACCATTCAGACTCTGGATCGCGTGTTATCCTAGCGCTGTAATGGTGGATCTATCCAGGGACTACCAAGGTACTATTAAGGTACTATCAAGGTACTACTAAGGGTCACTCCACAGGCTCGCGTGTTGGGAGGCTGGTGGTGGCGGGGTGTGCTGGGGGTGGCAGTTAACTGGATCAGGCCGACTTCGGATCTCGGACTTCGGCCTTCCTTCGCCTTCGGTCGTTGGCCCTTGGGTTTTCGCGACCCCGTTGGGGAATCCCGCCTGGGGAATTGCGACCGTGCCTGCCGTCCCGGCGCCTCTGATTCCTCCGCAATTGGTCGTGGACACGCGGGGTCTCCGGCCTTAGCATCGGGCTTCGAGGCGCTGCGTAACTGCAACCCCGGGACCGCTTGCGAAAGACTCGGGGAAGGGATGCGATATGAACTCAGAACTTGAAGCTTACTTGGCCACGGTCTGCAACACTCCGGTGCCGCCGGAGCACGAGTCCGAGCAGCGGCGCCAGGAACGGGCCGACTTTCCGGGGCGGTTCCTGGCCGCGGTGGACTCGACGCTGAAATCCATCTTTGACTCGGCAGCCGAGACGCTGCACAAGCACGGCTTCGGCGCCACCGTCGAGTTGGTGCGCGAGCAAGCTGGCTCGGACCCGAATAGCTTTCCCTACCTCGTTCTCCACTTCTCGCCCCAGCCCTGCCCGCCTGCCGACCTGGGCTACTTGTACACGCTAGCCGGCGCTTCTCTCAGTTTCATTTGCCGCCGCAATGATCTATGCGTGGAAGCGGTGGTGGCCCACCCCGCTGGCCGCGGCGTCGAGCGCCGGGTTAACTTCTACACATTGAGCCTGGAGGATTTGACGCCCGAGCGCGTGACCCGGAGCATCACGGACGCCGTGAAGCAGATCATCCGACGGTAGCCGCCAGGAGGTAGCGCAGGCTTGGGAGTGGGCGTCACCGTAGGTCGGTTCGCGGGCGCTTGTCTTCGGTTATGGTCACACCAGCCGCCGCAGAATGCGCTCGATTTGCGCGGCGTGCACATCCAAATCGGCCTCGGTCCAGACCAGGTAATCGGCGCGGGCTATTTTGGTTTCCACGGGCCATTGCGCTTGGAGGCGCTGCTCGATTTGCTCGGGAGGCCAACCACGAGCCCGGAGGCGCTGCTGCTGCGTGGCCGCCGAACAGGCGACACAGATTGTCGCATTCAGCTCGGCTTCGGCTTTGATCTCGAACAGCAACGGGATCACCACGACGACAAGCGGATGACCCTCCGAGCGCCAGGTCTCGACCTGGGCGCGCCAGAGCACCCGGATACGGGGATGAAGGATGGTCTCGAGGCGTCGGCGGGCAGCGGGGTCGGCAAAAACACGGCGGGCCAGTTCGGCGCGGCGCAAGCGACCGTCCGGCCCGACGATTTGGGGGCCGAAGGCCGCCACGATCTCCGCCAAGGCGGGTTGGCCGGGCTCAACGACCTGGCGCGCCAGATCATCGGTGTCCACCACCGGGACCCCGCGCCCGCGGAGGAGCTGGGCCGAGGCGGATTTGCCCATGCCGATGCCTCCCGTTAGACCGAGAACTTTCATTCTAACCTAGATACACCAGTCTAGGCCAGCGCTCCGTGCGGTGCATAAAACACCCGAGCCAGGCGCGCCCGCAAGGCATCACGGAATCAATTGCCTGGTCCGGTAGTAGCGCTCGTTGATATTTGGACTGTTGGTGTCCGTAAATTTGATCGTGCCGCCGGGCGATGCCGTGTTGGTGTCGAGGGCCAGCCAGGAAGCGAGGTTGGTCGAACCTTCGATTACGTACGTAAAGTTCGGTTGGGCGGTCACAATGAGTTGGAACACCCCGTTTGAACTGGAGCCGCTTAGCCTCGCCGAGGCGGGGCTGGCCACGGCTGTGATGGTGTTAGCCGAGTTGTTCCCCGGATTCGGATCCACTTCATTGCCGGCCACAGTGGCCGTGCTGATAATGTTGCCGGCCACCGACATCGGCAGGATGAAGGTCACCCTCGCGCTTGCCCCGTAGGCCAGACCACCAAGGTTAGTGCTCACTTGCCCACCACTGGATAAAGTGTCCGTCACCACGACGCCGGTCGCCGCCGCCGGGCCGAGGTTGGTGACCCAGATCGTGCTTGTCAAGTTGCCGCCGGGAAAGAGGGAGGCCGGCGTGCTCGAAAAACCTAGAGCCAAATCCGCATAGGGATTGACGGGGACGACGTATGTGAGGTTCAGACTCCAGCCGCTTGCAATGAGGCCGGCGTCACCCACGGTATCATCGAACACATAAAGCGACCACACGCCATTGGGGTTATGCCCGCTGACGGCGGCAAGCGTTGAACCGTAGGAGCCCGTGGGGGCTGGCGCAGGCAGCGCAACCGTCCCAGGGTAACTGCTGGGCTGGTTGGTTCCAGTAGTGAGCAAGGCGCTGCTCGGTAAGAGGCTCGCTGCCGCGTCGGCGAACGTGAGTGTGATAGGGCTGGTCACCGCATGGCCGCCGCCGGCGTGCGACATCAACATCACGTTGCCCCCCGTGGGACTGACTAGCAGAACGTTGATGTCGCGCGGGAAGCCGTGGGTCAGCTCATGAAGAGTCACGGTGGCTTTGGTCACCACACTCAGCGGATTAAGATTGGACACAACGATCGTTGAGGGATAGGGCGTGGCGACGCCATGATCCGGGATGGTGATCGCCGCCAGGTTGGCGAAGTTCGTCGCGGCGGGCGAGAGGAACGTAAAGACGACCGTGGCTGGCTCAAGCTGGTTGGTGCCATCCTGAAGGATCAAAGTGGCGTCATTCGCGCCGGCCAGGACAGAGGCGGCTTGGAAGGTGAAACTCCGGCTAGCGGAGGGGCCGCCGTAGATCAGTGGTCCGTAGTTATTGGTCAGGACGGCGGGGCGGACGGTGTTGGTCTGCTGGGGATTGACGATTCCTGAAAGCTGCAGGGTGGCGGTAAAATTGGGAGTGGTGTCCTGCGCACCGACGTTGGCGAGAGACAGAGACAGCGTAACCGTTTCGCCCGGGTCAATCGCGCCGTTGACTGGCCCGCTCTCATAGGTCATAAGCGCGCCGGCGTTGATGATCTTGGGGGCCTGCTTGATAACGGTGGCGACGTAGTTTGTGGCATTGTTGGCGGGGACCGGGTCCTGGGAGCTAGTGGCAACAGCTACGGTATTTGTCATGAAGCCCAGAATGGTGTTGGTCAGGACGATGGAGACGGTCGCGCTGGCGTTCGACGCCAAGTCACCCACGGCGCAGATGACATTGCCGTTTGAAATTGTGAAGGCGCCACCGGTTGAACTTGAATTGTTCGTGCTGAATCCGGCCCCCGAGGGCAACGGTTGCGTGAGCATAACACTAAGCGCCGTCCCCGGGCCATGGTTCGTGATGGCAACGGTATTGGTCAGGCTCCAGCCAACGTAAACCGGGTCTGGCGCCACCGTCAGCGACAACCCCACGTCGGCCACCGGCCGATTAACCGTGGTGACCACCGAGACGGAGCTGTTGGCCGGATTCACGTCAGTCTCCGTCGAAGCGACGGCGGCGGTGCTTATCAGGGTGGCGGTGTTGCTCCCCTGAGCAAAGACGGCTGGCGTGGGAACCACCGACACGACCACCGTCGCGGCCGAGCCGGGATTCAACGCCCCGAGGCTGGCGATGACGCCGGCGGCGTTCGTAACCAAGCTTCCCTGGGACGAACTGGCGGCGAGCAGAGTCACTCCCGCGGGCAGGATATTGGTGAAGGCCACGGCGGAAGCCGTGTTCGGCCCACCGTTCATGACAGTGAAGGTATAAGTCAGCGTTCCGCCCGCCATGCATGGGTTAGGCGCGGCGAGGCCAGTCACCTGCAGGTCGGCGAGTTGGTTGACCGGGGTAATCATGCTCAGCGCCAAGCTCCAGCCGTTGGAAATGGCGCCGGAATCGCCGCCGGAGTCGTCGAACACGTAGAGCGACCAGTCGCCGTTGGGATTCACGCCGTTGAAAGCGGATAGCACAGTCGGATAAGGTCCCGCCGGGGCATTCGTCGGAAAACCAGCCAGTCTGAGATCGGGGCTGTACGCGGTAGGCTGCCATACGCCCGAGGCAAGCTGGCCGGAGTCGGGCAGGGAACTCGTGACGGAGTCATCGAAAGTCACGGTAACGTTCGTAATGGGCTGGTCGCCCGCGTGCGACATCACCAGGGCGCTGGCGCGGTTCGGTGCAACCAGCAGTACATTGACATCGCCCGGATAGGAGTGGGTCAGGTTGGAGAGCGTGACCGTCACCTTGCCAAGCGTACCGGCGAGGTTCGAGACGGTGATGGTCGAGGGGTACGGCTTGGCGGGGCCGGACTGGAAGGGGTAAGGCGGGTTTGGTGCGGCGGGGTCGGGGATGATGATGGCGTTGGTATTGGCAAACGTGAACGAGCTCGGCAGCGCAAAGCTGAAGCTCACCGGAGGGTAGGTATTGGTTCCGTCCTGAAGCTGGAGGGTCGGGCTGATGGTGCCCCCGTTGACGCCGCTGGCGGTGAAGCTGAAGGGACGGCCTACCGAGAAGCCGCTGGGAAAGAGAATGCCATAGGTTTGCGGGTTGTTGGGGGCAACCGGAACCACGCCATTGGTGGCCAGCAGAGTGGCCACCAGATTCCGGGTGCTGACATTGCCGCTATCGCGCAAGCGCAGGATGACGGTGACGGTTTCCCCGGGGTCAACCGCACCGTTGACTGGCCCGCTCTCAGCCGTCAACGTGGCGCCGGCAGCCGCGATGCTTGTAAAGGGCGTTGCCACCACAGTTGACGCCGTGGCGCTGTTGTTCGCGGGGTTTGGATCGGTTTGCGCGCCAGCGACTGTTGCGCTTGTGGTCAGGACGCCGTTCGTGGTGGTCGAGAGCAAAATCGTCAGCGTCGCCTTTGCGCCGCTCACCATACTACCCACCGTCCAGCTCAAAGTGCTGCCGGAAATGGAAATCACTCCTTGCGTCGCGTTTGTGGCAAGCACCGGCACGTTAGCCGGGAGAGAATCATTCACGGTCACGCCCGTGGCGGAGCTGGGTCCCAGGTTCGTCACAACGACCAGATAGGTCACGTTGCTCGACACTACCGTCGGATCTGGGAGACCGGTAATGCCGATCGCAAGGTCCGTGGCGGCTCCGACGACTGTGGTAGCCGTGGCAGTGTTGTTGGCAGGAACGGGATCCAATTGGTTCCCCTGCACGGTGGAAGTTGCTATTATCGTTCCCTCCTGCGTCGGAACCGCTATAATGGTGGCGGTGGCTCCAGCGCCCAAGGGCAGCGTGCCAATGGTCCATAGGCTGCCTCCGGGCGAGATTGAACCTTGAGTGATCGTGGCCGACAGCACTGCGACATTTGCCGGCAAAGTGTTCACGGCTGTAACACCCGAACTATCGCTCGGCCCCCTGTTGGTCACGGTAATCGTGTAGGTCAAGGTACCGCCCAGCACGATTGGATTAGGAGTCGCGCTGATGCCCGCCACCAGGTCAGCGCTGGCTGGATTGACGTGAGTAATCACGGTGGCGGAGTTATTGGAGGTGTCCGGATCCGGCTGGTTGGAAGTCACACTGGCCGTGGAGGAAATTATTCCGGCGGCAGTGGGTATTCCGACAACCGTGATGATAGCGCCGGCGCCTGGACTCAAGGTTCCCAAATTGCCGCTGACAACTCCCGCCGACTGAGAACAGTTTCCTTGCGAAGAAACCGCTGAAACGAAGATCACACCGGCAGGAAGCTGGTGCGTAACAGTAACGTTCTTGGCGGTACTTGGGCCGCCATTGGTCACAGTGATGGTGTAGGTTAGGAGGTTGTCGATGACGACCGGGTCCGGCTGTGCGATCATGCCGAGGGCCAAATCCGAGCCGGGACACTCGCCGCCGCCGTCCTTGCAATCGGACGGTGTAAGGATCAGCGACCAGCACTGAATGGTACCCACATCCTGGGCTGCCTGGTCCGTGACCCGCAGACGCCAGTTACCGTTGACGTTCGTTCCGGCTTTGCCGATGAAGACGGAGAGGGGCGTATCCGGCTGGAAGGAACCCACAAATGGGGCGAAACCGGCGCCGATCGGCACTAACGCGTTATCGTCAAAGACCGTCCGTTGCGAATCCTGACCGCAGGCCGTCCCGTAATTTTGGCCGCCGCCGCCGTTATTGGCCGACAGCCTGCAGGTGGTGCCGTCGGGGGCAATGAGCTGGAGCAGGAGGTCGGCGTCGAAGGTATGGGTAATGAACAAAGACACTGTGACCTGCCGGAGGACGGTGGCAACGTTTGAAACGACGATCGTGGAGGTGGCTCGGCCCAAGTCGGGAATTGCCACCGGCGTGGAATTGTCAAACCGGAGCGGGGTACCCGGTGTGCCAGTGGGAAGGCGGAACTGGTTGGTGAACGCAGTCTGGTCGCACTTCACCACGAGCGTGAAGTCAATGGGCGTGCCGCAAACAAACGTAGGGGATGTGCTGATTCTGAACGGCGCCTGACTCACCACCGCGCCTCCCCCAACTGGTATATCAGGATAGGTCGCAAGTGGTTGCGCCACGATCACTCCCGGGGTAGGGCTGGAGAGCGTTGCTCTAACCCCGGTGGCGTCCACCCCACCAGCGTTGGTCAGGATCGACGAAAGGTTATTGCACTCGTTGAAATCGATAATCCCGTTGCCGTTGCCACCGGAAATGAGGTTAGTTACCAGAAGCAGCCGTGGTATCATCAACGGGGGGGCCGCTTGCAGCGCCTGATAAGCCATTACAATACCGTAGCCGGAGGTGAAATCATAGCCGGGCGCTTCGTTATCCAAGGCGGTGGAGGTTAGAATGGCGCGCACCTGGTCGGGCGTTAACGTCTGATTAAATGACTTGAGCAAGGCCGCGATCGCGGCCGCGTGCGGTGCCGCCGCGGAAGTGCCATAGAACGGGTTCAGGCCCGAATTGGGCGGCAGAGTCGTAGCCACGCCATCGGCGGCGGCGATGTCGGGCTTCGGGCGCACGTAACCGCCGGTTGACAGGAAGTTTCCGGGTGTGATCGGCGAGCCATCGACGTTGTAGAAAACCTGCCGCGGGCCGTCAGTGCTGAAACTCTCAACCGGATTGGCAGGACCGCCCCTGAACGGGTTCGGATAGGCGGTGTGGACGTCCACCGCCGCACACGCAAAGGCATTAGTGGTCGCGGCGTGCCCTGTAATGTTGCCGGCAGTGTTGATCTCCAACTGGCCGCGTATCGTGTCTATGTGCAGAAAACGGTCATCGCCGGAGGCCTTCACCACTACCACCCGCTCGCCAACACCTGGGGGAACAACGATCTCAAAGGGATCCTGGCTGCCATTCTGAACTGTCGTTGAACTGCTCACCACCGTCGTGCCGGTGGAATCGAGAATAAAGAGGTCGTAATCATTGGTGGACGCCCCGAGCGGATCCGACCAGAAAAGGACAGTAGAGTTGCCCATTCCTGTCACATTGTCGTAAGCGTTCGTGCCGAAGCTGTGCAGGTTCCCGCCTTTGCCGTTGACCGGAGGCCCGGCAGGTCCGCCGTCAACAAAGTCGCCTTCCCACGTGCCCGACGTGCCGTGCCTCAAGTTCCCTTCGTTGCCTGCGGAGGAGAAGTAAAGTGCCCCGCCAGCCGTCACCGCATTGACGGCCCGCGCCACAATACTATCCTGAAACGGCGACTCGTCAAAGTAGCCGATATCATCGACGATGATGTCGCAGCCCGCAGCGCGCAGATCAAGGATGTTCTGCGCAAATTGCGCCTCTCCGTTGAACCCGCTAGCGAAGAATAGCTGAGCGCCCGGGGCAAGATCATACACGATTTCCAGCATCGCCGTCCCCTCGCCCGCCCCGACACCAGCCTGGCCCGGTAGCACGGTGACATTGGGCGGCAAGTCGCCCGTCGAAACCGCTTGCGAAAGGAAATCCACACTGTCCGAAAGCACACCGACCTTTACACCGGCGCCGTTCACATTAAAGAAGGAGCGTGCTTCTGCGGCGCGGTGCGTCGTATCCCCTTCAGAATCCACGCTGCCAGTCCTCGTCAGGCACGGCACAGCGCCTTGCACGAACTGAACATCAGCCCGGCCGGCCAGCGCCTCCGCCAGGGACAGAGGCACCCACGCCCGCACAGACTGGAACTGCGGAACGCTGTCAATAACCGCGCCCCCGGAGCTCTGGATAAACGCCAGCAAATCTGGCGTGACCGCCGCGTGCAAATCCACTTTTACGCGTCCTTTGCCGTCCCTTTGGACAAAAACGCGAAGGTTGGTAACGCCCGGGGCGATCACCTGGTTGAGGCTTTGCTTAAGGGCATACACCAATTGCGAATCCATCTTTTGCTGTGCGGGAGTTCGCGAGTCTTTCTCCGCCCGCAGCGCTGATATTTGCTGCAACGCGCTGTCGCTGATTGCCTCTGCGTCAGCGTTGGACGCTGCCGCGATTATCGCCGCAAACGCTGCGCCTCGGACAGCAAGCCGTGCCCAATGTTGCCAGTGCCTCAATAGCCGAATAATGGGGAGTTTCATAGTCAAGTGGGCTATTCAGCCATCTTAGGCTTGCGTCAACTGCTCGTAAGTCATCGTATTTCCAATTCGTTTTAAGCTTTGTTCTTCGGATTCCCGGTGCTCGCTTTCGCTCAAGTCCAGAAAGAATCAGTCGTGTTGCACGATTAGGGTGTTGCTCCGTGCAAACGGAGGAACCGGTCGCCTGGGCCAATGGGCACGATGACGGTCATCTGGCCGCCTACCAGTATCGGCGCCGGACTCGTCACGACCGTCCAGCTCACCGGCGGAGACAAGTTCGTCGTGCTTTCCAAGCTGAAATTGCCCGCGTCGGCCGGCCAGGAAATCGCCAGGCCGCCGGGCACGCGAGAGACAGTTAGCGCCTGGACAATAGTTTTGACCGCGGCGGAGTTGTCCGACTTGTGCGGGTCCGTGATGGCAGAACTGCACGTGGCGGTGTTAGTGAACGTGCCAGCCACCGTAGGCCGGACGGTAATTGTGTTGGTGGTCGCCTTGCCGCTGCCCAAATCGACGAGGTTGGTGAACGTGACGACCCGGCCGGCCACCGTGTAGTTGATGGACGCCATGGGAACAAAACTCGGCGGCAACGTATCAACGGCGACCACTCCCGTCGCGGTCGCCGGACCGCGGTTCGAGATCGTGATGGTATAGGTCAGATTGTCGCCAAGCAGAACCGTACTGGACGGGCCGACGAGCGCCAGAACCAGATCGGCTGTCGGGGGGAGCACTGTAGTCACCGTCGAGGCGCTGTTGTCGTCAGGGTTCGGGTCGGTCGTCGCAGTGGTCACGGTCGCCGAGTTGGTGACGGTGAGGGAGACGCCGGCTTGGCCGTTGACCTGAACCAGAAGCGAGAGAGCAGCGGTGGCGTCCTTGGCGAGCGAACCGACGCTCCACGTGACCAAGCCCGCGGTATTGGTGTTCACCGTGGTGCCCGCGGGGACAATCGGCACGCCGGCCAGAACAGCGCCCGGCGGGAGCGTATCGGTGACGACTACGCCACTCGCGCCGGAGGGGCCATAGTTGGTGACTGTGAGCGTATAGGTTACATTGCTGGTGGCGATGACCGTGTTAGTCAGGGGAGCCATGGCCAAGCCAACATCCGTGGCGCCCGGAACGGGGCCGGTGACAGTTAGGTTCAATATCCAGCCGTCGGCGATGGTGCCGGAATCCAGGTAGTGATCATCAATCACGTAGAGCGACCAGGGCCCATTCGGGCTGGTGCCGTTGAAGGCAGACAGGTTGGTGATATAGGGCGGGGGCGGTGCGTTAGTCGGGAAGGTCGGGGTGAGGGTCGCCCAGGAAGTAGGCCGATAGGTGCCGTTGGTAATCGGCGCGAGTTGAGGCAAAGAGTTGGTCGCCGCATCGTCAAAGGTGAGGGTGACATTGTCGATGGAGAAGCTGCTTCCAGCATGCGCCATGAGGTACGTCTTCTGGCCAGTTGGCGAGACCAGCAACGCATCAATGTCTCTGGGGTAGGCGTGGCTCAGATTCGTGAGGACGACCGTTGCCGAGGTGACCAGCCCCTGGAGGTTGCTGACGTTGATGACGGAGGGATAAGGTGTCGCCGGGGCAATGTCGTTGATGACGATTGGCGTGTTGTTCGAGTAGGTGTTGCCGATCTTGCCGAGGGCGAAAGCAAACTGGGCGTTGCTCAGCACAATGCCGCCATCGCGGAGCTGGAGAGTCGCGAAGATCGTTTGTCCATTCGTCCCGCTGGCGGTGAAAGTAAAGGGCCGCGAGGCCGAGGGCCCGTGGGCGATCAGGCTGCCGTAAGACTGCGGTCCACTGGGAATAGGATTGGCGATGCCATTGGTGGCCAGTAGCGTGGCGGTCAGGTTGGCGGTATTGGTGCCGGTGGCGTTGCGCAGGCCCAAAAGCAGGGTCACGGTCTCGCCCGGATCGATGACGCCGTTAACGGGTCCGCTCTCCGAAATCAAGGCGGCACCGGCCGGCACGATTAGACTTCCGTCGGTCTCAGAGATTGTCAGCGTTGTCTCCTTGGGATTAACCAGAATCGCGTTGCCGACCAGGTTGGTCAGATAGAGAGGCACCGTGTGGCCGCCGTCGATGATGTGGTTGTCAATCACCGCCACGGAGAACGTCTTAACGGTTTCCCCGTTGGTGAACAAGAGCGTGCCGTTGGTCGGCCAGTAATTAACGCCCGCCTGCCCCGTCCCCGTCCCGTCATCGCGCGTAAAGAAGTCCACCGCGACGGTGCTGTTCGTATAGTTGCTGCGGAAGACCGTGATCGTGGCCGTTTGGGCGTTTTCGTTCACGCTGTAACCCGCGCTGGAGAAGCTGAGGCCGGAAACATCGTCGGTAATCGTCACGGTCGCCGTATAAGGCGGAAGCAGGAAGGCGACGTTCGTCGGTGTGGCATTGGTCAGGTACACACTGAAAGTCCGATTACCCTCGATGAACTGGTTGCTGACGATCTGCACCGAAAACGTCTGGAAGGGGATGCCGTTGCTGAAGGTCAAGAGGCCGCTAGTGGCGACGTAGTCCACGCCCTGGATGGCCCCCTGAGGCCCCGTGCCATCGGCGGTGGTAAAGTTGGCGGCGATAGTGCCGGTGTTCACGTTGGACCGCAGGACGGTAATAAGGAGGTTGGTGCCGCTACTCTTGAGGACGCCAAACTCAGCATTGGTGCCGGACGACAGGTTGGTGGACGCGAAGCTGAGCCCCGCTTCCGCATCGAGAAGGACCACGGTTGCCAGGCTCACCGGGCCCGTCTGGGCTGGCGCGCTCGGGTTGGACAGGTTCACTCCGAACGAGACGTCGCCCGTGACAAAGGGATCATGCAACACTTTAACCGTGATGCTCTTGGCCAATTCGCCAGGATTGAAGACGAGGATGCCGTTGGTGGGAACATAGTTGATGCCCGCCAGGGCGACGGGATTGGTGATAATGACGCCGTTGTTGGTCGTCACAAGGGTGATGTTGGTGGTGGCGAACTGGACGGTTGTCTGGCTATTGGTGCCATTTTGCCGGAATACTGCCAGTGAGATCGTGCCGGCGGTCTCCGGCACCACATAGAAGGGCGAGGAGAAGCCCACCCCGACATCATCATCAACAATCGTCACCGGCACGTTGGTGGGCCCGATCAGCACGGCCCCGGTCGTCGCGTTGGATAGCAGCAGCGAGAAGGTCTGGTTCCCCTCCACCTGGCGCTCCTGCAGGATCTGGACCGGGATAATCTTGCTCGTGTCCTCGGGGTTGAAGGTTATCGAGCCATTGGTGGCAACATACTTCAATCCCGGAACCGCGGTCCCGGCCAGCGTGCTGAAATCCACAGAAACCACGCCCGTATGACCGTTCGTGCGAAGGACGGTGGCGTAGAGGAACCCGTCGCCTTCGCCAACAACGTAATTCGTTTGGCTAAACAGCAACTGCCCAGGCGAGTTATTCGTGCTCAGGATGACCAGCGTCGCCTGGCTCGGCACGCTCAAGAGCAAATTGAACGTATTCGACAACTGCATCGCCACCGAGGTGTCGCCGATCGCCAGCGGGTTGTTCAGAATCGGGATTTTGACCTTCACATCCGTGTCGCCGGGCAGGAACGTGACGGTGTTGCTCACGGTGGTGTAATCCACCCCGGCGACCGCGGTGCCATTGGTCGTCGTAAAGAAACCCACTGTGGCGCTGCCGCGCGTGCTGCCTCGGCGGACCAAATCCACAAAGAACGCGCCGCTCGCAACATTTTGCTGCACGGAGTAGAAGTCCGTGGAGAAGCTCACCGTGCTATCGACGTTCAGGATCGTCAAGTACGCGAAGGATTGTACGCCAAAACCGGAAGGAGGCGACGGATTGGAGAGGTAGTTGCTGACCACCAGGTCTGGGGTGATCTGGAAATCATCGATTACCGGGATAAGCACAGTCTGCAAGGTCTCGCCAACCGGGAAATGCAGCGTGGTCTGGACGTTCGAGAAGTTGACGCCGGGGACCGCCGTCAAGCCAACCGTTGAAAAATCCACGGTCATATTTCCCGCTGTGCCACCCACGCGGCGCACGCTGAGCACTGCGTTCGTCGAAGTTTCATCGGCCTGGAAGTTGGCTGAGGTGAACTGGAACAACCCCGAACCGGCAATTGACCCGCCGTAAATACGCGCCAGGTGCGCCCGCGACTGGCCGTCATACGACGTGAAACCGCCGCCGATGACCATCTTTCCATCCGGCTGAAGGGCGACGGCGTCGATATAACCATCGGCACCCAAGCCGAAATTAATCGCCGGATCGACTGTCCCATCCGGGAGCAGCCGCGTGATGCGATTGCGCGAAACTCCGTTGGCATTGCGGAACAGGCCCACCAGCACAATCCGCGTGTCGGGCTGAACCACAATCGCATCCACCGTATCATCGGTACCCGCACCTACATTGAAGGAACTATCCACCTGCCCGTTGATGTTCAATCGAGCGATATGGTTGAGTGCGTTGCCGTTGAAATTGGTGAAGGAACCGCCCACCAGCACCCGCCCATCGAGTTGGATTGCCAGCGCCCGGACAACGTTGGTAGTCCCTGTGCCGGGATCAAAACCCGTGTCCAGCGTGCCGTCCGAATTGAGCCGGGCAATGCCGTTGCGTCGGACGTTGTCGATGGACGTAAAGCTGCCGCCGATGAGGATCTTGCCTCCCTGAATCGTGTTCGTGGGGTAAACGGCGATCGCATAGACGGTCCCGTTAATGCTCAGATTGGGGTCGAACGTGCTGTCCAGCAAACCGGCGTTGTTAAGACGCGCAAGAGCGGGGCGGCTGGAACCGTTCATGTTGAGAAAACTGCCGCCAATGAGCAGCCGGCGATCGGGCATAAAAGTCTCCGCCAGCGCAAAAATGGTGTTGTCGCCGCCCGCGCCAGCATTGAACGAGGAGTCTAGCGTGCCATCAGACATCAGGCGGGCGAGACCATTGCGGTTCAATAGGTTCATCTTGGTGAAGGGACCACCCGCCAAAATACGGCCATCGGTTTGCATCAATATCGTCTGGATTGGTCCATTGGCACCGGCGAGTCCGTTGAGGAATGTGGTGTCGATCGAGCCGTCGGTGCTCAGCCGCGCAATGCTGTTCCGCGGAAAGTCGTTCACGACGCTAAAGGCGCCCGCAGCAACAATTTGGCCATCGGCCTGGAGCCCGACGCTATAGACGTCCCCGTCGAACCCCGGGTTGGGCGCAAAGAACGTGTCCACCGAGCCCGCGGGCACATTGTTGGTCTGGGCATCGACAATGTAAACCTGTGCGCTGGTCGGGAAACCCAGGACCCCGGGCGGGTTCGGCGACGAGAGGTTCACGGTAAAATAGAACTTAGCCGCGTCCCCATCCGTGACTCCATCGTTCAGGATCGTCACATCGAAAGTCTTGGCCACCTCGCCCGGACCGAAAGTCAGCGTGTTGGTAATGCCGACGTAATTCGGCAAGGGCCCCGAGGAAGAGGCCAGCGGCCCGTCGGCGGTAGCGAAGTTGACGGTCAAGCCTTGGGCCGAACCGCCCGTGCGAATAACGGGAATTGTGATATGACCGCCGTTTTCATTGACATGGTAGCTGGGGAGGCTGAACTGCACGCGACCGTAGCTGTTGTCGTCGATCAGCGTGATCGTCGCGCCGGTAGGAGCGGCCAACACAAGCGGCGCGTTGGTCGTATCCACGATCGGATTGGTTAGGTATGCGCCAAACGTCGTGTTGGGGCCGACCAGGCCGTTGTTGGTCAACGGAATCGTAAAGTAGCGCGGCCCAAACTCGAGGTTGTTCCATACCAAGGTGTTGGTCACCCCGATATAGTTTACGCCATTAATGGCGGTGCCGTTCGTGGTGATGCATTGGACCGTCAGGGTGCCCCGATCCGCCCCGGAGCGGGTGGCGGCGATCACGGCAGACGGGGCGCTCTGGTTGGTGGTATAGGTGGCAGGGGAGAAACTGACAGAACCCGGCGAGCCGTCGTTATCAATCAGGTTGAGCGTGGCGGAGGAAAGACCGAGCGAAGCGCCCTGGCCCAGGACGCTGGTTAGCCGGAGACCGACCGTGAGCCCGTTGGGCTGACTGACACTATCGTCGAGGATCCTGATGCTCGTGTTGGTCAGGCTGGTGACACCGGCACCGAACGAAAGCCGCTGGCTATAGGTAACGTAATTGGAGCCGGCACGACCCGTGCCGTCGATCGTGGAAAGCACGAATGATGGGGAAAGTGCCGCGCTCGTGCGTGTAATGATGACGGTCGCGTTCGAGCCGCCTTCGTTTACGTAAAAGTTGGCAGAAGCGAAACTGATGACGCCGGCATTGTGATTATCATCGAGAATCTTGAGCGGAGCAACCGAGGCGCCCAAGGCGTTGCCCAGCGGAATGTTTTGGCCGCCCAGGAAGAACTGGTCGGCGCCGCTGGGGTTGGCCAGCTGGATCATGGTGTCCACGTTCCCGGGCACCCCGCTGTTCTTGATTGTCAGGAGGAGGGTTCCGGGGGGATAGGGGAACCAGACATGGCCATAAATGTCCGTGGGGATGGCGTTGGTGCCGAAGAACCCATCGCTGTGCGCACGAGTGATGGCCCGAGGGAAGGATGAATAATAAGGTTGGATGTCTCCATCCGGCCACCAGGAGCCCAAGTAAAGCGGCGGGGTGCTGTTATAAACGTAATCGCTGCCGCTTTGAGCCAAACCAGGTTGCACCGCAAAGTTGGCCGCCGAGTAACCGAGGGCGCCGTTGGTTCGGACAATATCGACATTCAGCGAAAGCTGACTCTTGTTCACCGAATAATTGTTGTAGAGCAGCCCTATATTCCCCGGCCCCGGCGTGGACCCGCCCACCAGCCGGGCAAAATTGCTCCGGTTGCGGATACCATCCCGGGCTTTGGGTTCAGTCCAGACGTTGGTGTCGATCGTCGAAGCGGGATAATCGGAATCGAACCGGATGGAGGCATCAGCCTGGCCGCCGCCGACCTGTTTAAAGCCGCCGCCGATAACGACGTTGCCATCAGGCAGAACCTGCGATGCAAACACAAACGGCCGCGAGTCCGGATTCGGGTCCGGATTGAATGGATCATCCCATTGTCGGTCGTAATACTTGCGATGAAGGCCGGCAAACTGGTTATAGGCGGTGTCGAGGAAGGAGGTATCGACCGTGCCGTCGGCATAGAGCCGGGTAATGCCAAGCCGGTGGGTGCCGTTGAACGAAGTGAAGATGCCACCCACATACATACTGCCATCCGGCTGCGCGTTAATATTATAGACGGTGTCATCGGCTCCCGTCCCCGAATTGAACGTGTCATCCACCGTGCCGTTGCTGTTCAGCCGGGCGATGCGGGTGCGCTGAGCGATGCCAACGTTCTTAAACTCCCCGCCAATTACGATGTTTGTCCCGCCCTGTACCGCCACGGCGTAAACGATGCCGTCCACGCCGAAGCCGAGGTTCGCATTGAACGTAGTATCAGCACTTCCGTCGGCGTTGAGCCGGGCCAGGCGAGCGAGGTTTTGGCCGCCCAATTGGGTGAACTGGCCACCGATAACGACTTTGCCGTCCGGTTGCAGCGCCAGGCACCAAATGGTGCCATCGGGAGCGTTGGTCCCCGGGTCGAAACTCGGATCCAACGAGCCGTCCGAATTATACCGGGCGATATGAGCGCGCGGGACCTCTCCGATCATCGTGAAGTCCCCGGCGATAATCACCTGGTTGTTGGTCTGGACCGCCAGCGCCCAAACGGGGCCATCCGGGTCCTGCGTCGGCGCAAAAGACCCATCCCGCAACCCGTTCGAATTGAGCCGGGCAATGAACCTCCGGTCTGCCCCGTTGTACTGCAGGAAGGTGCCGCCGATCATCATCTTTCCACTGCCGTCGGGCAGCAGGACGAGCGAACTGATCATCCCGTCATTGGCGCCGGTGCCCGGGTCAAAAGTGGTGTCGATTGGGCCGTTGGGCGTGGCGCGGGCGATGCAACTGCGCGAACTCCCATTATACGTCGTAAACTCCCCCGCTACGATCGCCTTGTTATCGGGCTGCACTGCCAGGGTCCAGACCGTGCCGTCCGTCCCCGGGTGGGCTTGGTTCGATGGAACCGTCGTCACCGCGGGTTTCATTTGGCTGCCAAAATCGGTGTTATAGAACTCATCCACTGAGCCTGCGGACGGGTGGGTGTCGTCGAATAGAATGGTCACATGGCACTCATTGTTCTCGCCGACGGAAACCCACGCGTTATCAACATTTCGGTAAAGGACGATGTTGAAATCTTTGTTGAATTTGGTGAGCTGGTCATTATTGACCGAGAATTGGATTGTGCCGGAATCGGTATTGCCGACGGTGACCTCGCCATCCGCCATCGTAAAATCAAAGTTGGTGAAGGTACCCAGGCCCGTATCGCTCCAAGGAAAGATCTCGGGGCAGAAATTGTTCGTGTCAGGTATGGCGTATTCGGAGCCGGGATTGAGGGCAAAGAAATTGTTATATTGCCGCGCGGCGTTTTCGCCTCCAACAATCCCATTGACGCGGTAGCGAAGAGTCTCACTCCTGGCGCCTGGCACACGCTGGTGGGTCCGGAATACGCCGAGGTTAATCGTCGTTGCATGCCAGAAACTGTTCACGTCTCGCGGCACACGGTAGTTCCTCTTGCCGAAGCTATACACATCGTGGCTGGGAGGGGTATTGCCGGTATCGCCCGTCCAATCCTCATCCGGGTCCTCACCCAGCCCCGCCCCCGACATAATGCGCACCGTTGCTGTCGCGAAGGGCGTGTCCAGCCGCGGCGGCGATACGTTCGTCGTTTCGAACGAGTCGAGGCGGGGGTTGGAAAGCACGACTAAAAAGTCCTTATCGACCCAACTCGCAGGCCACGGGTGTAGTGGATCATTCACGCTGTTGGTAGAGCCGTAAAAGGTCCTCAGCACCGTGATTGGAATCACGATCGTCTTGCTCATCTCAAAATCGTCGAACACCAGCGTGCCGGATGCCGGCGTATAATCAACCCCCCCCACCGCGGGCATCGGACCAAAAGCGAACCCGCTGGTATTGGTAATGTCCGCGGTCGTGTAATCCACCAGCAGCCGCCCGCTAGAACCGCCTACGCGCGTCACCGTTACCAAAACCCCGCCCGGGTCGTATGTGTAATAAGTGTCGTGGACGGGTTCGTTGCCGACGTAGCCTCCTCCCCCGGGGAGTGATTCCGTTTCCGTACACTGGTAGAGCGGCGCGGGCATCGGCCGGGCGCCTGGATTCAGAATATTCTCGATCATGAAACCGTACTGGTCGTACTCCTCCGTGGCGAACCGCAGCACCCCCGAAGGGCGAAAAGCCCAGTTGAGCGAGATTAGCCCCTGTCCTTCTTGCGACAGCCAATTGACGCCAAATGAGTTGAATAGCGAAAAACCCTTACCCACCATGCTGTCCGTCGCAATGTAATACGTTGTCCCCGCGGTCGCGTTGAACCGCAGAATACTTGGACCAGACAGCGGCATCGGATAAGTAGCAAAGAAGGGATTGTACTGTTGCTGCCCGTACGTCTCAGTCGTTTCGATTAGCTGCGTGAACGGGTAATAGTCGTCATTGGCTGCCACCTGGATCAGTTGCGACAGGTTCGGCCCAATATACACCGCCAATACCGTGTCCAGATTCGTGCCGCCCGCATCAACGCTCCCGAGCGTGTCCAAGGTGACCTCGCCGCTTTCCGGCGCGGTCCACTTGTACCAAAGCGGGTGGTGGGGCGCGAACCCGGCATGGCTGGGTCCACCCGTGTCGGGCACGATCCCAGTATTATCGTTGGTCACACTGCCCCACTGGCCGGAGATAAGTTGGGCGCTGCTAAAACTGGTCTGGGCCCAGCCGACGTTCGCAGCCAAGCCGAGCCAGGCAAGCATGGCGAGCCACACGATTGTCCCGCGGCCCGGAAAGCCCTTATTCATTCGAAATCTTCGCATAACACTTCACTACATTGAGCGTTTACTAAACTCACTACGGACGTCCTGCCCGCGACCCCGGCTAACTACAACCCAAATCACCCACCGGGCAGCCCGCCGCCTAAGGCGACAGTACCCGAACCCGGTAATACAGAGTGCCGCCATTCGTTATCGGGTACGTCATCGTCACCCGACCGCCGATGGTCGCGTCAGACAAGAAATTGGTTACGAGCTGCCAGTTGGTGCTGGGCACCAACAGCGACGGCGCGGAATAGAGATAATTGCTGGACAGCGGGAGCGTGTTCCAAGAGAGCACCGCCGTCCGTGCCGGGGAGTTCGTGACGGCTACCGTCAATGCCAAACTGGCCGGCGTCAGGACCGGTATCGGGTTCGTGTCCATGCAATTGGGAATGCCGTTGCCGTTGGAATCGATGTCGCAGCTCGTCACCAGCGCCGTGTTCAGCCGGTTGGTAGTGCCATCGGCATAAACCACATTGGTGGAGGACCAAAAGCCGATATTATAATTGCTGACCCAGCAGAACCGCCCGCCGTTGGTGTCGGCCACGCCGTGCCCGCCGTTGAGCTTCTCGGCAACGGATTGGCCATTGACGATCGCTTGCGCATAGTAAATCGTAAAGTTCGTGTCGAGGTTCACCCCGATGAAATCGATGCTCCCCGGGACGTTGCCGGACACACTATTGGTCGTAAAATCCTTGAATTCGAGCAAATCAACATACAGCGCGTTGGTGGGACCGGTGCGTAAGAAGCTGAAGAGGGTTCCGGCGTCCGGACCATCCAGGATCAAGCGGCCCAAGGCGGCGTTATTGACATAGCCGTTCGGCCAACCGCCGCGGTCGCTGCCAGCCCAGTAGTTGACCACCTCGGCATTGGGAAAAGCGGTGTTGGTAACGGTGGTGCCGAGGAGGCTCGCGTTCGTGGGCAGCAGCATCAGGTTGATGCCGGCACCGACTGACCAGATGTTCTTGTTGGTTATGTAATCTACGCTAGTGCCCAGGCTGCCGTCATCAAGATAGTTAGTTACGGTCAGGGTAATGCCGCGGCCAGCCTGGAGGAACTGGTTACTTATAACCAGGTCGCTAGAGGTAAGGATGATGTCGGCGTCGGTCGCCAGAAAGGCGCCGTTGGTCATTATGGCCGACGTCGCTTGCACGCTGATGGGCCCGATGCCGGAATCGTTCGTGCCACTGGCTTCGTAATAGTTCGCCCAGGTCGAGTTCCCTTGCGAGAGAATGATACCATGGTTCACAAAGCTCTCATATGGCTCATCGAAGGTCCCAGTGAACCACGGCGGCTGCCGGGCGCCCGCAAAATAGATCGAGTTGACTGAAGTGATCTTGCCGAGGTTCGTTAAACACTGCAGGTTCGGCAGGCTCGCCGACCACCAAATATCACCCGAGGTCAGGTTCAACTCTCCATAGGGCGTGGGCGCATGGGCCGTATTGGTGCTGATGGTCAGGCGCTCCGTGTCCAGCAACAGGCTGCCAAACACGTTGAGCGCGTCGCCGATCAGGAGGTTTGTGCTGCGCAGGCTTAGATTCTGGACCTGCGAAGGCGTCTTCTCCACCAGGGTACTATCGACCATCGTCACCGTATAGAGCGTCGGCACTCCCTGCGCCGTGGTATTCGTCCAACGCGAGCTATACGCCTGGATCTCCCCTTCCATCCGGGGGACGAACGGAGCCGTCAGGTTGCTGATGCTCATCATCCCGTTAGTGCTGCACAGGTAAATGTCGCTTACGGGCGATATGATCGCTGCATTGGTGGAGCCCACGAAATGGTTCGTCGAGTTTAACCGTAGGTAGTTCTCACCATCAATGATAGTCCGAGCCAACTCCAGGTACGAATTGGCGCCCGAGGCCGTGATTTCAATCCGGCCCGGCCCATTCGTCCAGGTCGCGCCTTGGATCGTCGGGTCCGGCCGGAAAGCGGCGGCGGTGATCGCGGCTCCCCAGCCAACATTCGTAGAAAAGATCGGGAAGTTGGTACCGCTAAAAACTGTCGGATTCAGCAGCGTCGGCGACAGGTTGGGCAGCGTGTTATACCCAAACGGCGCAGCGTGGGTGATGCTATAATTGACGGGACGATACCTGGCGGCGCCAAAAAAGGTGCCGAAAAGATTTGGTCCCGGCGTTTGCGCAATGGTATTCGTCACGAACCAGTCGCCAAAAGTGTCAGTGAAGAAAAGCTGGTTGGTGGTTACGACACCGCTGACCCGATTCGTCTGCAAGGTCTGCCAGTGAACGATTTTCTCCACGCCCGGGCCAATAAAATTGCCGAACCGGACATCAGTTGCGACGGCCGGGTTCGTTTGCCGCAAGAACAGCACATCGATTGCGCTTTGGATCGTCCCATTGAGAAACACCTGATTAGTGGTCGCGTAAACTGTGAAGCCGTTGGTGCATACGCTGTTGGTGCCGCATGGGTTGGTGAAGAACAGGGATTGGAAGAATCCACCATAAAATGGTGAACCTGCGAGCGGGACCACAATCGTCGTCGCAAACAGCCCCATACTCTGAACCGTAGTGCCAGAATAGAAAACGCCGTCAGAGGCTGAAATGTCGGTGCCCCAGTAAAGATCCAGCACCCCCGCCAGATTGTTCGCATCGTTAACGACTGCGCCGAGGGTTCCCCGCGTCAGGTCGATGTTCTTGCCATTCAGGGTCATCAAACCGGCGGCGTCAACCATCATCGTCCCTTTGTTGCTAATGTTTGTCGCCGCCACCAGCACATAGCTCGCTCCGAAGATGCTCGCATTCGTCGGATTGGCGTTGCCCGCATTTT
>OCZT010001924.1_pt1 | contig 21513 bp, 21 predicted proteins | sample 1539031 | NCBI WGS metagenome assembly OCZT01 (sample SAMEA3539308, study PRJEB22396) | soil metagenome | biome: tundra; feature: field; material: soil | place: USA | collected 2010-05 | depth 0.15 m | reverse complement strand
GCATACGAGATATTGGCGTGACTGGAGTTCAGACGTGTGCTCTTCCGATCTGTCGACGTCGACCACCAAGAGATCTACAAGCTGATCACCGACTTCTTCGTGAGCGCCGGCGACGCCGGCGCCGGAGTGAGCGCACCCTCAGCCAGCTCAGCGGTCTAGATCCCGCTCTGGTGGTCTAGTTCAGCTCCGGACCGACGTGGGGGTAGACCACGTTCCCGCCCCCGAACGCCGCAATCCCGAAGTAGGTCAGGGCCAGGGTCGCGCCAAAGACCAACAGAAAAGGAGTGCGATTTTCATGCCGCGCCTAGTCCGGCCAGGGGGCCACGATGTGCTCCGGCAGCCAGCCCTCACCGCCGTCGGCCTCGTGGCGAACCCTGAGAAAACCATCCGCCGCCTCGAGCACCAGGAGCCGCTGCCCGGGACGAACGACCTCGCCTGTGGTCTCGGCGGACCTGGCCCCCGTGCGGAGCGAGTAGCCGGTGTTCCAGGAGGGGATCAACGTCCCCGCCTCGCCCGGTGGGACGCGGCGCATGTCCTCGACGACTTCGAACTGCGGCATCAGGGATCGAAGTCTATCGTCGCGCGATCGGCGGGTCGGGCGCCAGCGAGCTGGGGCACTCGAGACGGAGGCCACAGTCCCAGCACGGGCGATCCTGGTGGTCGGTGCCAAGCGCGTAGTCGCCAGCGGCGATGCCGCGCCCGCACTTCAGAAGCTCATCGCGCGCCGACGCCAGCTGCTCCGGGCGTTTTCGACGGGCATCTGGCGACCATCGCGCAGGTCGAGGATGAAGAGCGCGACCTTGCCCGAGTCGACGTCCAGCAGCTCCGGCGCCGCCAACGCGCACGTCCGCAACTGCCAGGTGTCCGCGCGCGCCTCGAATCATGTGGCGGCACGGTTTTTAAGTCGAGGATGGCGACGCCACGCCGGAATCGACCTACCCGGTCGACCCGGAGCGAAAGCTCGAGACTGAAAGCGCCGTCCTCGAGGACGTGGCGCACTGGTTGCTCCAAGAACAGCGTGTGGCGATCCCGAGCTCGCGGTCGAAGGCCAGTGAAAGGGCCAGCTCGGCGGTGGCAGGGGCGCGGCCCCAGTTGGGCTGCACCCGGGGGTCGACCTGCCCGGCGACGTGCAGGTAGCGGTACTTCAGCGGGCAGGCGGCGTAGAGACTCAGGGCGCTGAAGGATGCCTTCAGCCGGTCGACCAGCTCAGCGATCAGGCGACGCTGGCGACCTGGGCGTTGATCTGGGCGGAAGGGGCGAAACCGTAGTTGACAGCCCCTACAGTCCCATCCGCCGCGAGCACGACTGTCGATGGCAGGCTGAGGACGCCAAAGCGACGCACCAGCGACGTCTCTCGGGCGGCGTCCAGCTCGATGACACGGAGATCGCCGTTATGGCTGCTGCGGACCGCGTCGAGGGCGGGCTTCTGGCGGTGGTGGCAGACGCTGCAGTGCTCGCCGGTGAAGAAGAGCACGGTGGTCTTGCCCTGGCTCAGCTCCGGCGTGCGCATACGGTCGACGCGACGCCAGCGTCGGTATCGGGCGCCGAAGGCGACCGCCGCCCAGAGTAACAAAAGACCCAGCAGAAGGAGCGCCAGCAGCGCCAGCCGCTCAACCATGGTCAGGCCGACGCATCACTTCGGTGCGGGATGAGGTGTAAACGGTCGAGCTGGAAGTACATCTGGCAGCCGACGCAAAAGTCGAAGGCGAAGTTGACGAAGGCCAGCACGATGACGATCCAGACGAGGACCCAGCCGGCTTCGACGGCGCCCGCCAGGAAGGCGATGGTGGCGAACATCAGGAAGGATCCGCCCACGCCCTGGGCGAACTGATGCGGGGTGGCGTCCTCCTGGACCACGTTGGGCTTGACGATGCCTCGGGGCTTGAGGACGCTCAGGTAGAAGCGCTTGAAAAGGGCCAGGTTGGAGTTGGCGATGCCGCCCAGCATGATCAGCCCTACCAGCGTCGAGAGCAGCCACGCGTACTTCACCTGGAGCACGTAGCCAAGCGCGAAAGCCACGATATTGATGCCGATGATGAAGGCCTGCCCCACCTTAAGGACGCTGCGATCAAACGCCTGTGCCGCCACTGAATCCTCCTTGCCCTGATCTCGCTTTCTAAATCCTAGCAGTTGAGTAGGGATTTTTAACGGATCGGCTGCGGGCGGAATTCCCTCCACTTCAGGAGGAGTTGCGAGCCTCGACGTGGATCTCGGTCGCGGGGACAACCCGCTCGGCGCGGGTGCCGGCAGCATAGACGCGGACGCCCCGCGCCTGGGGGGTACCGAATTCCCAGCCGCGGGCGTAGAGCTCGCGGGCGGTGGCCAGGTTGTCGGCCTCTTCGGTGGCCGTCCCGTCGCTGAAGCTGAGGCTCTGGTGGCTCGATGAGGCATAGCCCAGCCTGACCTCGGTGGCGCTCTCGCGGAGGAAGCGGTAGTCGTCGAGGACGCCGGTTCCGCCGGGATCGGCGGCGCCCGAGACCACCTCCACGAGGCCGGCCAGGTTGCCTGCCGCCAGCTCTGCCCGCACTGCCTGGCGCTGCCCCAGCTGGGCCATCCGCTCCCGGCGCCTGAGCTCGGTGCGAACGGCATCGACGTCGGCCCGGATCGCCGCGAGCTGCTGCTGCAGGGGCGCCGCCCTGCCCTCGAGCTCGCTGATGGTCGCCTTCAACTCGGCGTCGGGGCTGCCTTCCAGGCTGTCCGGCATGGGCCCGGTCAGGACGCGCGGTAAGCGGTCACGACGACGCCTTGGTGTCCTGCAGCGCCAGCTGCCGCTTCTCGTCTCTGCCCGCACGGTGCTTGAGGACGAAGCCGTAGATGATGCTGAAGCTAATGAAGATCGTGCTGGGCAGCAGGTGCAATGGGGTGATCGTCATATACGGCCCGAGGTGGCTTTCGAGCTTGTAGCCGATGGCCAGGAACATCCCCGCCCAAATCGACGCGGCCACCGTCACGGAGGCCAGGAACACCGGGTAGCTGACCCCGAAAACGCCGGCGAACACCGAGATCACCATGCGGAGGCCCGGGATCTGGCGGCCGAAGACGATCACCAGCGGCCCGTGGCGGACGAACCAGCGCTCCACCATGTCCAGCCGCTTCTGCTTGATGTGCATGTACGGCCCGTACTTCTGGACGAAGGGCTGGCCGTAGCGGCGGGCGATGTAGTACAGGACGCTGGAGCCGACCATCGACCCCAACACGATTGACAAGAAAGCCGTCGCAATCCCGATTCGCTGCCGTGCGACCAGGTGCCCGGCGTAGGCGATGAAGACATCGCCCGGTAGCGGCAGGGGCACCCCGATCTCTTCGAGGGCGATGACCGTGAAGATCGCGATCGCCTTGTGCGCCACCACCGCCTGCACCGTGAGGCGCACGCCGGGAGCGGCCTTGTCGATATAGGGGCGCAGACCACCGCCGGCGGCGATCCTCAGGAACGGCATTCTCAGAGTCTAGGTCCGGCCCTATCTCCGCAGGAACACCCGAAACAGCGAAAAGCGGTTAGGAGGCTGGCTACCCGAGTGGGTTGGGGACGCCGATCACCCGGAGCCGCTTATCCAGCGAGCGCAGGGCGAAATCGTTGATCTCGTCCTGGGTGTAGCCGAACATGGTCGGGTCCGAATCCTCGAGCAAGGTCATCGACAGCGGCAGCGTCTGCACTAGTTGGTCGGTGATGACGCCGACCCATTTGGGGTTGCTATGGATGGCGTCGTAGAGGAACTTGGTCCCGAAGGTGATGTGGCGGGACTCGTCGCGCATGATCGCGGTGAAGCCGGCCCGGAAGCCCGGGAAGAGGCCCTGCTTCTTGCTGTAGTCGAGGTTGAAACGCTGGCCGGTGAGGGCCAGGAAGCCCTCGATGACGATGTGGTAGACGGTCACGCCACGCACCAGCAATTCGTAGTTCTCGGGGTCCTTGCGCATGTCGTCGGAGATACGCGCCAGGGTGCCGAAAAAGATGTCGTCGTAGGCCCGGTAAACGTGCGGCTTCTCGTCGAAGATCCGGGTGTGGAGGTCTTTGCCCTCGACGCCCACGACCTTGGTGTAGTAGTCGTCGAAGAAGACCATGTGGCGGGCCTCATCGACAACCTGGGTGGTGAGGAAGAGCTTCTGCTCGGTGTCGGGCGCGGCGATCACAAACGGGAGCAGGTCGACGGTGACCTGGTGCTCGCCGATCCAGAACGACGCGTTTGTCTTTCGCGTTTGCTCCCGCATTTCCTCGCTGTACTCGACCTCGAGGCGCTCATAGTCCAGCTTATCCTGGGTGAAGTCGAGGTCCTGGGTCTTCCACTGTTGGCGCTCCCAGCGCAGGTAGAGCTCGCGGTAAGACGGGAGCCGCTCGAGGCCGTCGTCGAGGAGGACGAGGACGTCGTCGATGTGGGTGTTGGCCAGCTGTGTCAGCGAGGCCTGTTCGATGTCAGCGATGGATGTGGCCATGTCCTCCTCCCGCGAAATCAGTGGCCCTAAGATACCAGAGTTTCTGACGGTAGCGTCAGAAATGTCGGCGAGAGGATTCGAACCTCCACCCCTTGCGGGACCAGCTCCTAAAGCTGGCGTGTCTACCGGTTTCACCACGCCGACGCGGTCTCGCGATTCTAGAAGCCGGGGCCTGAAGGCAGGATGCTAGCCTCGATCTTCAGCGATGACAGAAAGCCCGAGGCAGGTCGCGGTCTGCGGTGATGGCGACCCCAGGACGCCGCACGCCGAAACCGCCCGCACCGCGGGGCGCCTGATCGCCGAGGCCGGAGCCGTGCTGCTCACGGGTGGAATGACGGGGGTGATGGCGGCCGCCAGTGAGGGCGCTCGAGCAGCCGGCGGGCTGGTCGTAGCGGTGCTGCCGGGCGGGAGCACAAAGTCGGCGGTGGCCCCAGCCCAGGTGCGCATCGCCACCGGCGCCGGGGAGGCCCGCAACGTGGTCCTGGTGCGATCGGCCGACGCCGTGGTCGCCATCGGCGGCGCCTTCGGCACCTTGTCGGAGATCGCCATCGCCCGCAAGCTGGAGGTGCCGGTGGTCGGCTACCAAACCTGGGAAGCGCCCGTCCCCGGGACCGGCGAGCCGCTCCTCGAGCAATGCGACAGCATCGAGGAGGCGGTGGCGCGCGCGCTTACCGCCGCGGACGACGGGGCCGGCACCTGAGGGTGCGGACAATCGATCGCGACAGCCACACAGGGAGGCGCCTGACCGCCGCCGGCCTGGTCATGGGGAGCGCCTTCTCGGCACAGCTGGGCGCTGCCTTCGCTGTCGGCCTGATCTCGTCGTCGACGCCGGCGATGGCCGCGATGCTCCGGAACCTGGTGGGTGCGGTGATCCTGATGGCGCTGCTGGGAGCGCGCCGCGGCACGCTGCGCGACCTCAGCTGGCGGCCGGCGCTGGCGCTCGGTCTGATCCTCGGCGTGATGAACACCAGCTTCTACGCCGGCATCGCCCGGTTGCCTCTTGGTGACGCTGTCGCTGTCGAGTTCGCGGGACCAATTGCGGTCGCCGCGCTGACTTCGTCGGCGCGCCGGGAGTTGCTCTGGGTGGCGCTGGCGGCGGCCGGGGTGCTGGCCATATCCCACCCCGGGCCAGATCACCTCAGTTACGCCGGCATGGGCTTCATCCTGCTCGCCGGCACGTGTTGGGGCGCCTACATCCTGGTCGGCCGCAGGGTCGCCATCGGCGGCCGCCGCTCCATAGTGCCCGCGCACTTGCCCGCGCAGCGCGCCGCTCCGACACTCTGGCGATGGCGATGGTCGCGAGCGCGGCGGTTCTGGTGGTGCCGGCTCTCTACCAGGCGGCACCAGCGCTGGCCCAGCCCCACTTCCTGGCGCTGGGCATCGGCGTCGGCATCCTCAGCTCCGCCATCCCGTACAGCGTCGAGCTGATGGCGATGGAGCGCGTCCCACCGACGATTTTCGGCGTTCTCCTCAGCCTGCAGCCGTTCATGGCGGCGCTGATGGGCTTCCTGGTCCTGGGCCAGCATGTCTCGGCCCTGGAGGCCACCGGCCTGGTCCTGGTAATCGCGGCCTCGATCGGGGTCACGGTGGGCGGCAAGAACGCCTCGATAGCCACAGAACCGGTCGCGGCCTAACCCCTTCAGGGGTTAATTCTGTGATCAGATCGCCCCCTACTTGACATTCCTTTGCTGGTTTGATTGAATGACCAAACAATGTTGATGGATCGCTCAACCAAATGACCGAGTCCGCCGCTCTCGCCGCCCCCTCCCCTGCCGCCCAGGAGCGCATCCAACACATCATCGAAGCCTCCAGCGCGGTGATGGCTCGCGAAGGCTACGCCGCCACCTCGATGAAGGACATCGCCCATGAGGCGGGCGTGGCCCAGGGGCTGATCCACTACTATTTCGGCTCCAAAGAAGACCTCGTCCTGGCGGTTCTTCGACGCGCCTGCGGCGAAATGATGGACGAGACCCGGCGCAGCTTCAGCGAGGCCTCCGGACCGGTGATGGCCCGTGCCTGGGCCGGTTTGCTGGCCGCCCAGCAGCGGGCCGCCGAACGCCCCGAGCTTTTCCGGCTGCTGCTGGAGATGGTGCCGCTGTCGCACAACAACCCGGCGTTGCGCGCCCAGATGCAGGACATGTACCTCAACATTTGCGACGAGGTCGCCGACATGGTCGACGAGCTGAACCAGCAGCTGCCAACACCCCTGCCAATCCCGGTTCGCGATTTCGCCGGCGTGATCATCGGCGCCATCGACGGTCTGGCGATTCGCAGCTTGATCGAGCCCGAAACGGACCTCGCGGCGCTGTATCGAGCCCTGGGCTTCCTGCTGCTCTCCTCGATCATGTCGAGCTACGCCATGGCGGGCCTCCCCCTGCCGCCTTTGGGCCAGGAGTCAGAGCTGCTCGGCATCCCCTCGCTGCCCGACATCTCTTCCGACCCGCTGCTGACGCTTCAGCCGTAGAACCGCCGACCGGCAGCTGATGCTCTTCCGCCGCGTCGGCGAGTTCGCCGCCCGCTACAAGTACGCAATCGTCGGCTTCTGGCTGCTCGTCGCGGTGGTCCTCAACGTGCTGGTGCCGCAGCTGGAGGAGGTCATCAAGCGCGACGCCACCCCGTTCCTGCCCAGCAACGCCGAGGTGATGCGCGCCTACACGGTGATGAGCCAGAAGTTCAGCGGCGCCAACGCTGAAGGCTATGCCATCGCGGTGCTCGAGAACCCGAAAGGCCTGAGCCAGGCCGACCGCGATTTCTACGCCACCGCGGTGAATCGCATCAGCCATGGCGGCAACCGCGTCGTTTTCGTCCAGGACTACCTGGCCCACCCTGAGTTCAAGGACGCTGTCCAGAGCAAGGATGGCAAGGCCCTCTACATCCCGGTCGGCCTAAAAGCGCCGGTCTCCAGCCCGGGCGCCGACAACGACGCGGTCTGGCTGCGGGACCTCCTCAACCGCAGCCGGCCGTCGGACCTCAGCGTCTATGTGACCGGCGACACGGCGATCATCGCGGACTACCAGAAGAGCGTCACCGACAGCATCAGCCGCACCACCGTCATCACCCTGATCCTGCTGATCGCGATCCTGCTGATGATCTATCGGTCACCGGTGACACCGCTGATCCCGCTGGCCACGATTGGAATCTCCTTCATGGTGGTCAGGCCGGTGGTGGCGCTGCTCGGGCTGCACTTCATCCACGTGGCGTCCTTCACGGAGACATTCATCCTCGCCCTCACGTTTGGCGCGGGCACCGACTACTGCATCTTCATGATCAGCCGCTTCAGGGAGCAGATGGCTCGCGGCGACAAGCAGGAGAAGGCGATCGCCACCACCTCGCACCGGGTCGGCGAGGCCATCACGAGCTCCGCCGCGACGGTGATCGTGGGCGGCCTGGCGATGACCCAAGCCAACGTCAGCATCTTCAGCACCACCGGTCCAGCCATCGGGGCGGCGGTGGCGGTCACGCTGCTGGCGGGGCTGACCCTGACGCCGGCCCTGATCTCGATCGGCGGGGAGCGCTTCTTCTGGCCGCAGCGTTTTGGCACCGAGAAGCCGAGCCGGTTCTGGACCGGCGCCGCGGCCCTGATCCTGGCGCGGCCGAAGCGGGTGCTGCTGGTAGCCCTGGTGCCGCTACTGCTGCTGGCGGGACTCTACCCCACCCTCAAGCTGACCTACGACGAGCGACTGCCCCAGCCGCAGAGCAATGAGAGCATCGTCGGGCTGCGCGCCCTCGACCGCCACTACACCGCCGGCGAGGTGCTGCCGGACTACATCCTGGTGGAGGCCGACCACGACCTCCGCAACGCCAAGGACCTGGCCGCCCTGGACGCCGCCACCAAGGCGCTGACGCGCGTCCCCGGAGTCACCCAGGTCCGCAGCTTCACTCAGCCGGGTGGGTCGCGGATACCGCAGGCATCGATCGCCTACCAGGTGGGCCAGGTCGGTCAAGGCCTGAGCCAGGCCAGCGACAAGGTCGCCGCCGGCGCGAGCGGCGTCCAGCAACTCGACCAGGGGGCTGGCCAACTGGCCGCGGGCGCCAAGCAGGCACAGGGCGCCATCGACCTCTTCCTCGCCGGGCTCGGGCAGGAGAACAGCGGCCTCGGCCACGCAGCCTCCGGCTCGGCCGCGGCACAGACGGGAGCCGCCCAGCTCCGCGACAGCGCTCGCCAGCTGGCGGAGGGCCTGCACATCGCTCACGACCAGACCGCGATCGCGGTGCAGGGGCTCGGGACCATCAATGGCTACCTCCTTGCCGACGCGATCTGCCAGGGCATCGACCCGGTCTGCAAGCAGGCGCAGCAAGGCATTGCCACGATCTACGCAGCGGAGCGCGACAAGCTCCTGCCCGGTCTGCAGGCCGCCGCCGACGGTGCAGACGCGGTCGCCGCCGGCAACGGCAGCCTGGCGACAGGGATCGCCCAGCTGCACGACGGGATCATGCAGGCGCAGGCGGGGATCCAGCAGCTGCAGGCCGGTGAGCGCACCTTCCAGGCCAAGCTGGGCCAGCTCAGCGGCGGCGCCACCCAGCTCGGCGGCGGCATCAGCCAGTTGGCCGGCGGCACCGACCAGCTGAAGACCGGCCTCGACCAGGCCAGCACCTTCCTCAACAGCGTGAGCAAGGAAGCCACGGCAGCCGGGATCAACACCTTCTTCGTCCCCAAAGACCAGCTCAGCGATCCCCAGCTGGCGCTGGCGCGCTACTACTTCCTCTCCACCGACGGCACCGCCGCGCGCATCGCGGTGCTGGGCAAGGATGACCCCTTCGGCATCCCCGCGATGGACCGGGTGCAGAAGGAGAAGGACGCGGTGCGGTCAGCCCTGGGTGGGACCAGCATCGCCAACGCCAAAGTGATGACGGCGGGCTTCGCCGCCCAGAACGACAATCTCCGCACGCTGTTCATGCGCGACTTCACGGTGGTCGCCATCGCGGTCCTGCTGGGCGTGCTGATCGTCCTGATCCTGCTCCTGCGCAGCCTGGTCGCCCCGTTCTACCTGCTGGCTTCGGTGCTGCTCTCCTACGCCGCCGCGATGGGCTTCACCACCCTCTTCTGGCAGGACCTGCTGGGCAAGGGCGCGATCGATTGGACCGTACCCATCTTCGCCTTCGTGATGCTGGTGGCGGTGGGCGCCGATTACAACATCTTCCTGATGTCGCGCGTCCGTGAGGAAGTGCTGCGCGACCCGGCAGAAGGGATCGGCCGGGCGATCCGCCGCACCGGGGCAATCATCACGTCGGCGGGAATCATCTTCGCCGGCACATTCGCGGCGATGGTCAGCTCGCCGGTGCTCAACATCGCCGAGACCGGCTTCGCCATCACCTTCGGCTTGCTGCTCGACACCTTCATCGTGCGCAGCTTCGTGGTACCCGCGGTGGCGCTGCTGCTGGGCAAGTGGAACTGGTGGCCACACTTCGGCATGAGCCGCGAGCAGGTCGAGTCCCTGGAGCACACCGGTCAGCCGAAGACGCCGGTCCGTCGCAGCAGGCGGCCCCGGATGCAGCCGGCCAAGTAGATGCGGATCCTGGTCACGGGCGGCAGCGGCGTCCTCGGCAGCCAGGTGGTCGCGCGACTCCGGGCGGCCGGCAAGGCCGGCCGCGGGTTCCGCGCCGGTTATCACCTCTGCCCCGACCACCGGCAGGGGCGCTGGATCTGGAGCGATTGGATCGGGCGCGCCTACGCAGGTGGTCGGGTCCCGACCGCCTACAGCCGCAAGAGCGAACCCAGCCAGGGCGCGTGAGAGCAACGCGACAGTCCACTGCGGTGCGAGTCATCGTCGTCCTTGTCGGCGTTTACCTGGTGGGCTTCGGCCTCTGGCCCTCCTCTCCCCCGCATCGTTCTACGACTCGATAGCGGTCTTCCCGCCATACAACCAGCACTTCATCCATGACCTCGGCGCGCTCCAGGTCGGGCTCGGCGCGGCGATGATGCTGACTCAGGTTTGGGGTGACGCCCTGCTGGTGGTGCTCGCGCGCAACGCCGTCGGGGCAACCCTCCATTTTGCTGCCACGTCATGGATCACTCATTGGGCGGGCGTCCCGCCACCGACCTCCCCTTCCTCGGCGGCCTGACGCTGCTGCTGGTGGTGGGCTCGGCTCTCCGCTACCGTCTCAGCTGGGCCCGGAGAAGGCTAGCCGGCTCGGGCCGTCCGGGAGCGCTTGCGCGCCTGCTGGTGGCGGGCCAGGAAGTCGCTGAGGTCGCGGTTGAAGTCGACCGGCTTCTCATACATCGGCAGGTGCCCGCACTTGTCGTAGATCACGATCTCGGCGGTGGGAATCCGCTGCGCCGCCCGGTAAGCGTGCTGCACCGAGATGGTGCGATCCTGCCGCCCCCAAACGATCAGGACGGGCGCCTTGATGGTTGGGAGGGAGGCCCACAGCAGCTCGTCCTCGGGAGCCAGCAGCATGCTCTCGGCCATGCCCAGGATGTGGTCCTTGTACCCGGGCTGGGTGTAGGCCTCGGCCATCAGGTCGGTTTGCTCGCTCGAGGACAGGCTGGAGTCGTAATAGGCGCGGCTGTGCGACCACTCGAGAAGACGCTTCTGGCCCAGGAAGGGTCGGATCAGAAGCTTTGCCAGCGGGTTGGCCGCGATCGACCAGGCCCTGGGCACGCTGGTGAAGAAGCCGGCGGCGTCGACCCCGGTGACGGTCCGGACCCGGTCGGGGTGATCCACGCCGGTGCGGAGCGCGATCGCGCCGCCCATCGAGCTCCCCACGAGGTGGGCTGAATCGAGGGTCAGCGCATCCATGAAGTCGACCAGGAACTCGGCGTAGCCCGTCAGCGAATAGCGCATCTTGGGGATCCCGGAGCGACCGAAGCCCGGCAGGTCGAGAGCGATCACGTGCCGGCCGGTGGCGGCCAGCGGAGCGATGTTGCGCACCCAGGCCTCGGCGTGGTGGTTGTAGCCATGCAGCAGGATGACCGGCTCGCCCTCGCCGACATCGTAGTGGAAGATGCGGCCGCGGCCGACCTTGACGAAGCGCGGCTCGAGAGCCAGGGCTTCGCCGGCGGCGCGGCCGCGGGTCATCGCCGGGCCGGCGACTTCTTCGCGGCGGGCATCTTAGCGGCGGGCTTCTTCGCGGCCGGCCTTTTGACGGCCGCCTTGGTTGCGGGCTTGGCCTTGACCTCTTTCTCGACCAGCGAGCGAAGCTTCTCCAGGGAGGTCGTCAGGTCCTTGCGCACCTGGCCCTCCGCCATTTTGCTTATGGCGCCGCCGGCTGCCTTGGCAATGCCGCCAAAGAGGCCGCCCCGATTGCCACCGATCAGGCTGCTGAGGTCGTAGGTGTTGCTGAGCCGGACTACGCTCTTGTCGCCCTGGCCGATAAAGGTGTAGGTCCCGCCGTTCTCAAAGCCCGCGAAAGACTTGAAGGTGATCTTCCTGTCCTTCTGCCAGTCGGTGATCTCGATCTCGGACTTGATGTCGGGCAGGCCGGTCGTCTTCTTGACGAACTTGAACTTGGAGCCCTTGCCGCTGGTCTGCTTGGTCGTCGGCTTGTACTCGGTCATGCCGACGACATATCGGGTGCTGTTCCTGTAGTCGTCGACGAAGGCAAAAACGTCGGCCGCCGGCCGGTCGATCTCGATAGTGTTCTCCACGGTCTTGGCCATCGGTGCCTCCTACTCAGCCAGGTTGGGAACTTATGGTAGCCGCCCCGCCAGGGAAGCCGTGCTGCCGAGCGTCCAGACCGGGTCGGCGGGCTTCCGCTCGTGGAGGCCGTGGGCCTGGCTGGCATCCGCCGGCACCGGATTCTTGTCCGTGGCCTCGGCGCTTCTGCCGAACCTCCCCGCCGTCAGCGCCCCCCGCAGTGCGCCGAAGTTGATCAACTACTTCGCCCGCGAGCCGGAGATGGCGCGCGAGATGACCAGTCGCTGGATCTCCGAGGTGCCCTCGAAGATGGTGTAGATCTTGGAATCGCGGTGCCAGCGTTCCACCGGGTAGTCGCGGACGTAGCCGTAGCCGCCGAGGATCTGGATCGCCTGCTCGGTCACCCAGACCGCCATCTCGCCTGCCTTGAGCTTTGACATCGAGCCCTGGCCCTTGTCGAACTCCTGGCCCGACCGCGCCATCCAGGCGGCGTGCCAGACCAGCAGGCGGGAGGCCTCGATCTCGGTGATCATGTCGGCGAGCTTGAAGGCGATGGCCTGGTTCTCGATGATGGGGCGCCCGAATGCGGTTCGCTCCTGGGCGTACTGCAGCGAGAACTCGTAGGCGGCGCGGGCGATGCCCACGGCCTGCGCTGCCACCATCGGGCGGGTCATCTCGAAGGTGCGCAGCGCGCCCGAGCCCTTGCCGACGTGGCCCTCCTTGGCCTTGGCCAGGCGCGAATCCAGCTTGTCCTCGCCGCCGAGCAGGTAGTCGCCGGGGATCCGGCAGTCTTCGAGGATGACCTCGGCGGTATGCGAGGCGCGGATGCCCATCTTCTTATGCTTGGCACCCTGCGAGATGCCCTGGGTGCCCTTGGGAACGACGAACGTGGCCTGCCCCTTGGCCCCCAGATCCGGCTCGACCGCCGCCACCACCACGTGGGTGTCGGCGATGCCGCCGTTGGTGATGAAGACCTTGGTGCCGTTGAGGACCCAGTCGTCCCCGTCCTTCTTGGCCGTGGTCTTGAGATTGCGTACGTCCGACCCCGCGTTGGGCTCGGTGACAGCGAAGGCGCCCAGCTTGATGTCCTTGGGGGTGCCATAACACTCTGGAAGCCACTGCACGACCTGATCCGGAGTGCCGCTGGCAAAGATGCCGGCGGCCGCCAGGCTGGAGCCCATGATCGAGAGCCCGATGCCGGCGTCGCCCCAGAAGAGCTCCTCCTGGGCGATCGGTCCGAGCAGGCCGCTGGCGTCATCGCCGGCGAAGGTCTGCTGCAGGAAATCGACGGAGTACAGACCGATGTCGGCAGCTTCCTGGATCAGAGGCCAGGGGGTCTCCTCACGCTCGTCCCACTCAGCGGCGGCAGGCCGGATCCGCTTCTCGGCGAAGTCGTGGATCCACTGCTTCATCTCCAGCTGCTCGGCGCTCAGTTCAAAGCTGACCATCGGTCCTCCAGGGTGTCTCCCGGGGCGCGAATGGCCCCGGGTCGACACGAATGTCCCGCGTCATGAGCAACGAAGTGACGGCTCAGTCATGACGCGGTGCGTTGTAGAGCAGATTAGTCCTACTGCTCCGGAAATGTCAAGACAATCCTAGGCACATAATCACAGTTCAGAGAAAGGACGTTGGCGACCGCAGAATGACTGAAATCGAGCCCCAGAAGCGGGCCCGCAAGATCGCCATGAGCGACGAGGAGCGGGACGCCCACCTGGCAGGGCTGCTGGTGTGCCGGGTAGGCACGATTGGCGCTGACGGCGGCCCCCACGTCAGCGCCCTCTGGTACGTCTGGGACGGGGCCGCGCTGTGGCTCTACTCGATCATCAAGAGCCAGCGCTGGGTCAACCTGCAGCGCGACCGGAGAGTCTCTGTCGTGATCGACACCGGCGAGGAATACTTCCAGCTGCGGGGGGTGGAGTTCATCGGCGAGGTCGAGTTCGTCGGTGAGCAGCCCCGGGTGGGCGAGCCCAACTCAGACCTCGAGGAGCCGGAGCGCCTCTTCGCCCAGCGCTACACTGGCGGGACCTGGCTCGGCTACGACCAGCGCCACGCTTGGCTCCGGCTCAGGCCACGGAAGCAGGTCAGCTGGGATTTCAGGAAGCTGGGCGGCACGGAGACCGCGTTCAACCCGAATCGGTAGCCCTCAGGCCGTGTCGCACAGCCGGCCTGCCCGGCGGGAGCCTCTAAGCTCCCTCTAAGCCACATCTCAGGTGCCCTTCAACGCCCTCTCCCAGACTCAGGGCCGGGTCGGCGGCGCGCCGCTTCCGCCAACCACAAGCTTCAACAGTCAAAGGAGACCACTGGAAATGCTCAAGACCATCGCCATCAAAGCTCTACTCGGCGTCGGCGCGATCGGTGTCGTCGGCGGCTCGGCCGCCCTGGCCGGTGCGCCATCGATCACAGCCAACCTGGCCGCGGCGGCCACCCCGAAGGCCACCCCCCACACCGCCAATGCCGCCAGGCACCGCGCCCGGGGCACCATCATCAAGCTCAGCGGGACCGAGATGACGGTCGAGCGCCAGCGGCGCGATCCGAAGACCAAGGCCCTCATCAAGGACGACGTGACGGTCGAGCTGAATGCCAAGACCGCCGTGCATTACCTTGGCAGCAAGGACAAGCACGGCATCGACGTGCTCAAGCTGGGACAGGACGTGGGCGTCCGCTACGTGGATAGCAACGGCCAGAAGGTCGCCCGCGGCGGCGTGATCCTGCCCGACCATCGCGCTGGTCGCATCCTCAGCAAGGACGCCGACGGCAAGAGCTTCACCATCCGCGCCGCCAACGGCCAGACCGTTCACATCACCACCAGCGACAAGACCAAGCTCGTCGAAGGCCTGGGCAAGAACAAGAAGGGCGGCAGCTACGCCGACCTCAAGGTTGGTGACCGCGTACTGGTGCTCGGCCAGGAGGACAGCCAGCTCAACTTCAATGCCGCCGTGGTGCGCACCGCCAAGCCCAACTCCGCCACCACGACACCCGCAGCCTGAACATCTAACTACTCCAACGAGAAGGGCCCTCCCCCGGTGGGCCCTTCTTCTTTTGTGACACCATCGATGGCTTGGACGATTGGAAGACGATCCCCACGGGCGAGGCGGCCACCGGCTTCGGCGACCAGGTGGAGACGCGGGCAAAGCTGTCAGCGCTACGGGCGTCGATGTTCGGCGCTGATGTCGACGCCGTCTACCTTGAGGGCTTTGCCAACGTGGCATGGCTCTGCGGCGGCCGGGGCAACCGCGTCGTCACCGACAGCCCGACAGGCCTCTGCGGCATCCTGGTCGGCGCCAACGGGGCCTGGCTTCTAACTCCCAGCAACGAGGAGGGCCGCCTCCGCGCCGAGGTCTTCGCCGACCTACCGCTGCCGGTGGTCGCTCGGCCCTGGTACCAGCTGCCGCTGTGGCAGGCGGCCCGGCCGCTGCTGCCGCAGGCCGCCAGGTGGCTGGCTGATGTCGCGGTGCCGGGCGCCGGCGATGCCGGGCCAATGCTGGCGGACCTGCGCCGGGTGCTCGGCGAGACGGACATGCAGCGCTACCGGAGCCTTGGCGCCGAGACCGCTGAGGCGTTGGAGACAGCGCTGCTCGAGGTCCGTCCGGGATGGAGCGAGCTCGAGGTCGCCGGGGCGATGGCGGCCGCTCTCAAGGCTCGCGACATCCAACCGTCGGTTGTGCTCGTGGGGACCCGGGCGCGGGCGGAGCGTTTCCGGCACCCGGTACCGACCGCGGCCGTCATCGACGGCGGGTTGATCGCGTCTACGACGGCAGTGCGTCATGGCCTGCATGCGTCGGCGACCCGCTGCCTCAGCTTCGGTCGGGTGCCGGGCGAGCTGGCCGAGAAGCACGCCACCGTGGTCGACGTCGACACCGCATACCTGGCCGAATCCCGACCCGGCCTCACCCTGGGCCAGGCATTCGCAGCCGGCGAGAAGCGATTCACGGCCGGCGGCTTCTATGACGACTGGAAGGAACACCATCAGGGCGGCACCACCGGCTACGCCGGCCGCGAGGTCTTCTCTCAGCCAGGCGTCGAGTACGCCCTCGCCGCCGGCATGGCGGTGGCCTGGAACCCCACCGTTCCGGGCGCCAAGTCGGAGGACACCTTCCTGGTCCGGGAGGAGGGGCTCGAGCAGCTCACCCGGGCGATCGCGAGCCCCTGGCCGATGATCGGCGAGAGCATCACCAGGGAGGGGATCCTGGTCGTCGACTAAGTTCGCCGCTCCTTGGCGGTACGTTGCTCACGGTTCCGACCAGGATCGACTGGTGCCACCGGCTGCTCCCCCATGTCCCGATCAACCGATCAGGCCATCGCCGTCTGGGTTGTCCTATCGTCGAGACGTGGCAACACCCTGACCTGGACTTGCCCCGTTTCGGTGGGCAGTTTTTCTCTAGGCGTGGTGAGGATTTGAGCAACCTCCTCTCGAACTCTGCCGGCGACAGCATACTGAGCGAGGAGTGCCGAAGCTGAGGGTTAGAGGCGCCGGGTAGGGCGGGGAAAACGGTGGCGATCATCGAGCGATCCCAGGTCTAAGGCTGGATGGCCAGGATCTTGCCGCCGTCGCCCCGCTGAAGGCGCCAGCCGCCCTCGTGGAGCAGGCGATGATGCGGGGGCGGCACACCAGCAGGAGGTCGGCCTTTCGGGTCCGCCCTGCCACGGCCCCAGTCGTCGAGGTGGTGCACATCGCACCAGCCCGCGGGGCGATCGCATCCCGGGAACCGGCATTGCTTGTCGGAGAGCACCACTGTCCGCCGCAGTGGCGGCGATGCGGTGCGCACGGTGCGCCCAAAGTCGAGCGGGTCGCCGGCTTCGTCCACCACCCTCGGGGCCTCACAACGCATCACAACGCGCCCCAAGCCCAGCGGAGCTCCCGCCGCAGCCGAATGGCCGAAACTCAAAATCCAGCGCCGGGGCGGTCGATGATTTTCAGGGTCTGCTGACCTGCGGCATCGGCCCCGCTCACGGGTCGCGGCAGGTCGATCCGATGCCACCGGTCGCCGAAAGCCGTCGCGGCCTCGCTCTCACCGGACGTGAGGTAAACGACCTGGCACTCCTGGGCCTCGAGGACCTTGAGCAGCTCAGCTCTGCGATCGTCGTCGGCCAGCGCCAGGGCATCGTCAAGGAACAGTGGCAGGGTCTCGGTACCGCCGCCCATCACCTCCATCAGGCCAAGGCGAAGGAGCACGTATATCTGCTGCTGGGTCCCGCGGCTGAGCTGTTTGAGGTCGACCATTGACCTGGTCTCGGGGACCCGTAGCAGCACCTCGAACCGATCACTGACCAGCGCTTCGCTGTAGCGCCCGTCGGTGACCTGGGCGAGGTCGCGGCTGAGGTACGCCTGGAGCTTGGGGGCGTAGGCGCGCCGGATCTCCTCCGAGGCCGAGGCCAGGGTCGCGGCGGCCAGGCGGCAGGCGTCGCCGAAGGCATCGAGGTGCTCGACCTGCTGGCGCAGCTGCAGAACCCGCTCCTCCAGCGGCGCGACTTCGGGGATCAGCCTCCCGCCCCGCTCAAGCGAAGCCCGTTGGCCGGCAAGGTCCACGGTCAGCCGCTGCACCTCGGCGTCAGCCTCCGCGGAGAGCCGCTCGAGCTCGCGACTTGTGATGTCAGTCAAGGCGCCGGCGCCGCCGCCCACGGTGCCGATCGGGCCGGCATGCAGCTCGAGCGTCTCGAGCTGTCGTTCCAATAAGTCCACCGCGGCCCGCTGCTGGTGGCAGTCGCGGCGGGCTCGCTCGCGGTCGATCGCCGACATCAGCTCCTGGCGCGACGAGAAGATCCTGTCCCCCACTCTCAGCGCCTCGCCAACGGGCAGGGCGTTCCGGGTAGCCAGGTAGACCCCAACCGCGATCAGCGCGGCGCCCGCGATGTCGGCCGCGACGAGGTGCAGGACGATCCCGGCAACCAGCGCGACGACACCGATCGCCAATGCCAGGAAGACGTAGATCGCGGAAGCCTGTCGCGGAGGAGCAGCTGGGCCGGCCAAAAGTGCCTGGAGCGCCTGATCCAGTTCGGCCTCCGTCCAGGCAGGCCGATCCGATTCCACGGCGACCCCGTCGACGCCAACGGCGGCGGCGCGCAGCTCGGCCTCCGACAGCCTGCCGCGGGCACGCTCTAGATCGACCCGCAGCCGGGCGCGGTCGGAACCTCGATGCGCGTCCTCCGATCCGACCTCGTCGGCTCGGGCCTGCGCCGCCACAAGCAGGGCCTCGGTGCGAGCGATCGATTCGACCTCGGTCTCCAGCGCCTCGCGGGCAGCCAGGACCTGGGCCAGCTGCGACTCGACCGCACTCAGGTCCCGCCCGACTTCATTGCGACGGGTGGCGGCGTTGACCTTGGGAACGGTGGCCTGTCGCGACCCCTCCTGCAGGCGCGCAAGGGCCTGCTCGACGAGCACGTCGACGCCGGCATCGGTCACTCGCAGCAGGCTCTGCCGCACCTCCGCGTCGTCGGTTATCTGCGCCAGCTCCCCCTCGCCGACGCAGGCAACCTGGGTGAAGACGCTGCCCGGTAGGTTTAGCAGGGCGTCGCCAACGTCGAGCCATCCATGGGTGCCGGTAGCGAACGAGGCGGAGATGTCCTGGCCACTGGTGCGGTTGATGACCCGCGTCCGCTCGCCACTCAAATCCCAGTCGACTTCGAGCTCCCGCCCGTCGGCCAGGCCGTAGGTCAGATTCACCCCCGCCGGCTCGCCGGTCCAGGGCAGCACCTGCTTGAGGGCTGCGGCGTGACCACTGCCCCGTTTTGGCGGAGCCAGACCGTAGAGCCCTGTGACGAGGGCGTCGAGGATGCTGGATTTGCCGGCCTCGTTGGGGCCGACGACCAGGACCCGGTGGTGGTCGAGGTCCAGCTCCACGTCCTTGAGTCCCTTGAAGCCACGCACGCGAAGCCTGAGCAGCCTCATCGGGGCACCCGGATCTCGCTTTCGAACGCCTCAGCCACCAGCGTGGCCGCCCAGAGCGCCGGCGCCGAGCCGTCGGCCAGCAGCCGGCTGATGGCGGCGCCGCGGGCGTTGGGCTCATGGGCCAGGTCGCGAAGGTCGACCTCAGCGACGGTGGCATCGACAACGCGGATGCCCCGCGCCAAATCCTGGAGTGCGGCCTCGAGGGCGCTGCGATCGAAGTCCAGCGAATGGCCGCGGCTGCCCCATAGGCGGCATGTGACCAGCGTGCTCGTCGGGGAGATCGGCTCGAGCGCCTGCCGCATCACCGCCTCCAGCTGGGTGGAGTCGGAAACCTCGCTGACGTCGACGCTGACGGTCTCGTAGCTGACCAGGTTCGCCGGCACGGCCTCAACACGGACACGGCCGCCCTCCACTTCGACCCAGAGCGCCCCGTGGTTCCCGGGTGCTTCGGCCGCGTCCAGCGCAACCGGCGAGCCCGGCCACGACATCAGGTCGCCCACCGCGCCCTGGTGGATGTGGCCGAGGAGGACGTGGTCGAACCCTGCGGCACGGATCTCCTCGGCGCGTAGGCCGAGGCCACCCCAGTTGAGGTCGGCGCTGAGGCTGCTGAGGTCGACGCCGTGGATCACGAGCAGGTGAGTGCGGCCGTCGCCACGCGGGACATCGAACGACTGCAGGACAGCGTGGTCCATCTCCCGGCCGCCGTACCCCGCCGCCCATATCACCGCATCGCCGACCTCCACTCGAGTTGGCGCGGGGGCCAGCGCCAGCGTGACGTTCGGTGGCCATGACGTGTTTCTGTACGGCGAGGTGGGGCTGGAGTAATCGTGGTTCCCGGATGCAAGGACCACCGGGCAGGTCAACCGGCCCAGCTGACGAGCGATGAATGCGGCCGTGTCCCGGGTGACGTGTTCGTTCTCGAACAGGTCGCCGCCGATGGTGACGACGTCGGCGTTGCCCTCCAGGGCCACATCGACCGTCCACTCCAACGCGGAACGGAGCAGGGTCCGCCGCTGGGCGCCGTCGCAGCCTGAGTAGGACTGCCCGGCGAAGGCCCGGTCCAGATGCAGGTCAGCGAAGTGTAGAAGTCGAAGCATCCTTGGTCCGCTTCGAGCCTACTAGAGTCGCAGCTCCTCCGAAAGGCCCCGCGCCAGCTCCACCGCCAGCGCGGTGTAGTCCTGCCGGCCATGGCCCGTGGCCTGCGAGGCTTCGAACAACCGCCTCGCCACGTCCGTCAGAGGTGTCTCCACACCGCTCTCGGAAGCCAGGTCCGCCGCCAGGCGAAGGTCCTTCACCAGCAGGTCGGTGGCAAAGCCGGGGTCCAGCTCGCCTACCAGGGCGCGCTTGGCCAGCTGTCCGGTGAGCTGCACGCTGCCGCCGCTGCTGACGCTGACCACGTCGACCAGAGTTTTCAGCGACGCCCCCGCGCGCACCCCCACCAGCAGCGCCTCCAGGGTCGCCGCCGAGATCGACCCCACCAGCATGTTGTTGACCAGCTTGACCACCTCTCCGCTGCCAACCGGTCCGGTGTGAAAGAGCCGATCCGGCTCGCCCACGGCCGCGAAGACCGGCCGGCAGCGCTCCAGCACCGCGGGGTCGCCACCGGCCATGATCGTCAGGGTTCCCTGTTCGGCGCCGAAGGAGCCGCCACTGACGGGGGCGTCGAGAAAGCCGACGCCACGGCTGGCGGCCACTGCGGCTACACGACGGCTGACCTCGGGAGCGATGGTGCTCATGTCCACCAGCACCGAGCCCGCCGCCATCGATTCCAGCAGGCCGCCCTCGCCCAGGGCAACCTCGACGACGTCCTCCGAGGTGGTGACCATGGTTATGACCACGTCGGATGCGGCCGCGACCTCGGCCAGCGAGGAGCGCATCTCGATGCCGCCGGCTCGACCGCGCTCAACCGCCTCAGGCCGGCGCGCCCATCCGGACACCCCGAAACCGGCGCGGGCCAGGTTGCGAGCCATGGGCAGGCCCATCACCCCGAGCCCGACGAAGCCGACGCGGTCCCCGGCCGGCACTCAGCTGCCTAGAAGCTGGTCGTGAAGCCGCGAAGCTGGGTTGGGGCCTTGCCGTCGATCCCGATATCGTGGAATCCCGGCACCACCAGGCTGAAAGATGTCACCGGCTTGGCGGTATCGAAATGCTGGGCGCTGCTCTCAAACAGCAGCTGCCTGCTGCTCACCGCGGCGGTCTCCACGGTGGTGGAGTAGATCGTCTTGCCATCGTCGGTGGCGACCCAATTGGTGCCGCTGTGCGACACGCAGTACACGTGCGAGCCTGAGGTCGGCCCGGGCACCTGGAGCCCTTGCTTGAGCTTGGTGCCGTCGTTCTGGACGGTGCCGAAATCCATTCGACCAGCGGAGTCGCGGACAAAGCCGGCCGAGATGCGGTTGCCGTCGGTGAACTGGATGGCGACGAAGTAGACCCCCTCATATCCCGCCGGGAAGGCCTGGGTGCTGTCGTTGATACCGGCGCAGATGGCGGTTCCCGTGTCGGCGGAGTCCTGGGCCCCCACCAGCAGCGAACCCGACCCGGAATAGGGATAGGCGCCGCCGGCCGCGAGTTCGGCGGGGTAGGCCGCGGCCTTTCTGGTGGGCGGCGGGCCGGTGGGCGGCG
>OCZT010001923.1_pt1 | contig 21517 bp, 22 predicted proteins | sample 1539031 | NCBI WGS metagenome assembly OCZT01 (sample SAMEA3539308, study PRJEB22396) | soil metagenome | biome: tundra; feature: field; material: soil | place: USA | collected 2010-05 | depth 0.15 m | reverse complement strand
ACGTTCAGACTCTCGGGCGACCCGGCCTTTGAGGAGAAGCTCATCGACGTTGTCGTGCTCTACTTGAACCCGCCGGACCACGGACCGACGGCGTACAGCTCCTCGACATCAGTGAACAGGAAGATCCCGATGTGCTTCACGACTGTGATCACCGGGCTCGAAGCACAAATGCGGGTCGCTCCGAGGCAAGTGCGACACTGGAACCGTGATGGACCTGGCGCTCAACCAAAGACGCGTGCACCGGGATGCCCCTTGCCCCCTGCGTTCAGGACAGCCGTGCACGTTGTGCCATCCAGACGCCAGGACCGGGCCGCAAGACTGTCCGACCGTCGCGATCGTCATGGACGATGACGACCTGCGGGCAGAGTGGAGCCGTCGTCGCTTGGAGTACGCCGCGGCTCAGCGGCATCAGTAGCCCAGCAACGAGTGCCCGCGATCCCTGGTTGTCGTTTTCCTTCGAAACCCAGAATGGTCGTGGCGTGCGGCCCGAGACGGCGTCCGGGGCGGATAATCGGATCGGGCCCGAATGGATGCCGGACGAGGGCGGTGGCGATGGCTGACGAGGGCGAGACGCATCGAAACGGCTTGCTGCAGTCTGCAATGGGCGAGTTCGTGGCGCGGACCGGCGCCGTGGCCAACCTCGTCGGGTCGGTGGGAGGCGGGGCTCTGGGGGCACTGCCTGAGCCTGTCCCGGCGACCGTGAACCGGCTGCTGAAGTCCCTTCAGCAGCTCGCAGAGCTGGCGCCGCCGTTCATCGCCGAGTTCGAGGTCCTGGTCGAGGAGCTCCATGCCCAGAGGTTGACGGTGCAGGCGCTTCAGGCGGAGTTGTCGGCTTTCGACCACCAGCTGGATGTACTCGAGAAGTCGCTGGCACCGCTGGAGAGCTGGACTCATCAGTGGGCCCGGTTGCGCCAGTCCCTGACCGAGACGGGTAACTCGGCCCCGCCGGAACCAGGCTCGCCGGTCGACTGATCATCTACCGGTGTGGCGCATGGGGGGTCCGGCTCACTCGAGGCCTCCGGCCCAAGCCTTGGCGTGCCGCATCCGGTCGAACCGACACCTGCTCGACGTGGGCGCATCCGTCAACGACATCTCCCAGGCCCCAAGCACGAGGGCGATCCTCGTCGTCAATGGCCACCCGGAGACACCCTGCCTGCTGGTAGCCCAGGAAGCTGCAGAATCGGTGGCTCGGCGTCGGCGAATGCGGCGGGCTGCCTTTTCTTCCGCATGTGGGGAGGTCACCCGGGTCCATGTCGCAGTCAAGGCTCGTGGCTGCGGGCTCGGCGCGAGACTGTTGCGCGCGCTTGGGGTGACCGCCCGGCCGCCGACGTCGGCAAAGTGGACAAGCAGCGCCTCGATAGCCGCGGTGGCAACACCCGCCGGCTTGCGCACGGTTGAACCGACTAGCACTGGATGTGCTGGTCTACCGCGGTTCAGCCAGACGCCGCCGTAGCTCGTTTCGAACAGCGGGCCATTCAGCCTGGGTAACTGAGAACACAACGGTGTCGCGCAGCGAGCCGTTGGGCATGAGCCTATGGCTTCGGAGAACGCCATCCTGCTTGGCTCCCAGTCGTTCGATAGCCCTCCTGGACTGCTGGTTCAGCCAGTGGGTGCGGAACTCCACGGCAATGCAGTCCAGCTGATCAAACGCATGGCTGAGCAGGAGCAGCTTGCACTCGGTGTTGGCGCCGCTGCGATGAACCGACCGCGCGTTCCAGGTGCTGCCAATCTCGACGCGTCGGTTCCCGGCATCGACATTGCAGAAGGTCGTCATGCCGATGACGAGTCCGGTGTCGCGCCGCCGGATCGTGAACGCCATCATCGTGCCCTCGGCCTGCTGGGCGAGGTACCCGTCGATGGCGGTGTGCATCTCCTCAGGGCGCGGAACTCCGGTGTACGTAAGAGTCCAGAGATGGCCGTCCGCGGCGGCCTCGACCAAGGCGTCGTGATCATCAACGCGTAGCGGGTCCAGGACCACCAAGTCTCCGGACAGTGTCACAGGCTCGAGGAAGGTCACCCGTGCAGCCGAGGGCGGCTCGACAAAGCAGAGTGCAGGGACAGCCGCTCCCGACAGGGGCAGCGCAGGTTCTGCTCCCGGTCACTGGAAGATGCCTAGTGTTGCTGCGTGGATCTCGAGCTCGTCGCTGCGGTGGTGACGGACCACGACCTCGCTATCGATTTCTTCGTCAACTCGCTGGGCGTTGAGCTCGTTGAGGACTCACCGTCCGCGACCAACGACGGCCGTCCGAAACGATGGGGCGTCGTGCGACCACCCAGAGCTGCCATCGCATTGCTGCTGGCGCGCGCGGCCGGCCCGACCCAGACCCCGGTCGTCGGTAACCAGGTCGCGGGCCGGGCTGGCTTCTTCCTTCGGGTCGGGGAGTCTGACGCCTCCGACGCGCGGATGACCTCAGCCGGAGTCGAGTTTGTCAGCGAGCCACGTGTTGAGCCCTACGGCAAGGTCGCAGTATTTCGAGACATTGGCGGCAACCGCTGGGACCTCCTCGGGCCGGCCAGCCGAGGCCACCATCTGATCCCTTGACGGGATGTCACCGGGCCGTGGCACACGGGGCTGGTCGGCCCTCTGTCTGTCATAGGGCCAGTTCGTGGCTTCGACGCGGGCTCAAACCAGGGTTGACCCGCGCTGTGAAGTCGCACGAATGGCATACCGGAAATGCGTGCGCAACACGGTTCGGAGGCGTGGGTGACCTCTACTGGTGACACGTACGATCTCAGGTATGCGCGGATGGCCGGTGTTGGGGCGAGATCTCGCTGTCGACCTCGGCACCGCCAATACCCTGGTCTACGAGCGAGGCCACGGGGTCGTCCTTGATGAGCCGTCGGTAGTCGCTATCGAGGCCGGCACAGGACGGCTGGTCGCCGCGGGTGCCCGGGCCAAGGAGATGCTCGGCCGCACGCCCGGGAACGTGCACGCGATCCGGCCCCTGCAGGACGGTGTCATCTCCGATCCTGACATCGCCGAGCGGATGCTGCGCTACTTCATCGACCAGGTCCGGCCTTCTCGACTGATTCGACCTCGCATGGTGGTCTGCGTACCGAGCCAGGTGACCGGTGTGGAGCGCCGGGCACTCGAGGATGCCGCAACCCGTGCTGGTGCGCGCCGGGTCTATGTCATCGAGGAGCCGATGGCCGCTGCGATCGGTGCCGACCTCCCGGTCAACGACACCGCTGCGAGCACCGTGGTCGACGTCGGTGGCGGCACGACCGACGTCGCGGTCATCAGCCTGGGCGGCATCGTCAACTCCAGGTCGATGCGCGTGGGCGGTGACGAGATCGACGAGGCGATCATCAGCCACATCAAGAGTGAGTACTCCCTGCTGCTGGGTGAGCGGAGTGCCGAGGACATCAAGGTCGCGGCTGGCTCAGCGTTCCCGCTGGCAGAGGAGCTCAGCACCCGGGTCCGGGGACGTGACCTCGCAACCGGGCTGCCCAAGACGATCACCATCTCATCACCAGAGGTGCGCCGTGCGATCGAGGCTCCGGTGCTGCAGATCATCGAGCTGGTGCGTGTCACCTTGGATGTGTGTCCTCCGGAGCTTTCCGGCGACATCCTCGACCGTGGGATCGTGCTGACTGGCGGGGGAGCACTGCTACGCGGGCTGGACGAACGTATGCGCCACGAGCTCGGGGTGCCGGTGCGAGTGGCCGATGACCCACTGCGCTCCGTCGTCCACGGGTCGGGTCGCTGCGTTGAGGAGTTCAGCTCACTCAAGCGCGTTCTCATTGGTACGCAACGGTTCTGACCTGCCGTGACCCAGCCTCAACGTCGACGGACTCTGGCGGTCCTGATCCTCGCCACGGTGTTCCTGCTGGGGCTCGATCTGTCCCGACCCGGGTCGACTTCCTTTGTACGCACCGGCGCCGCAGCGGCGTTGGGGCCGCTTGAAACGGCCATGACGGCAGGCCGCAATGAGGATGTCGTGAGACTGACCCATGAGCGGGATGAGCTCGAGGTGGCGCGCCTACAGGACGAGGCGAACCTGCGGCAGGCTCGGGGGGTCACCTCCCTGCTGGCCTCACCCTCAGCCAAGGGCGCCACGCTGCTTGCTGCGCGGGTCGTTGCGTTCACCCCGGCAACATCGTCGGATGATCGCCGGGTCACGATCGACGTCGGATCCCGCGATGGCGTCACCAAGGACCTGACCGTGATCGCCGGAGGGGGGCTGGTGGGCCGAGTGATCGTTGTGGCCGAGTGGACCTCGGACGTGCTGATCGTCGGTGATCGCAACCTCACGGTAGGCGTCCGGGTGGGCGCAGAGGGCCGGCTCGGTTCGGTTTCGGCCAGGGCGAGCCTCGCCGTGACCCCGAGCGAACCCGGGCGCCTGAGTCTCGCGCTGCTCGAGCACGGGACCGTGGTGGTGGGCGACTGGGTCACGACCCTGGGCAGCGTCGGCGGGCGGCCATTCATGGCGGGCATCCCCGTCGGGACAGTGGTTTCGGTCGACCCGGATCACGGACAGCTGACCTCCACTGCCGTCGTTGAACCAGCCGTCCGTATCGCCACGCTGGACGTGGTCGCCGTGGTCTTGTCCACCCAGAGATCTCTCCCGAGACATCCAGTCTTGAGCCCGACGAAATGAGTTCGCCGATCAGCCTGCTCGGGCTGCTGCGCGCGGCGCTCGTTGTGCTGGCCGCGGCCCTGTCCGCAGTGGTACTCCCGCGGGTCGGTTCCCTGGGTCCCGATCTGGTTCTGCTCGTGGTCGTGGCCGCCGGCTTGCTCGGCGGCCCCACCAGGGGCGCTCTCGTTGGGCTTGGTGCCGGCTGGGTCGTCGACCTCATGCCCCCGGCTGCGGCGACCCTCGGCGTGGCGGCACTGACGTACGCCACGGCAGGGGCGGTATCGGGGCTCTGGCATCGCGATGGCAGTCGATCCGTGTTCCTGCCGCCGCTGGCCACCCTCGCGGCAGCGAGCACCGTTGCAGCCCTGGGCATCCTGCGAGCTGTCGCGAGCGGGTGGGCTGTTCACTGGGTCGCCGCGGGCTGGTCGATCGCGTTGACGACGGCCGTGGGGGTGGCCGTCGTACCGATCTTGATTCGCACCGAACGCCAGCTGATTCGCAGGGGTCCGGCATGACTGTGCTCATGTCGTCCCGCGGTCCCCGCCAGACCAGACTGTGGGTATTCGTGGTTCTGGTGGTCGCACTCCTGGGCGCGCTCGTCGGCCGGCTGGCGATGGTCCAGATTGGCGAGCGCGATACCTACGTCCGCGCAGCAGAGATGGTGAATACGCGTGCCATCACCCAGCCCGCGGTCCGCGGCCGGATCCTCGACGCCGCGCTGAAGCCGTTGGCAGGCAACACCTTTGCAGCCTCGGTGACGGTCGAGCGCTCGGCCCTGTTGACCGCCAGGGATGGGGGACATGACCTGATCGGACGGGTCGCAGCCCTGCTCGGTGTGCCGTTCACACAGCTATGGGGCGCAACACACCTGTGTGGGAGCGCAGGGGCGCCCAAAGCGCCCTGGTGTTTCAACGGCACGCCAGACCAGGCAATCCCGATAGCCAGGGGGGTCGACCCACAGCGGACCTTGGGCCTGCTCGAGCGACCAGAGGACTTCCCCGGTATCGCGGTCGTGGCCGAGCCCGGGCGCTTCTACCCACACACGGACGGACTGCAGGCGAGTCATGTTCTGGGCTATCTCGACCGAGCCACCATGGATGACGTCGCGCACACACGGGGGCAGATCGCCGACACGGAGCTGATCGGCCGGTCCGGTCTGGAGGCACAGTACGACGCGGTCCTTCGTGGCGTCAGCGGCCGCACGACCGTTTCCATCGACCCGAGAGGCGTTGTCACAGGCCAGATCTCGGCCACCAAAGCCGTCCCCGGCCAGGACGTGATCACCCACCTGAGCGCTCCGATACAGGCAGCCAGCGAGAAGGCATTGTCGGGTGCGGTAACCGCCGCGCGCTCCCACGGGTGGAAGGCGGACTCGGGAGCGGCAGTGGTCATGGATGTCACCAATGGTGCGGTCGTGGCGGCAGCGAGCTACCCGACATACCGGCCCGAGGTCTGGACGGGAGGCATCAGCGGCCCTGAGCTTGCGAACCTGACCGATGCTCGCGCGGGCGGGCCGTTGATCAACAGGCTGACGTCCTCGGCGTTCGCCCCGGCCTCGACGTTCAAGGTGATCTCCCTGCCGGCGGCGGTCACAGCCGGCAACAGCCTGTCGGGGACTTACAACTGCGGCTCGAGCGTCCGGGTCGGCAACAGGGACTTCCACAACTACGAGTCCAAGCCCTACGGCGTGATCAGTCTGCACACCGCGATCGTCATCTCCTGCGACACGATTTTCTACCAGCTCGCCTACCAGTCATGGCTCGCCCAAGGGGGACTGGGCGCCACCTCTGATGCGCGCGACCCTTTCGTGGCCATGGCCAAGGCCTACGGGCTCGGTGTCAGGACGGGTATCGACTTGCCGGGGGAGAGCACCGGCCGGATTCCGGACCGGTCCTGGAAGAAGCAGACTTGGCAGGACACCAAGGCCGACAGCTGCGCGCGAGCCCGGAGCGGATATCCCGACGTAGCCAAGAACGATTCCGCACGGGCTGCCTATCTCAGCGCTCTGGCGGTTGAGAACTGCAGCAGCGGGTTCCAGTTCCGGGCCGGCGATGCGGCCAACTTCGCCGTCGGGCAGGGCGACGTGGCAGTTACCCCATTGCAGCTGGCATCGGCCTACGCCGCGATCGCCAATGGCGGGACGCTGTGGACCCCGCAGATTGCTGCGGGCTTTGCCAAGCCCGACGGGACGTCGGTCAGGACCATCGAGCCGGTGGCACGCGGGCAGGTTGGGCTAGGTTCGAGCATGCTGGCGTTCCTGCACTCCGCACTCCAGGGTGTTGTCACCGGCGGAACTGCCAAGGCGGCGTTTGCGGGCTTCCCGCTGGCGACCTATCCCGTGGCCGGAAAGACCGGTACAGCCGAGGTCTTCGGCAAGCAGAGTACGTCGTGGTTCGCGAGCTACGCCCCGGCCAACCGGCCCAGATATGCGGTCGTTGTCGTGGTTTCGCAAGGGGGCACGGGTGCAGAGACCTCCGCGCCCGCCGTCCGTCGGATCTACGATGCGATCCGGTCGCAGCCCTGACAGCGGCTCTCAGACTCGGCGGCCTCTGGCGACGGCCGCCGCTCATGGTGGAAACGTGCGCTGATGAGGGTGACGTCATCGTGGACCTTGACCTACCGCGAGGCAGGGGGTCTGCCGCTGCCGCTCCTCGGTCTGCGAGTCGTTGTTGAAGCCTTGCGGCCAAGGTGCGGGAATACCACGCGACCGATTGAGAGCACCCGGACCGCAGGGACGTAGGGATGCCGGCGCCATCGACGACCACCGCCACATGAGGGTCGATGACGGCGCTGTCCTCACTATCTCGGTCGGGAGAAGCAGGCCACGAACCTCACCTTTGCTCCGGTCAAGCTCATGGTAGGCACACTCGGCGATGCGGCAGCCGCTCTTCAGGCTCAGCGGCTTCGGGCTCAGCGGCCCAGACGCTGGTAGGTCTGCTCGGTGCGCGCCTTGGTCGGGGCCCACCAGGACTCGTGGTCGCGATACCACTGGATTGTCTGGGTGAGCCCGGCGCGGATGTCCTGGTACTGCGGGGACCATCCTGTCTCGGCCCGAAGCTTGCCGGAGTCGATGGCGTAGCGCATGTCATGGCCGGGGCGGTCGGATACGAGGTCGAACCAGTCGGCTGGCTTTCCCATCAGCTCCAGCAGCAGCGCCACGATCTGGCGGTTGTCCATTTCGCCGTCGGCGCCGATGAGGTAGGTCTCACCGAGCCGGCCCTTCTCCAGGATCGTCACGATGGCGTCGTTGTGGTCGTCCACGTGGATCCAGTCGCGCACGTTGGCACCGGTGCCGTACAGCTTGGGCTTGACGCCGCCAAGAATGCCGGTGATCTGGCGGGGGATGAACTTCTCGACGTGCTGGTAGGGGCCGTAGTTGTTGGAGCAGTTGGACAGCGTCGCCTGGAGGCCGAACGAGCGGATCCACGCGCGTACCAGAAGGTCTGCGCTGGCCTTGCTGGCCGAGTAAGGGCTCGAGGGGTTCAGCGGTGTCTGCTCGGTGAAACGCGAGGGGTCGTCGAGCTCGAGATCGCCGTAGACCTCGTCGGTCGAGATGTGGTGCAGGCGCACCTGGTGCTTGCGGGCTGCCTCGAGCAGCCGGTAGGTGCCGATGATGTTGGACTCCATGAACGGCCACGGGTCATCCAGGGAGTTGTCGTTGTGCGACTCGGCCGCGAAGTGGACGATGACGTCGGCGTCCGCGACCAGCCGGTCGACCAGGTCGGCGTCAGCGATGTTCCCATGGACGAACTCGATCTCGTCGGCAACCGGAGCAAGGTTGTCCAACGAACCTGCGTAGGTCAGGGCGTCAAGGACGGTGAGCTTCCAGTCGGGGCGGGTCAAGCGGGTGCGCTGGACGAAGTTGGTGCCGATGAAGCCTGCGCCACCGGTAACGAGCACCTTCATGAGTCGTTCTCCTTCACATCGGTTGGTACGGCGGGTGTCTGGGCTCCGCGCTCGCGCAGGCCAGGCGGGGTGTCGGTTCCGGCCCCCGGCCAGCCGTTGAACTCCACTTCGAGGCTGAACCGGTGGGCGAGGTAGCGGTGGTCTGAGAGCGCGAGCGGTGCCTGGTCCTTGTCCAGGGCCAGCCGTCGTACCAGCAGTAGCGGCGCGCCGAGCGCGACGTCGAGCAACTCGGCGTCGTCTGCATTCGCGATACCGGCGGTGATGCTCTGACGGACGGAGGCGATGCGGTGTCCGTCGCGCTGAAGGCTGGCCCAGATGCCGGGGTCAGTGGCATCGGCACGGCTGACCCGCCCGCCGATGGCGGTCGGGACCCACTCGGCGACCAGGTCCAGCGGTACACCGTCGACCGTTCGCACGGAGCGACTGTGCAGCGCGTCGGCGGCGGTGGCTGTGTGGTTCGTGGCTGTGTCGTCCACGGCGTCGTCGAGGGCCAGCAGGCCGAGCGCCGAGGCAAGTGCCGGGGAGGCCTGGCGGTACCCGAACTCGACCACGCGACGCGTTATCGCCCTGCCAGATTCGGTCACTGCCGAAGCCGCATGGCGGAAGGTCCCCAGCGCCAACGTCTGGTGGAACAAGCCTCCGGTCGCGAACCAGCCAGAGCCCTGCCGACTCTCGACCAGCCCCTGCTCGCGCAGCATCTCCAGCGCCCGGCGGACGGTCACCCGGCTGACGGCGTATCGAACGCACAGGGCAGACTCGCTGTCCAGGGCGCCCTGGTCGCCGAACTCGCCGAGGGCAACCCGCTCACGCAGGTCGTCGGCGATCTGGCGAAACCGGGAACTTGTCATTAATTTGTACACTACAAGTTTGGGACCACTGCGTCCACTTGTCTGCCGAGCAGCAGGAACGACGCAAGATCTGCGATTAGGGGCGGCCCTTCGCCGCTGGTAGCCTAGATCCTGCCGTGCAACCGGCCGCGGATACAGAGAGCCTGGGTGAACCTGCCCCAAGGCACCGCGCAACGAACATTATCGAGGAGATACTGCGTGCCCCTGGACACTGCTGTCAAGAAAGAGATCATGACCGAGTACGCCACCCATGAGGGCGACACCGGTTCCCCCGAGGTCCAGATCGCGATGCTCACGCGTCGCATCCTGGACCTTACCCAACACTCGCGTGAGCACAAGCACGATCACCACAGCCGCCGGGGTCTGCTGCTGCTGGTCGGTCGTCGCAAGCGCATGCTGCGCTACCTCGAGGCCACCGACATCACTCGTTATCGCGAGCTGATCAAGCGCCTCGGTCTGCGCCGATAATCGTTCCATTCGATGGAGCGGCCACCTCCACGACATGTGAGGTGGCCGCTTCTTCGCATGAGAGCGGGGCACCTGGCAACACCGCCCCCGTGGCGCCGCCGCAGGCAGCGCCGATCCCAATGGCAAAGCACGTGCACAACGACGATGCACGGCTCTCTTGAGAGAAAAGGAGGACCCAATGGAGGGTCCAGAAATTCAGTTCGCCGAAGCCACCATCGACAACGGCTCATTCGGCACCCGCACGGTTCGGTTTGAGACCGGACGCCTGGCCAAGCAAGCCGGTGGCGCAGTCGTGGCCTACCTCGACGAAGACACGATGCTGCTGTCGACCACCACGGCCGGCAAGTATCCCAAGGAACAGTTCGACTTCTTCCCGCTGACGGTTGACGTCGAAGAGCGCATGTATGCCGCCGGGAAGATCCCAGGCTCATTCTTCCGTCGTGAGGGCCGTCCCTCGACCGACGCGATTCTCACCTGCCGCCTGATCGACCGGCCGTTGCGCCCGACCTTCAAGAAGGGTCTGCGCAATGAGGTTCAGGTCGTCATCACCGTACTGGCACTCAACCCTGACCACCAGTACGACGTGCTGGCCATCAACGCCGCATCCGCCTCGACACAGATCTCCGGCCTGCCGTTCAGCGGCCCGATCGGCGCGACTCGCGTCTCTCTCATCGACGGCCGATGGATTGCCTTCCCGACCTTCGCCGACAGCGAGCGTTCGGTGTTTGACATGGTCGTCGCCGGCCGCATCGTCACCGGCAAGGATGGTGTCGAAGACGTCGCGATCATGATGGTCGAGGCCGAGTCCACGATGGCCACCTGGGATCTGGTCAAGCACCAGGGCCAGGGCGCACCGACCGAGCAGGTCGTCGCCGAGGGCCTTGAGGCTTCCAAGAAGTCCATTGCCGTCTTGTGCAAGGCTCAGGCCGAGCTCGCTGCCAAGTCGGCCAAGGAGGTCCAGGACTTCCCGGTGTTCCTGGACTACCAGGATGACGTCTATGCCGCAGTCGAAGGTGCCGTCACCGGCGACCTGACGTCCGCGCTGCAGATGTCCGGCAAGCAGGAGCGCGAGAACCGCATCGAGGAGATCAAGACTGCAGTCAAGACCGACCTCGAGGTCACGTTCGAGGGTCGCGACAAGGAGATCTCCGCGGCATACCGCGCGGTGCAGAAGAAGCTGATCCGTCAGCGCATCCTTCGCGACAAGGTCCGCATCGATGGTCGTGGCCTGGCCGACATCCGCGCACTGAGCGCAGAGGTCGAGGTCCTGCCCCGAGTCCACGGCTCGGCGATCTTCGAGCGCGGCGAGACCCAGATCATGGGTGTCACCACCTTGAACATGCTGCGGATGGAGCAGATGCTCGACACGCTGTCCCCGGAGACGCGCAAGCGCTACATGCACAACTACAACTTCCCGCCCTACAGCACTGGTGAGACCGGCCGCGTGGGTTCGCCCAAGCGTCGCGAGATCGGTCACGGCGCCCTGGCTGAGCGTGCGCTCCTGCCGGTCTTGCCGACCCGCGAGGAGTTCCCCTACGCCATCCGTCAGGTGTCCGAGGCTCTCAGCTCGAACGGCTCGACGTCCATGGGCTCGGTCTGTGCGTCCACCTTGTCGATGCTGAACGCCGGTGTGCCACTGCGCGCCCCGGTTGCCGGTATTGCGATGGGTCTGGTCTCCGATGAGGTCGAGGGCGAGACGCGTTATGCGGCGCTGACCGACATCCTTGGCGCGGAGGACGCGTTCGGTGACATGGACTTCAAGGTCGCTGGCACGCGGGAGTTCGTCACCGCCATCCAGCTCGACACCAAACTGGGCGGCATCCCTGCCTCGGTGCTGGGCGGTGCCCTGACTCAGGCCCGCGACGCTCGGCTGCACATTCTGGACGTCATGGCCGAGGCCATTGACGTCCCGGACGAGATGAGCGAGTTTGCTCCGCGCGTGATCAGCGTGACCGTTCCGGTCGACAAGATCGGTGAGGTCATCGGGCCGAAGGGCAAGATGATCAACCAGATCCAAGACGAGACCGGTGCACAGATCTCGATCGAGGACGACGGCACGATCTACATCGGTGCCACTGATGGCCCGTCGGCCGAGGCCGCTCGCGCCATGATCAACGCCATCGCCAACCCGACGATGCCCGAGGTGGGCGAGCGCTTCATGGGCACCGTGGTCAAGACCACGACCTTCGGCGCCTTCGTCTCCCTGCTCCCGGGCAAGGACGGTCTGCTGCACATCTCTGAGGTGCGCAAGCTCGTCGGGGGCAAGCGGATCGACTCCGTGGACGACGTCCTCAAGATCGGCCAGAAGATCCAGGTCGAGCTCAAGGAGATCGACCCCCGCGGCAAGCTCTCCCTCGGCGCGGTCCTGGCCGAGGACGGCGCTGCAGGCGATGCTGCCCCGGCTGGCGACGAGGTCAATGCTGACGCGGCTTCGACGGAGGCCGTTGACGCCTGAGTCTGACTGAACGACACCGAGGCCCGGTGCGCCCGAGAGGGTGCGCCGGGCCTCGGTCGTTCTCCCGGGTCAGGCCCAGCGGCGGACGCGGAGCTGGTACTTGCGGTACGGGTCACCGAAAAGCTCGGTGAGGTAACGCTCTTCGCGCTCAATGACCTTGCGCCGGATCACCAGGAGAATGCCGGGCAGGACCAGCAGAGGCCACCCGCTGTGGATGGCCAGGCTGCCACCGAGATAGGTGATCGCGTCGGCGAGGTAGATCGGGTTGCGGCTGAACCGGAACGGCCCGGTGGTGACAATGGCCGAGACCTGCTCCCACGGGATGACGGTCGTGTTCGCCTGCCTGAGCGTGACGAACGACCAGGCCATCAGGGCGATGCCGCCGGCGACCAGGGTGAGCCCCGCCACGCTCAACGCGGCGTCACCGGGAATCGTCCACGGTCGCCACCATTGCAGTGCCCACGTCAGTGTGAAAGGAGCCAAGTAGACGAGCGGTGGAATCAGCCGAACCTGGGCGCCGCCGCTCACCCGAACCACGCGAGAAGATCCAGGCGTGCGAAGCCCGCGGGCATGAGCTTGGCTAGGGTCACGATCATGGTCCGAGTATCCATTGTGAGGTCCGTGGAGCGCGAGCGTGACAACCGGCGTTTGGCAGCCCAGCAATTGGTCGGCCCGCCAGTGGGCGGTGTCGTCCAGGTCGTCGACCGGCTGCTGGCGGTTCAGGCGCAGGATATGCGCGCCGCGCGGCTCGCCGTCAGGGCATGCACTGCCGGGCTCACCGCGGCTGACGTGGACTGTGAGCTGGAGAAAGGGACGCTGGTGGTGACCTGGCTGAACCGCGGCAGCCTACATCTCGTCCGGTCGCAGGACTACTGGTGGCTTCAGCGGCTCACCACGGCGCAGCTGTCTATCGGTAACGCCAGACGGCTAGCACAGGAAGGGGTTTCGCCTGTTCAGGCTGATCGAGGTGTCGCCGCCATTGAGGCTGCCATAGCCAATGACGGCCCGAGGACCCGCGCACAGCTGCGCGAGATCGTGGCAGCGGCTGATGTGCCCGTCGCGGGACAGGCGCTGGTCCACATCCTGTTCCTGTCCGCCCTGCGGGGTCTGACGGTCCGCGGGCCGCTCATCGGGGCGAGCAGGCGTTCGTCCTGGTCCGCGAATGGCTGGGCGACCCACCCAGGGCGGCCGACCGCGAGAGCGACCTATCCGGGTTGGCCCGGCGCTTCCTGGCCGGTCACGGCCCCGCCGATGGAAGAGACCTGGCCAAGTGGGCCGGTATCACCCTTGGCGACGCGCGTAGCGGACTGGGGGCGGCCGGAGCCGACCTGGTGGAGCGCCCAGGTGGTCTGGTTGACCTGGCTGGACGAGACGTGCCGCAGGACCGGCCCCGACCCAGGCTGCTCGGTGGGTTCGACCCGTTGCTGCACGGTTGGGTCGATCGCACGCCGGTCCTAGGAGACAACCAGAGGATCGTGACGAAGAACGGTATCTTTCGACCCTTTGCCCTGGTGGACGGCCGCGCGGTCGCCACCTGGGGGATGCCTCATGGTCGGGTCACCCTGGAGCCATTCGGCCGGATCGCGGCACCGATTCTGGCTGACCTTGACCGCGAGGCCGCCGATGTCGAGCGCTTCCTGACCTTGGCTCACTAGTGTGTGCGGATGAGCGAAGCGATCACGGTCCATGTCATCAAAGTCTCTGTCATCGGCGCAGCCGGACGGATGGGGTCGACGGTATGCCGCACGGTGGAGGCCGCGTCGGACACCCAGCTGGTGGGCCGATATGACCTGGGCGACGACCTCGGCGACCTCGGTGGCGCGGACGTTGTCGTCGAGTTCTCGGTGCCGGGCTCCGCGGCCGCCAACGTCGCTCACTGCATCGACCGTCGCACGCACGTGGTGGTCGGCACCACAGGCTGGACGCAGGACGCGCTGGCTGGGGTGAGCTCACAGCTGGCGGACAGGCCCGGGGTCGGGGTGCTGATCGCGCCGAACTTCGCCATCGGGGCGATCCTGATGATGTCGTTTGCCGAGCAGGCCGCCCGGTTCTACGAGTCTGTCGAGATCGTCGAGCTGCACCACCCCGACAAGGTCGATGCGCCGTCGGGCACCGCTGCCCGCACCGCCTCGCTGATCGCCCGGGCCCGCCAGGATGCCGGGCTGGGCGAGGTACCGGATGCGACCTCCTCTGATCCAGGCGGTGCGCGCGGCGCCCGAGTGGACGGCATACCGGTGCACGCTTTGCGGCTGCGCGGTCTCGTGGCCCATCAGGAGGTCCTGCTCGGTGCGGCCGGCGAGCTGCTGACCATCCGGCACGACTCGTTTGACCGGGTCAGCTTCATGCCTGGCGTCATGGCGGGCGTGCGACAAGTTGGCGAGCACCCCGGACTCACCGTTGGGCTCGAGAATTACCTTGGACTGGCCTGATCCGTGCGCCGCCATTGCCAGAGGACGCCGGCTCACGTGAGGAAACTGGGTATGCTCGCGGGGCATGACCCTCCTCGCGCAGATCCTGGTTGGCATCGTGGCCGCCTTGCACCTCGGCTTTCTCCTCCTGGAGATGTTCGCGTGGAACACCCCGCGCGGGCGCGCCACCTTCGGGACCACCCGGGAGTTCGCTGCCCAGAGCGCTGCCCTCGCAGCTAACCAGGGTCTCTACAACGGCTTCCTGGCCGCCGGGCTGCTCTGGAGCCTGATCGCGGCCGACCCGGTGGCCTTTCAGGCCTCGGTCTTCTTCTTGGGCTGTGTGATCATCGCCGGGCTGTATGGCGCCAAAACCGTCAACACGCGGATCTTCTTCATCCAGGCGGTTCCGGCGGCGCTGGCCCTGGCTGCGGTGTTATGGAGCCGTTGACCGGAGGTCCGTTCGCACGGTCCCGGGAGTTGCGGCTGGTCAGCCCCAACCGAGAGCCCTCAGTGTGGCGGCGGTTGCTGCGGCCAGGATCACGACGACCAGGAACGGGGCCCGCAGTAGGAGGGCGGTGACAGCGACCGCGAGGCCGGCAGCGCGCGCATCCACGGTCAGCCCGCCTCCGGCAGCCGTCAACGTCTGCACCGCCACGAGCGCTGACAACAGCGCGACAGGCAACATCGCGGTCACCCGCGATACGACCACGCCGTCCAGCAACTGGTGCGGCACGACGTAGCCGAGGAACTTCAGAGCGAACGCCAACCCGCTGGCAAGCAGGACGGTGGTCCAGAGTGTCATGTCAGGGTCTCCTCGTCCTGTGAAGCGCCCGGGTCGTCGAGGTCATCCTCTGCTCGTGGCCCGCGTGAGGGAAGCAGCCCAGCCACGATGGCGGCCAGCGCGGCCACCAGGACGGGTATGCCGGCCGGCGCGTGAGGGGCCACGACGATGGCGATAACAGCCGCGACGGCGGCCACCGCGCGAGTATCACCGGACTTCAGCCGCGGCCACAGCAGCGCGCAGAATGCGGCTGGCGCGGCGGCATCCAGACCGAACCGCTTGGGGTCCCCGAGCGCGTTACCCACTACGGCGCCAAGGATGGTCGAGAGATTCCACAGTACGTACACCGCGAGTCCGGTTCCCCAGAAGCCAAGTCGCTGCGCGGCGGGCTCGGGCTGGGCGATGGCGACGGCGGTCGACTCGTCGATGGTCAGCTGCGCTGCTGGCACCCGGCGCAGGCCCCTGACTCCGAGCAGCCGCGACATCTGCAGACCGTAGAGGCCGTTGCGCATAGCGAGCAGGCTTGAGGTCGCAACCGCCGCAGCGCCGGCGCCTCCGGCAGCGATGACGCCCACGATGGCGAACTGCGAAGCGCCCGAGAAGAGCAGGGCCGATAGCGCGATCGTCTGCCAGAGGTTGAGGCCCGCCGCCACCGAGAGGGCGCCGAAGCTGATGCCATAGGCCCCTGTCGCGATGCCAACTGACAAGCACTGGCGCATGACTTCTTTTCGGCGTTGGTCAGCCAGGCGGGGCGCATGCACGGTGTCCGTGATCACTGCTGGGAAAGGTCGGCGGTCAGTCGTACCTCGCGGGCGGGGGTCCCGTCGACGTCGATGACCCGGTCGCGGTACGCACCGTCCGGTGAGAGGCCTGCTGACGTCAGGAACGCCCGGGTTTCCTCATCACGCGCGAGAAGCCAGACCGCCATCGACGTGAATCCTCTGCCCCGCAACGTGTCCACCGCGGCGTTAAGCAGTCGCGAGCCGTGACCGCTGCGCCGGGCGTCGGGGTGGACGCCCAGGGCCAGCACCTCGCCCGAGGTCTCGTTGGCGTCCGGGTCGATGCTGGGCCCCACGGCGGCGAAGCCCACGACCTGCTCCCCGGCGCAGCCCACGAGGAGCACGTGCCGAGGGCTCGGGGGAGTCTTCAGGGAGTCGCGCCACACACGTGCGAATCTTGCGGCGTCGAACTGGTCGACCACCTCCGGCGGCACGACTGTGCCAAAGGCAGCACGCCACACGGCGGCCTGGACCAGACCGACGGCTGACGCGTCGTTCGGGCGGGCTATCCGGGCGCTGGCGTCAGCGACCGGACCAGTCGCGGGGGGGTGCGCATGGTCGTGGGCGTCGGATGCCTGGCGGTCGTCGGGGATGGTGGGATCGTGGGGCACACGGCTATCCTCCCATCCGATCCACGGGGGGCACTTCTGCGTCCAACGTTGCGCGAGCGCTTCTCGGGTCGGCAGACTGCTCGGATGGATGGCAGCCACGTGGTCGGCCCCGGCGAGCCGTTGAAAGCCGCTGAGACGGGGGATGTCGACGACTCTGGTGGGTGCACGTCGATCTGATGGCGTCCCTGATAACCAAACCGGCCCAGCGCCGCGGCCGCTTCCACGCCCTGACGGTTGCCCGCGTCGATCGACTTACGGACGACGCAGTCGCCGTCTCGATCACTGTTCCGGATGAGCTGGCCGCCGAGTACGCATTCGAACCGGGTCAGCACCTCACGCTGCGCGCGAACGTTGACGGCCATGACGTCCGACGGTCCTACTCGATCTGCCTCTCCCGTGCCGAGGCGTTGGCACGCAAGGAGCTGCGAATCGCAGCCGCTCGGGTCGGCGGCGGGTTGCTGTCCAACTGGATCAACGACAACCTCAGGGCAGGTGACCGGATCGAGGTGATGACTCCCTTGGGCGAGTTCACCTGTGCCACCCAACCGGAGGGCATGCGTCTTCACGTCGCCATCGTGGCCGGGTCGGGTATCACCCCGGTGATGTCACTGTTCTCGACGGCCCTGGCCGAGGAGCCGGCGTCACGGGCGACGCTCATCTTCGGCAACCGGCAGACAAGCTCGATCATGTTCCGACAGGAGCTCGAGGATCTGTTGATCGAGTACCCCGACCGCTTCCGCCTGATCCACGTCCTGTCCCGGGAGGCTACGGACGTCGAGCTGTTCAGTGGCCGTCTCGACCGCGAGCGCCTAGAACGCATCCTCGTGGCCCTCGTTCCGGTGCAGACCGTTGACGAGTGGTACCTGTGCGGTCCATCCGGGCTCGTCGAAAGCGCCCGGGAGCTCCTGGCCGATGTCGGTGTGCAGGGCCGCCACGTCCATCATGAGGTGTTCGACGTCGACGAAGCGCCAGACTAGGACTGATGACCCGTCGGTGCCCGTGGCGAGCGCAGGATGCGTTCGTAGGTGACGAACGCGTAGCCGTCATGGCCCTCGCGTGCGGTCTCGCGCCAGTCCTCGGCTGTGAAGGGGGGGAAGAACGCGTCGCCCTCGGGTGACTGCTCGACCTCGGTCAGCAGCATCTGGTCGGCGAAGGGCATGGCCTGTCGATAGACGTCGCTGCCGCCGACCACGAATACGTCCGCCGGCCCGGCCAGTGCCAGGGCCTCGGGCAGCGAGTGGGCGACCTCCACGCTTGGGGCGTGCCAGCCCTGTTGATGGGTGATCACGATCGTGCGCCGACCTGGCAGCGCACGACCGATCGACTCGTAGGTCTTGCGTCCCATCACCATGACGTGGCCCATCGTGGTGGCCTTGAAGTGTGCCAGGTCCTCGGGCAGACGCCACGGCATCTTGCCGTCTCGCCCTATAGCGAGATTGGCACCCACAGCGGCCAGCACGGTGATCGTCATACGGCGATCGGGGCCTTGATACCTGGGTGGGGGTCATAGCCCACCAGCGTGAGGTCGGACTCGACGAACTCGTCGATTCCCTTGCGCTCGGGGTTGAGCAGGAGCCGAGGCACTGGCCGCGGCTCACGGCTCAGCTGCAGCCGTGCCTGGTCAAGGTGGTTGAGGTAGAGGTGAGCGTCACCCAGGGTGTGCACGAAGTCGCCGGGCTCGAGCTCGCAGACCTGCGCGACCATCATGGTCAGCAGGGCATAGGACGCGATGTTGAACGGCAGACCAAGGAATATGTCGGCCGAGCGCTGGTAGAGCTGACAGGAGAGCCGGCCATCGGCAACGTAGAACTGGAACATGGTGTGGCACGGCGGCAGGGCCATGCTCTCGATGTCGGCGACGTTCCAGGCGCTGACGATGTGCCGGCGCGAGTCCGGGTTGGTGCGGATCGACTCGATCACTGCGGCGATCTGGTCGACAGAGCGTCCGTCGGGGGTGGACCAGGAACGCCACTGGTGCCCATAGACGGGGCCGAGGTCACCGTTTTCGTCGGCCCACTCATCCCAGATCTTCACGCCGCGCTTCTGTAGCCACCCGACGTTGGTATCGCCACGCAGAAACCAGACCAGCTCTGCGATGACCGACTTCATGTGCAGCTTCTTGGTCGTCGTCGCCGGGAACCCCGCCGTGAGGTCGAAGCGCATCTGATGGCCGAAGACGCTCAGCGTGCCTGTGCCGGTACGGTCGCCCTTGGCGGTCCCGTTCTCCAGGACGTGGCTGAGAAGGTCCAGATACTGGCGCACACATGAAACGTAGCACTGCCCCGGATCCTGATTCCGCTCATTTGTTTCGGACCTTGGTGGGTGGGGGCGATATCGTGGCCACATGTCTGAAGCGCCCCTGTTCGGCCGAGTCCTCACTGCCATGGTCACCCCGATGAAACCCGATGGCTCTCTTGACCTGGAAGGCGCTGCTGCACTGGCTGCGCACCTCGTGGACAACGGCCACGACGGACTTGTCGTCAACGGCACCACCGGTGAGTCGCCGACCACGACGGACTCCGAGAAGGTCGATCTGGTCCGGGTTGTCGTTGAAGCCGTGGGGCACCGGGCCCGCATCATCGCCGGCGCCGGGAGCAACAACACCGCCCACACGGTCGAGTGTGCCCGGGCCGCCGCGAAGGCCGGCGCCCACGGTCTGCTGATCGTGACGCCGTACTACAACAAGCCACCCCAGGAAGGGCTCCTCGCGCACTTCACCACCGTCGCTGATGCCACCGACCTGCCGGTGATCGTCTATGACATCCCTGGACGGACCGGCACACCGATCCACACCGAGACGCTGTTGCGGATGGCGCTTCATCCCCGGATCGTCGCCGTCAAAGACGCCAAGGGCGATCTGTTCGCTGCCAGCGAGGTCATGTCGCAGACCGACCTGCTGTGGTACTCCGGGGATGACGCACTGAACCTCGCGCACCTCACCCAGGGCGCGGTGGGCATCGTCAGCGTCGTCGGCCACCTGGCCGGCAAGCAGTACGCAGAGATGATCGCCGCCGTCGGCCAGGGCAACCTTGCGCGAGCCATCGAGATTCATCGGCAGCTGATTCCCGTGGTCAACGCCGTCATGCACATCACCCAAGGCCCGATCATGGTCAAGGCCGCACTGCACGACCGGGGCATCATCTCCTCGGACACGTTGCGGCTCCCGTTGATCTCGGCCACCAACGACCAGCTCGCCCGCGTGCGAGAAGGTATCGAACAGTCAGGACTGAATTGAGCCACCCCCATCCCGAGTTGACCTCCCCGCCGGAGCTGGCAAAGAACGCTGTGCGCATCGTGGCGCTCGGGGGTCTGGGCGAGGTCGGTCGCAACATGACCGTCATCGAGTACGCGGGGCGGTTGCTGATCGTCGACGCCGGAGTGCTCTTCCCCGAGGATCACCACCCCGGCGTGGACCTGATCCTGCCGGATTTCGAGTACATCACCGACCGCCTCGACGACGTCGAGGCGATAGTGCTCACCCATGGCCACGAGGACCACATCGGGGCTGTGCCCTACCTGCTTCGCCTCAAGGCCGATATCCCGTTGATCGGTTCGACGCTGACTCTGGCGATGGTGGAGGCCAAGCTCAAGGAACACAAGATCAAGCCCTACACCTTGACTGTCACCGAAGGTCAGCGCGAGAGGCTGGGTGTCTTCGACTGCGAGTTCGTGGCGGTCAACCACTCGATCCCGGACGCGCTCGCCGTGTTCGTCAGGACGCCCGGTGGCACGATCCTGCACACCGGCGACTTCAAGATGGACCAGCTGCCCCTGGACGGTCGAATAACGGACCTGCGGGCGTTCGCCCGGTTCGGCGAGGAGGGCGTGGACCTCTTCATGACCGACTCCACCAACGCCGAGGTGCCGGGTTTCACGACCGCCGAGCGAGACATCGCTCCGGCCATCGAGACCGTGTTCCGCAACGCGAGCCGCCGGGTCATCGTGGCTTGCTTCTCCTCCCACGTTCACCGCGTCCAGCAGGTACTCGACGCTGCCAACGCCAACGGTCGCAAGGTCGCCATGGTCGGCCGCTCGATGCTGCGCAACATGGGAATCGCCGAGGAGCTGGGGTATCTCAAGGTGCCGCCGGGGGTTCTGGTCGACCTCAAGAAGCTCACTGACTACCCGGACGACAAGATCGTCCTGATCTGCACCGGCTCCCAGGGTGAGCCGATGGCCGCGCTCTCAAGGATGGCCGACCGGGACCACAAGATCGAGGTTGGTGACGGTGACACGGTGCTGCTCGCGTCCTCGCTGATCCCGGGCAACGAGAACGCCGTGTACCGCATCATCAACGGCCTGATGCGCCTGGGCGCCGAGGTGGTACACAAGGGCAATGCCCAGGTTCATGTCTCTGGTCACGCCAGCGCCGGTGAGCTGCTCTACTGCTACAACATCGTCAGGCCGCGCAACGTCATGCCGGTCCATGGCGAGTGGCGTCACCTTGTGGCCAACGCCGCCCTTGCCGTCCAGACCGGTGTTCCGCGAAACCATGTCGTCCTGGCCGAGGACGGTGTGGTCGTTGACCTCAACAATGGGGTGGCGGGAATCGTCGGCGCCGTGCCGTGTGGATACGTCTACGTCGACGGGTCCTCTGTGGGCGAGACCACCGAGGCCCTGCTGAAAGACCGTCGCATCCTGCGCGACGAGGGCTTCGTGACGGTCATCGTCGTGCGCGACG
>OCZT010001922.1_pt1 | contig 21518 bp, 26 predicted proteins | sample 1539031 | NCBI WGS metagenome assembly OCZT01 (sample SAMEA3539308, study PRJEB22396) | soil metagenome | biome: tundra; feature: field; material: soil | place: USA | collected 2010-05 | depth 0.15 m | reverse complement strand
CCCTCGTCAGGATGACGACAATCCGGCAGACATGCGCGAATTCTCCGCGCCTATTGCACCGACGCTGACACTGGTGCATTGGACATGCCGTCGCGGTCGGTCGGACCTCCGTCTGCGGCTGAGGCTTCGGATATTGGCAACGTTCATGCTCGCTGGTGCAGGAGGCCGGCAGTCGGCCCAACAGCGCCTATCGAGAAAGACTTATGCGCAAACAATCTCTCTTCTTCGCTCTGATGGCATCACTCGCGTTCGTCGTGACGTTGTGGCCAGCGACGGCTCAGGCCCAGAGACGGCGCGCTCCGGCCAGACGCGGAGCCGTCGTGTTTGTCGGCGGGTATTTCTACGACCCGTTCTATGGACCGTATCCGTGGTGGCCGCCGGACGCATATCCGTATCGCTATTACCCTATGTTTGATGATCGCGCTGAGGTTCGCGTGCTCGTCACGCCGAAAGAGGCGGCCGTGTACATCGATGGCTACTACGCGGGCGTCGTGGACGACTTCGATGGGTTCTTTCAGCGCCTGCCGTTGACGCCCGGACCGCACGAGATTGCCGTCTATCTCGCAGGGTATCGAACCCTCCGTCAGCAACTCTATCTCGGACCCAACTCCACGTACTCGTTGCGATCCACGATGGAGCGTCTCGCACCGGGCGAGACCGGCGAGCCGCCGACGGTGGCGCCACCGGTACCGCCGCCCCCAGCCGGCACGTCACGCCTCCCGCGCACGCCATACGCGGGGCCGACGCCGCCGCCCGCCGGCACGCCTGAAGCGACAGCATTCGGCACGCTGGCGATCCGCGTGCAGCCGTCCGACGCTGACGTGACGATCGATGGCGAGTCCTGGCGTGGATCAGCGCCTGGCGATCGGTTGCTCGTGCACCTGGCGGACGGGATGCACCACGTCGACATCACAAAGAACGGATTCCGGAAGTTCTCGGCCGATGTCCATGTGCGGGGAGGGGAGACAACGCCGATCAACGTGAGCCTGTCCCCCGAGGGAACGGACTGAGGAGGAGCCAATATGGCGCCGGATTTGACCACCACGAATGTCTTGCTCGGAATCATGGCCGCCGTCAGCGTGCTGGAAGCCCTGGCCGTTGTCGGCGTGTTCCTCGCGGCCTTTCTCGTTTATCGTCGCGTGATGCAGGTTGTCGGCAGCATCGAAGAACGGCAGGTCGCCCCGGCGGTCGCCCGCGTCAACGCCATTCTGGACGACGTCAAGGGTGTGACCTCCACCGTCAGGCAGGAAACCGGGCGCATTGACCGACTGCTCGACTGGATCCTCGACGCCATTGGCCGCAGACGGCGTCGCGCGAGTCAAGACCCTTCGCCGCGGGTCATGTGAGAGGCGAACGGCCGGATGTTCACTTGGCAATCCGGAGTCGCGCCAGGTATCGATGACAGTCTACGCACCTGAGTGTGACCGCGATGTACGCCTGCGGTGTCTTCTCTAAGTCACGCTGCGCGGCTGCCCGGTGAAGATCCTGGACCGCCCGTACGAAGGCCGAGCTGTGCCGGGCGTACTCCGGGTACTTCAAGACCATCCACCTGGGATCGTTCGTGAGTTGCTCCAACTCTCGACTGTGGGTTTCCAGACTGACCCAATCGCTTGTCACGACGGCCTCGAGGATCTTCTGAGCGTGGGTCAGCTTCTCGCGCATGACTTGATTCACCTCGGGGCCCTGGCTCGAGCTTGCTGCGAGACCAAGGAGAGCCGAGAGCGCGACAACGATGTGCCATTTCCTGTTCATGCAAGCCCCCGCATTTGACCGCTACTCCTTGCTGTGGATCTCGTGGACGAAATGGGCACGAGCCTCGACCTCGGCCAGCTTCGCCGCGGCGTACACCGACGCGTCGGTCAACACGCGTTTCGCCTCGCTTTTCGGCAGCGCGTGCAACATGCTCGAATCAAGGCCTCGCGACCGAAGAAACTCCTCGATCAGCGCCTTTTCCAATTGCCCCTCGGGATCCTCCATGGCACGAGCGCCAGGTTCTTTCGCCGTCATGGTTCTCCCCTCCACCGACCTCCTTACGCAACTTGGTCGCCAGATCGCAAGCGCCAGGACGGACCAAAGGAGCACGGCCCGAGGTGGATCGACGAAAAGCCGACAGCCGACATGAAATCGCTTACGAGCTTCCGGCGACGTACCGGTCACCCTCTTGCACCTGAGCCCGTATGACGTCCATCGATCTCACGACCACGTATCTCGGGCTGCCCCTTGCCAATCCCTTCATGACCGGGGCCTCGCCGCTCGCGGATCACCTGGACACCGTCAGGCGGCTCGAGGACGCAGGCTGCGCGGCGATCGTGCTGCACTCGCTCTTCGAAGAGCAGATTACGCAGGCCGAATCAGGCCGGATTCATCAGATGGATCCGCTCGATTCCCAGTTCGCGACCGTCATGTCCTATTTCCCACAGCCGGAGCGCTACCCACTCAGCCCGGACGCGTATCTGGAGCACCTGCGTCAGGTCAAGAGCGCGGTCGAAATTCCCGTGATTGGATCGATCAACGGGACGACGCCGGCTGTGTGGCTGAAGTTCGCTCGACTGATCGAACAGGCGGGCGCCGATGCGATCGAGCTCAATATGTACGAGGTCGTCACCGAACCGGATCAGTCCGCCCTTGTTATTGAGGACAGCCTGCGCCAGGTGGTTCAGGATCTGAAGAGCGAGCTCAAGATCCCGGTTGCGGTCAAGCTCTCTCCCTTCTTCACCGCATTCAGCAATGTGGCGCGTGAGCTCGACCAGGCCGGCGCCGACGGGCTCGTGCTGTTCAATCGATTCCTCCAGCCGGACATCGACATTCGGCATCTGGCGGTCTGGCCGCGTCTGGAGCTATCCGACAGCGCCGAGCTCCTGTTGCGACTCCGGTGGCTCGCCATCCTGCACGGCCGGCTGCGCTGTTCGCTCGCCGTGACCGGTGGCGTGGCGACCCCAAACGACGGCATCAAAGCCATTCTTGCGGGAGCACATGCCGTGCAGATGGTCTCCGCGGTTCTGCGCCACGGGCCTTCCTACTTCACATCGATGCGTGAAGAGCTTCGACGCTGGATGGAATCTCTCGAATTCGCTCGTGTGGATGACATCCGGGGGCGGCTCAGTCTCGCCAGTACCGAGAAGCCAAGCGAGTTCGAGCGCGCCCACTACATTCGCACGCTGAGCGGATGGAGTTCGTGGCTCGGGTATCAGGCCTACCTTCGCTCGCACAAAGACGACGAGTCGAAGCCGCCGTCCTGAGCGCGCGGGTTGACACTGCCCCGTGGGAGCCTAGCTCGCGCGCCCTAACCGGTGCCGGATTTCCGGCACAAGGCCTTGGCACAAGGTCCCCGTCGGTCTATTGAACACTTGTGTTGCTCGGTAATCGCAGAACGTCGACTCGCGGCCGGCCCTTTGCAGAGCTGGTTGACGTGACGTCTGATACGCCGACAACAGCTCTGGACATCGCTCAAACGGTGTTCGAGGCGAAACCCGGCCGCACCTTCGATCGTGCGGTACAGGAATTCGTGCACGTGCTCCGAACCGTCCCTGACGGCGCGCCGGTCGAGATTTCAGGCGGCACGATTCAGGTATTTCAACATTTGGCAGAACGCGTGATCGAGCAGATCGAGCAGCGCCTCACCGGCGGCCACCGGCAGTCGGTCCGGGAGAATCTCGCGCAAGCGGTGTCCGACATCCGCCACGCGGTCGAAGAGATCGGCCGTTGGCAACGTCGCTGCGCGGCTCGCTGATAGCTGATATCTGTCCGCGTTCGCGTGAACCCGCCGTCGTGCCGGCGGAGTGGCGCCGAATTCCCGTCAAATCAGACCTTCCCGACGCGTGAGACCCTCGTTCAATGGCCATTTTCGAATGGGCCGGTTGGGCACGCGACGTGCGGTACGCGGGGAAGTGGAGGCATGTATGACGCGGAGTTCCACATTGGCGATCGGTTCGTTCGTGGTGAGCCTGATCGCCGGCGTCCCATTCGCTTCCGGGCAGACGCCCCCAGGCAATAAGTGGAGTCACGGCACGACGCTGGAGGTGTCCACGGGCGCAGCGATGACCTCGCAGGACACTCGCGGAACGCTCGGCGGGGCCTTCGGATGGGAAATCAACCATTGGGTCGAAGTGGAGGGGAGCGGCACCTGGCTCGTCGCACGGCAAGGCGACGAGGCGTTCGCCGCTGAACTGAAAGCGTTGGCGAATCTCACGCGGCCGAACACCGTCGTCCCGTTCCTGGGAGCCGGGGTGGGGTTCTACCATGCCTCGTTCGATACCACGCGTAGCGCCATTCCTGACTTCTATCAACGGCGCATGTCGGGCCCGCCCTTTGGCATGCTGGTCACGTTCAATGACCCCTCGTTTGTCTTTGCTGGCGGAGTCAACATCTTCACGGGCCAACACTTTTCGATTCGGCCCGATATCAGCGTCAGACTGGTCACCAGGGCATCCGACACGTATGCGGTGCCCATGGCGACCGTGCACATCACGTATCACTTCGAGGTGCATGATGTCGTCCGGTAAGCGGTTCGCCATCTACCTCATCGCACTTGCCGGCGTCCTCGCCGCCGCCGGCTTTGTCTCGGCATCGGACGAGGCGAAGACCGGTGAAGGCGCGGCGCTGCGCGTTCAGATCATCGGGCGTGCCGGCACGACCGAAGGCACGTGCGTCCTCGTCCACCAAGAACGGCGCGAACATGACGTGGTCTACTACTTCCTGACATCGTCGCACCTGTTCGACGCCGGAGCGCTCGGGGAATCGCGAACGGTCTCGCTTCGTATACGAGTCATCGTCGACGACGCCACGGTCATCGAAACCAGCGGCGACAACGTGTTGTTCCCAGGTGGAATCGAAGAAGGTCTCGGCCTCGCCATCGTCAAGGCCGTCTCCACCAACACAAGCCTGGCTCCCACGCCCGTGGCGATGGACCCACCGGACGCTGGCGGTGTGTTTGTCATCTGGCGCCATCAAGGTGACGGATCAAAGACGATGTTGACCGAGCGCGTGCGCTTTCGATCGACGAGGCTCGTGGTCGGCGATCACGCCCCTGCGGACGCGAACGGTTTCCTCGGCTCACCGGCAGCTGTCGAAGGGGGCGTGTTCGGCGTGGTGAGCGAGGTCGGGTCCGGCGGTGCGCCGGTCATCGCGCTGGTATCAGCGGCGCGTGGATTCCTCGCCCGTGCCATTCCTGGGTGGACGCCAACCGCGTCGACGACTCCAGGATTCAGGCTCGAGCAACGGCTCGTTCAAGGCCCGTTGTTGCAGGTCGCGTGTGACGCCCTGAAGGCTGGAGAGATCGAGGTCCCGATTGCCCTCGCTCCCCGCGAAACCGCGGTGTGGGCGACAGCCGACTTCACCGACCCGCGCGCGCTACGCCTTGGGGACATCACGGTGCTGAGCCTTCAAGATGAGCTCGTGAAGCTCCGTTTCACGATGATGGGCGTGCAGCCTCCGCCATTTCCCGCCCCGTGTCCGCAGGGTCAGGCCCTCGTCACGATCGGCGTGAACGTCGTCGTCTTGCCGCGTCGATAGACATGACAAGTCGTGCCGCGCGCGTGAACCGCGCGCGGTTGGCCGACGCTCGCTAACCGGAGATTACGATGCGGCAACCCGATGGTGCGTCGTTCGACGGCCTACCTTGACCGGCCGTTCAACGCCACGCCCGAGCAGTTCGAGCAGGTCTGAAACCGTCACAATCCCCACGAGACGCTTTCCATCGTTCACCGGGATGCATCCGATCGTTCGGCCACGCATGAGATTCGCCACCTTGCGAACCGGTGCTGTTGGCTCGATCGTCACCACATCGGTCGTCATCAGGTCAGCCACGCTGGAGCGCGCACGGATGCTCGCGCCGTTGCGGCCGCCGGCGTCTCGATCGGACAGGACACCCACGACGTCGGACCCCGCGGTCACGACCAAGTGGTGAATGCCTTTGCGTCGCATCAGCTCCCAGGCATCGGCGGCCGGCATGGTCGGCCGTACCGTCTGCACGCCTTGGGTCATCACTTCTGCAACCCTCATGGTTCCCTCCAAGCCGCCGTGCGTCGCCCGCGCCGGTTATTGGCCAAGATCGGCTCGCGCGTACGCACCATTTTGGGTGCGCCTGAGAAACCGGCCCCCCACGAGCGTCTCGAGGAGCGCATCGCAGGTCACGGCATCCAGACCCCACAGTCGCTGGACTTGCTTCTTGGTCAGGTGAAGACCAGGGATTTCGCTGTACTCGCCACGGATGATCTGGAGCCAGTCCGCGGCCGTCGTCTGAACTGCGTCCATCTCTGTTGTCTTTTGCACACCTTCCCCTTTGCCCAGACTGTCAGCAACCCGCGTACCACCTCAGCTTGCGCGACAACGCCTCGACGCAAGTCTCGATATGACACAATGTAACGGGGAGTTTTCCAGAGGGGCGCGGAATTTCTCGCGTGCGGGGGACCATACGATGACTGGACTCACTACCGCCTACGTCGTCGCGATCGCCACGTTACTGTTTTGTGGGATCAGCGCGCTCACGCTCGTCAACACGGTCAGACAGTTCGATCCGCCGGAAACTCGCGAGTTGCCGGAAAAGGCTCACGACAAAACGGCGGTGTAACCACCGCACCTAGAGCCCTGACGGGAACGTCTCGGCCACCTCTCCGGCTTCCCATCCTGCCGTTCGCTCCAACGGTTCGACGGCTCGCGTCTCATCAACGTGAATGACGAAATCAAACTGCTCCGGCAGCCGCGCACGGAAGTAGTGGCTTTGCCGTTCGGTCTGCGGCGCGTAGATCACGCCAATCGCGCGCTCGAGGCGCGGCGCCAAGAGCGCGGACGCCAGCGCTGGAACGCTCCGCAGGGGGAGCAAGAAGCGGTGGAGGCCCGTTTCGTGGAAAAGTCGTTCGTAGCTTCCAGCCAGCGCCGGCCGCACGTCCTTCCGTTCCGCGGGACCATCCCATTCGGACGCCGCGGTCACTGTTCCCGTGTAGGTGGTGAATCCCACGAGTACGGCGTCCGCGCCGAAATGCTCCCGGACGAGCTGCCCGACGTTCAGCTCGCCGTGTTCGCTCATCTCCGTTGCGCGGGCATCGCCAAGATGTGAATTGTGCGCCCACAACACAAGGCGGGCACCAGGCTTCGAGCGTTCGAGAAACGACAGGAGCTCTTGGACCGTTTCCGCCATATGACGATCGCGCAGGTTCCACGATTCGGCGCGTTCTCGGAACATGGCCCGGTAGTACTCTTCCGCGTTTCGCACGAGCCTGGCATTCTGCTCTGCGTAGAAAAAGTCGTCAGCGGCCACTCGTCCATCCCGGCTCGCGTAATCGGCCCGCCGGCGGTGCAGCTCGAGCAGCTCGGTCACGACCTCGCGTTCGCATGTGGGACTCAGGCCAAACGCCGCGGCGTAGCCGTACTCCTGCATCTCGGCGCCGAACTGGTCGAAGCACCCGTAGCGCGCCCGCGCGCGGCGCGCGGCCTGCGGGTCGACCTTGGCGAGGTACGCGAGCACGGCTTCCATGGATGCGCGGAGGCTGTAGAGATCGAGTCCATAAAAGCCCGCGCGTCGATCAACCGGTTGTGCGTCGTTGTGGGTGCGCAGCCATCCAATGAAATCGAGCACGTCGGCGTTGCGCCACATCCAGGTCGGAAAGCGACCGAAGTCGCCCAGAGCATCGACCGCTTCTCCATCGGCGTCGCCGCCGCGCACGTACCGGTTCACGCGGTACATGTCGGGCCAGTCGGCTTCGACAGCGACGGCCGCAAAACCCTTCTCGGTGATCAACCGCCGCGTAATCAGCGCTCGCTCGCGATAGAACTCGTGCGTGCCATGACTCGCTTCACCTAAGAGCACGATGCGCGCGCCGCCGATGTCCTCGAGGAGCCGGTCGTAGTCGTGCGTCCCGCCATCCAGCTGCACGGCGTGCCGGCGGATCACGTCGACCGGCTCGGACGTCTCCGGCCCGCGACCGTCCTTCGGGAGCCCTCCCCGGCCGGCCGTAGACAGCAATCGCCGCACTTCTTCATCCGTCGTCTGCGTGAATTCCTCATACCAGAGCCCGACCGCCTGAAACGGCTCCGGCATCTCGAGACACACGACTTCGTCGGCGAGATGACCCAGCCTGACGCAGGTCTCGCGCGCACCAACAGGCACCGCGACGATGATCCGCGAGGGCGCGAGTCGTTTGAGCGACATGACCGCAGCCTGCATGGTCGACCCGGTCGCGAGGCCATCGTCGATCACGATGACCACGTGGCCGCGCACCGGGGCCAGTTGTCGGCCGCCCCGGTAGAGCTGATCGCGTCGATCCAGTTCGAGGCGTTCGCGCAGAGCCACCTGACGGACAACCGCGTGTGGGATGCCGACGTCGCGGATCAGATCTTCGCTGAGGACTTCGACGCCACCCTCGGCGATCGCCCCCATCGCCAGCTCCGCGTGGCCGGGCACGCCGAGCTTGCGAACGAGGAAGACGTCCAGCGGCACGTGGAGTCGTTGCGCAACTTCGTACGCCACTGGCACACCGCCTCGCGGCAGCGCCAGGACGATGACGTCCGAACGATTCGTGTAGGCGGTCAGCTTCGCGGCCAGGTGCCGTCCGGCGTCCGCTCGATCCTTGAACTGCATGTCGCCCTCCGGTACGGTGGCTCTCTGACGTTAGACGAGCGGTCGCTGGGCGAATTTGCCGACAACCGGGTGCGTCAGAGCCGCGAAGTCCTCGAAACGCATGCTGACCGCATCCTTGTGAGTGCCGGCGTTGAACACGATTTGGTCCTCGGCAGCCAGCGTCTCATCGACAAACACACGTTGCCTGTAGAGAGGGCCAAGCGGCGGCATGGCGCCCCGCTCGCAGTCAGGAAACAGCCATCCGAGCTCGTCCTCTCGCGCAAGGCGGATGGTGTCCGCGTCGGCGAGCAGCAACAAGCGATCGAGATTCACCACGAGATCGGCCGGCACCACCGCCTGAATTGGCTCGTCGTTCGCAAAACAGATCACGGCCTTCGCCCAGTCGCGCCCCGGAATGTGGGTAACGGCTGCCTCGCCTTGCGCCGTGTACGCGGGCACGTGCGGGAAAACGGTATAGGCCACATTGGCCTTTCGAAGGAACTCCTGAACCGATGCAGTCACTGCCATAGAAGCCTCCTTGGTTACGGAAGCACAAACAACGCCATCATCCGCCAAGGCGGCCCAGCAGTCGGCCCTCTGCCGAAAAGCCGGCGGCGTGCGCTCCTCCCTCGGGCGCGCGATTTGCACAAGCCGGTACGGATCTCAGAAAGGACTGATTCGATGTCCCGCATGCGTCGCATTCTCTTCGCTTCGGATTTCTCGAAGGCCTCGGGTAAGGCGTTCACGACCGCTATGACGATGGCAAAGGCCAATCAGGCGACGTTGACGATTCTGCACGTCATCGTGCCGTTCGTGCCGATCGTTCCCGAGCAATACATCAACACGGTCACGTGGGAGCAGATCGATCGCCAAGCACGGCGGTGGAGTCAACGCCAACTCGTCAAATTGGTGGACAGGGCGAAGAAGGCCGGCATTCGAGCGGTCGGTCTCCTCCTGGAAGGCGACCCTGCTCAACAGATTGTCCGTGCCGCCCGATCCAAGCGCGCTGACCTTTTGGTCGTCGGCACACACGGAAGGACCGGGTTGAGCAAGCTGTTCGTCGGAAGCGTCGCGGCACGAGTGGTGGCAACGGCGTCCTGCCCGGTGGCGACCGTCCGAGGCAAGTAGATGAGGTCAGCCGAGTTGGACGTCATTTACACGCGGCGGTCAGTCCGCTCGTACAAGCCACAGACACTCGACGAATCAACGATCCGCGAGCTCCTGGACGCCGCAGTGCAAGCACCAACCGCTGTGCACGCGGAGCCGTGGGTGTTCCTCGTCATCCAAGACGCCGGCACGCTCAAACGTCTTTCCGATCGAGGCAAGGCGAGTTGGGCCAAGCAAGCCGACCAACACCGCGATCTGCACGGCGTTGGCGAGGCGACGGCGCGGAACCACTTCGCCCATCAACTGGCAAATCCGGACTTCAGTCTTTTTTACGACGCCGGCACGCTCATCGTGATCTGCGGCAAGGCGATGGGACCGTTTGTCGTCGCCGATTGCTGGCTCGCAGCCGAGAACCTGATGTTGGCTGCAAACGCGATGGGCCTGGGCACCTGTTGCATCGGCTCGGCGATTCCGGCGCTCAACGCGCCAGAGACCCGGGCCGAATTGGGGATTCCTGCCGACGTGACGGCCGTGGCGCCGATCATCGTGGGCGTGCCGAACGGAGATGCCGCGCCTGTCGGGCGACGGCCCCCCGAGATTCTGTACTGGAAATAGCGAGCAGACCGCCCTCAGCGAGTATCCCCTGCCGCCTCTCAGCCGTCGATCATTCCGAGCCGTCGGATGGCATCGACGACCGCATCATGCACGTGTCCGTTTGACGCAATGACGCCTCGATTGTGAACGAGCGTCCGGCCGGCTCGGAAGTCCAAGGGATCCCCTCGCAGATCGGTCACGCGACCGCCAGCCTCCTCGAGAATGAGGGCGCCAGCCGCATGGTCCCAGATCTTGTCGCGGTAATCGGATCGGGCGGGAATCCTGAGCAGCAGATCCGCGTGACCGGCGGCGAGGACGGCATGCTTGGCCTGGCTGTCCATCAATATCGGGGCGACCTCCACGCCGAGCTCACGGATCACCTCGTTGAATGCCGCCAGATCGATGTGATGTCCCGCGCGAGATCTGAGCACGCGGGCGGCGTGGGGCTCGCGCACGGCTGACACGCGAAGCGGAGAGCATTCGCCGGTCGCCACCAGAGGCGCCGCGAACGATCCGTGGCCCCGCATCGCAAACGCGATCGACCCCGCATGCCTGGCTTCAGCGTCCGCGATCCGTTCGTCGCCTGACGTGAGCGACAGCCGAGGACACCCGAGCACCCCGACCTCGACCTGTCCCCGAACGACGAGCGCCAGTGCGATGACGTACTGACCGTCGCGGATGAATCCTTCCGTGCCGTCGATCGGATCGAGCGTCCAGAACCGATCGCCGGGCGAACCGGCGCCACGATCGATCGCCGCCAGCGCGCGGCCGGCGTCGGCGTCCGGGGCGAACCGCCGAATCCACGTCAGGATGGACGCCACAATCGGCTCACCATCCCGGGCCCGAAGCGACGTGGCATCTTCCTCAGCGACGAGTGTGTCAGCCGGGAGCTCGCGGGCCAGACGATCAGCGACCACGGCCTGGACCGCGAAGTCGGCAATCGTGACCGGCGATTGATCGGGCTTGAGGAACGCCTCCCCGCGAATCTGACCTTGAATGTCGCGGGCAAGAACGGTCGCGTCCGTCACGACTGAAACCGCCACGTCGAGCTCGCGGCTCCATGCCCCATCTCGTGTCACGTCGCTTGGCCGGACCGGGACGCGAGAGCGGTTCATGGCGGTGCCTGGAGATAGCGGCGTTCTTCGAGCAGGCGCACGATCGCACGAGCCGCATCCTCGGTCGAATCCCGATCTCCGGATACGATCAGATCCGGATGCTGCGGGGGCTCATAGGTCGCCTGCAGTCCCGGCATGTGTGTCGCGTCCCCCGATTGCGCCTTTCGATACAGGCCCTTGGGATCCCGGGCCACACAAACGGCCAGCGGGCAATCGACGTACACCTCGACGAATCGATCGATGACCGATCGGGCGTGCTCGCGATAGACACGCCGGTTGGCCGTGGCATCGAAGATGACCGGTACGCCGTGGTTGACCAGTAACGTACCGATGTGTGCCACGGCGCGGTAGAACACGCCCCGATCCTCATCGGTGTACGTCGCGCGCGGCGTCAACACCGCGCGCAGGGCATCGGACTCGAGAACCGCCACGTCGATCCCGCGGGACGAAAACTCCCGCGTGAGGGCGCGCGCGATCGTCGACTTTCCCGATGCCGGCAGCCCCGTAATCCAGACCGCAAAAGCAGGAACCACGGTTGGTCACCCGCAATACTCGTTCACGCGCGCCGGATCGAACGCGGACTCGTGGAGCACGGCGCGCACGAACGCCAGCAGCGTGGATCGCACGGTTCCTGGAAGTCGCGGGTACCAGACTGGACTGGCCATGACGAGCGCGCGAAACGCCAGGAACGGCGCCACCACGGCACGGAGCTCTTCGTCGCCCGTCGCATCGAGATAACGTTTCCAGAATCGTGAAAAGAGCGTCTCGAGAGTCCCCTCCAGCCGTCCCGATCGCTGTAACGAGAAGAACGCGTAGTTCATCGTCAGGCACGCGACGTCGTCGGCCGGATCGCCCCATTCGCCACGCGACCGGTCCAGCACGACGAAGCGCGCGCCGTCCTGAAACAGCAGGTTCCAGGGGTGAAAATCGCCGTGAACCTGCCGAAGCCGGTGCGTGTGCCCCTTGAGGCGCCAGCGCCACTCGACGCAGGCGTGCTCGATCGCTTCGAGTTGGCTGGCGGTGACGGCGTCGACCTTGGGTGGGTACGAGTCGAGAATGCCCATGATGCATTCGTTGTGTCCGACCAGCTCGCGCGCGCGCCGCACGTACAACGCGGGGTCTGGACCACGTACCTGATGAATTTTCACGAGGTAGTCGCAGAGCGCATCGGCTCGCGCGACATCGAGGTCCCGGAGATCGCCGCCATCGCGAAGCCGTTCGAGGTCGCGGTAGTAGCCCTCGCCGGTGACGTATTCGTTCAAGATGAAGAATTCTTCGACATCGCGAACGGATATGAGCGTCCCGTCACGTCGAAACCCACCGACGTCGAGACTTCGAACGTGCTCTGGGAGGATGTTGAAGGCCGCGTGGCTCCAGAGCAGGATCTGCGCGCGATCGGCCATGTGTTCGTGGCCGAACCCACCCGGCGTGACGGTCTCGAGGACCGCCGAACAACGTTGTCCGTCAAGCTCGTAGTCGACCTTGACCGGTATCCCATAGCCGTAGCCTTTGACGTCGGCTGTCCCAACCTGCCCTAACACCGTCAGGCCGAGGACGCGGACGTGGCTTCCGAACCGGGATGCGAGATAGGCCCGCACGTTGCGGTCGTTCAATCTCGGCTCGGCCTTCTTTCCTGGCTCGGCCTTCTTTACCAGTGGCATACTGTTCGCCTCAACGACTGGGCAATGCCCGTGCCGCGTTTGAGCTGGAGGATGTGGCACATATCGTTCCGTGGACACCAGCTCGAGTATTGGTTCATCGTTTGCACGGTGTGTGACGACGAGGGTCGTGCGCGCCGGCGTGAACGCGACACCATGCGACGGACTCCGCTCCGGCGCGTGCCAGGTCACGTCTGCCGCCGGAATCCCGGAAGGGCGTGCCGCCATTCCGGCAGAGGCGACTGCAGCGATGCCACACGAGATCACCTCAGTGCCCATGCACGACGGCGCCGCATCGCAACGGCTTCATGTCTTGATCTCCGCGGTGAGCGCCGTCCTGGCCCTGCTCATCTTCGCGATGGATCTGCGGAGTCCCCCGGGGATCAACATTCCCGCTTTGTACATCATCCCGCTCTTACTGAGCCTCTGGCAGCTCCATCGCCGGGACACCTTCATTGCCACCGCCGGCTGCACGGCTCTCACAATCCTGGAATTGTTCTGGTCCGCTCCGGGCGGCGACTGGTCGGCCGCCATCATCAACCGCACGTTCACAGTGCTTGGGCTCTTGGCGACAGCCCTGCTCGTGACGCGGTTGAGGTACAACCTCGCCGAAGGGCTCCGTATCCGTCTTCGGCTGCAACAGGAGGTGGCGGAACGGGTTCAGGCTGAGCACGCCACGCGGTTGCGCGAAGCGCGCATTCATTCGATTCTCGAGACGGCGTTTGATGCGATCGTCGTGATTGACCCGCAGGGCATCATGCAGCTTGCGAATCCGGCCGTCGGGCGCCTCTTCGGGTACACGACGGACGAGCTCCTCGGGCGTAACGTCTCGATGCTCATGCCCGACCCCGACCGGGAGCGGCACGACAGCCACATCCGTCGCTACTTGACCACCGGCGAAAAGCGCATTATCGGCATCGGACGGGAAGTTGTGGCCCAGCGCAAGGACGGCACGACATTCCCGGTCTCACTCGCGGTCAGCGAAATGAAGTTCGACGGAGAGCTGACCTTTACCGGCATCATCCATGACCTGACGGAGCAGAAACGCATCGAGGCGCGGCTCCGCGAACAATCAGAGCTGGCGCGTATCGGCCAGATGGCGGCGGTCATGGCCCACGAGGTGCGCAATCCGCTGGCGGGGATTCGCGGTGCGCTCGAAGTCGTGGGCAAGAGACTTCCAGAGGAAAGCCGGGACCGCGCGGTGATGAGCGACGTCATCGGTCGGCTCGATTCGCTGAATCAGTTCGTGCACGATCTCCTGCTGTTCTCTCGGCCGAAGCCGCCAAAGATCGGCGAGACCGCCCTCATTCCCTTATTCCAGCGGCTGGTCGAATTGCTCAAGAGCGATTCTCAGTTCGCTGACGTCGTCATCGACATCGAGGGAGCTGACGTCATCCTGCCGATCGACCCACAGCTCATCGAGCGCACCTTTCACAACCTGCTGGCGAATGCCGCCCAGGCTCTGAAGGGAGCAGGCGCGATTGGCGTGCGAATCGAAACACGTGACGCGGTCTGCCGCATCGCGGTCTCGGATAACGGCCCCGGAATTCCTCCCGACGTGCGCGACAGGATCTTCGAGCCGTTCTTTACGACCAAACATCGTGGGACCGGGCTTGGACTCGCCATCGCCAGACGGACGGTCGAGCAGCATGGCGGGTCGATTGCGGTCGAGAGCACTCCCGGTGTTGGTACGACCGTCATTGTCAATCTGCCATTGCCGGAATCCGGACTCGCTGCGCCTCCTGCTCTCGTCTAGACGCCGGATTCTCGGCAAGCTGCCACTCGTGCCGAGCGATCCAACCGGCCGCTCAAGGCAGGCGTGCGATCGCTCCTGGCATCCCCGTTGCGAATCAAAACCAGGAGACGTCGCAAACAAGAGCTGGTTTTTCTGGGAGGCAAGCCATGACAGACCGTGAACTCAAACAGTACGTTGAAAACGCCCTCGATTGGGAACCCAGTGTCGACGCCGCGGACATCGGTGTCTCCGTCGATGCCGGAGTCGTCACGTTGCGGGGCGACGTCGGGTCGTACGCGGCGAAGGCAGCCGCCGAACGGGTGGTCCTGCGCGTTTACGGCGTGCACGCGGTCGCGAACGATCTGACCGTTCGACTCGTGACGGGCTTCGAGCGGAACGACACGGACATCGCGCAGGCTGCGGTCACGGCGCTCAAGTGGAACGCCGTCATTCCGCAGAACCGCGTCACCATCGCCGTGTCCAACGGCTGGCTCAACTTGAGCGGCACGCTCGACTGGCAGTACCAGAAGGAAGCCGCGGCGCGCGCCGTGCGCGACCTCACGGGTGTGAGAGGGATCACGAACAGCATCAGTGTGAAGCCTCACGTCCAGGCCGGCGACGTGAAATCCAAGATCGAAGCCGCGTTCAAGCGCAGTGCGGAAATCGACGCACGGCGCGTCAGCGTGACAACCACGGACGGAACAGTCGTCCTCAACGGCAACGTTCGCTCATGGGCCGAACGTCAGGAAGCCGAGCGGGCCGCCTGGGCCGCGCCAGGCGTTTCGCAGGTGGATGACCGCATCACGGTTGTGCCTTAGGCGAATTCGATTGGCGGCCGGGAGACCGTCTGTGCCTCTCGGCCGCGCGAGCTGATGCAAGGAGGAGCCGATGCACACGGTTGACATCCCGCGGAATGATTGGTCCCGGGTTCTTGACGACTTCAGCGCCAAACATGAAGGCTGGGTCGTCTCGCTGGATCTGCTCACCCCAGCGTTTGGCGCACGACCGGAAATTCAGAACCTGCCACTGCTTGGTGTCACCGCCGAGCCAGCCATTCGCGGCACCGACATCACGATTGCCGTGGCGCGATCCGCGAAGAATCACATCACGCACACGATCCAATCGCCGACGCACGTTCGTCTCGAGCGAATGGACGACGGCGCTGATGTGGGCCTCGAGATCGAGTCCGCGGAAGGTGCGGCCATCTTGCGGTTCAGAACCGTCGCGCTACCGGAAACGGTGGACGGGGTGGTGCGGCGATAACCACGGCGCCGGTGCGCGCGAATGATGAGGTAGCGTCATGAAATTCGATGACAGAGAGCTGCAGGAGCAGGTCCTTGCGGCGTTGGATTGGGAGCCCAGTGTCGATGCCGCCAGAGTCGGCGTGTCGGTGAGCGATGGCGTCGTGACGCTCCGCGGCACCGTGACGACGTTGTACGAGAAGTGGATTGCCGAGCGCTCCGCACGGCACATCTTCGGCGTGCGTGCGGTGGCGAACGACTTGGATGTCGCCCCCACCGCAGCGCGCAGCGACCCCGCCATCGCAGAGGCGGCCGCGAATGCCTTGGAGTGGGACAGCGCGATCCCCGACAACGCCGTGAAGGTGACGGTGCGGAGCGGGTGGATCACGCTCACGGGCACGGTGGCCTGGCAATATCAGAAGTCGGCCGCCGAGCGAATCACGCAGCGTCTTTACGGCGTCAAAGGCGTCGCCAACTCCATTCTCGTCAAGCCGCAAGCGAGCCCGGCGGACGTCAAGACGAAAATCGAGAGCGCTTTCAAGCGCAGCGCGGAGATTGACGCACAGCGGGTCACGGTCGAGGCGCACAATGGAACGGTCATCCTGACCGGCACGGTTCACTCGTTGATGGAGCGCGAAGAAGCGGAGCGCGCGGCGTGGGCTGCCCCAGGTGTCACCAACGTCGATGACCGACTCGTGGTGATGCCATAAGAAGCGAAGAACCGACGGGCAGGGTGAGCGTCGACGTGCGCGCGGCTAGAGGAAACGGGCCGCGGACGCCTGCTGAACGGCTGAGGCCATCTCGCGCATTTCGAACGGCTTGCTCATCACGCGGTGCGCGCCAAGATCGAGCGCGCCTTTGACGACATCCGGCGTGCCGTACGCGGTCATCATGATGACCTGGCTGGCGGGTGCCACGCGCCGAATGGTCGAGAGCAGCGTGAGATTGTCCGAGTCCGGCAGGCGATAATCGAGCACGATCACATCGACCGGCTTCGACGGAGCGGTCAGCGTTCTGAGTGCGCCTTCGCCATCCCCGGCTTCGACCACCGAGCACCCGAGATCGGTCAAGGTCTCGACGATCGACCACCGGATGAGCGCTTCGTCGTCAACCACCAACACGCGAAGCGCCGGGGACTTTTCCTCCATGAGCGGGAAAACCTCGCGGCTGGAAGCCCCAGTCGTGGCCGTGGAATTTGTCTTCAGTATCGTCATTGCTCCGACCGTTGGATGGCAGTGCAAGAACCACACCCTGAGTCGCGGCACACCTCCCGTGTCGGGCTCAGCGACGCATGCCGACCACTCGTCATCTGCCGGCCATGGCCGCCGGTTTTTCGGCACGGTCGTTCACGCTCCGCCTATCGCCGAGAAGGGGCCGCTGACGTCGGTATCTCGTTTGCCAGAGTGATCAGTGTGTTCCATATTGGCGATCTCGGGCCTCCGCTGCCACGACTGCCGCTGCGCCGCTGGACGGTGATGTCACAACTCGCCGTATCGGCCGGCTTGCACGTGATCGTGGCTTTGATGATCGTCGCCTTCGTGGAACGGTCGATGGCTCCAGCAGCCACGATTCAGCCGGCTCCGACGACGGTCACGACAATCGACGTTCGCCACATCGTGTTCATCGCTCGCGAGGGGCTGCCGATCGGTGGCGGAGGCGGCGGCGGTGGAAATCGCCAAGCGGGGCCGATCCGTCACGCGGAAGGCGTCGGATCCGACGCCATCACGCTGCGTGTCACGAAGCCGACGTCGACGTCAGGCCGGGTGGCGGATCTTCCCGCGCCGCCGGCGCTGCTCCTCGATGCGAAGGCGCTCGCGTCCGGCACGTTTGAACAGATGGGGCTACCAACGGGCGGCGTGTCGTCTGGAACATCGACCGGACCCGGATCTGGCGGTGGCGTCGGTGAAGGAGTCGGAACCGGTATTGGATCCGGACGCGGGCCAGGGATCGGTCCCGGTTCGGGCGGTGGGATTGGCGGCGGGGTCTATCGCCCCGGCGGCGCCGTGACGCCACCGCGCGTGATCACCGAAGTCAAACCAAAATACACAAGCGAGGCCCTGCTCCAAAAGATTCAGGGCACGGTCGTCCTGGAGCTTGTCGTGAAACAAGATGGCCGTCCGTCGGAGATTCGAGTCAGGCGATCGTTGGATCCCGAAGGACTCGATCAACAGGCCGTGATCGCCGCGAGTCAGTGGCGATTCGAGCCAGGGCGTCTCGCGGGTACGCCAGTCGATGTCCTTGTGACCATCATGCTCGACTTCTCGATTCGCTAGGCAGCGACGCCATCGACGCGGCGGATCTGCGGTTGATCCCGGTGGCCGGTTGTCCAGCGACGTGTCACTTGCTTGGTGGGTGTTGGCGGGGTCGACGGGACTCGAACCCGCGGCCTCCGGCGTGACAGGCCGGCGTTCTAGCCAACTGAACTACGACCCCTTAGGAGAACACTCGCGATTAGGAATTGTGAGAGTGGGCGGTACAGGATTCGAACCTGTGACAGCCGGCGTGTAAAGCCGGTGCTCTACCACTGAGCTAACCGCCCGGCCTGACAAGATACGTTCCGGCTGTCCGCCAAAACGCTCCATTATACGTTGCCTTCAACGCCAGCAGCAACACGGCGAGCAGCACGCCCACGACTGCACGGTATTCCCGATTCGCCCGTGCCTGCGACAGGCTGAACCGCCGGGCGTGGTCGCCGCTCGTCGGGCTTCCCCGCCGGTAGCGGTCGTAGCGATCACCGAACGTGCGCCGGAGGAATGCCTCCTCGCTTGTCACCGCCGCGGTGAGCGTCGCCCCGAGATACGTCGCGACCAGCACGAAGACGGCCGGGCTGGAGCACGCGATCGCGAGCCCCATCCCGATCACCGACGACCCGACGTACAGCGGGTGCGCGAACCAGCGATACGGCCCAGACGAGGTGACCTCCCGCGCTTTGTTCAGATGGCCGGCGGCCCAGATCCGCAACGCTTCGCCCGCCGTGGCGATCGGCGTCCCCAGAAGCAGCGTCGCCGGCGTCGGCGCCGCGAACCAGAGCACGATCGCGCCAACGAGAAATCCGAGCGGCACCCGCCTCCGCGCAAGCGCTTCGGCGAGGCCAGTGCGCAGGCGCGCGAGCCAGCTCCGCACCGCTGGACCGCGAGTCGGTCCGGCCTCTCGCCGTGGATCAGCCACGCGTCGCCTTCCTGGCCTCGAGGGCGAGGCGGCGGTCGACCGCGTCGAGTACCTCGGCGATCTCGATGTCCATCAGACACATCGTGGCACGACGACAGCGGCGCAGGTGATGACACTCGCAGATCGCATCGCGCGTGACAGCGATGTCCGCCGCCGACCACGGGCCATTACGCGCCGGCCGTGTCGGCCCGAAGAGGCCGACGATCGGCGTGCCGACCGCGGCGGCGATGTGCGTCGGCCCCGTGTCGCCGGAGATCATCAGCGCGGCGCCGCGCGCCAGCGCCACGAGATCCGCGATCGCGGTCGGCGGCGAGAGGATCGCCGCGCCGCGGGAGCTCGCCACGAGATCTTCCGCGATCGGCTGCTCGCCGGGTCCCCACGGCACGACCGACAGCAATCCGTGCCGATCACGCAGCGCGGCCGCCACGGCGCCGAAGCGCGACGGCGGCCACCGCTTGTTGGGCCACGCCGCGCCCGGATTGAGCAGCGCGTAGCGTCCACCCGTCCGCTCGCGCATGTCGTTCGCCACCGCCGACTCGGTCCGCTCGATCGGAAACTCCGGCGTCACCACGGTCAGGCCGAGCGCCTCGAGCAGCGACAGATTCTGAAAGACGACGTGCGCGATGCCGGTCGGCTCGTGCACATCGGTGTAGAACGCACGCGCCAGCGGCTCGCGCAAGTACGACGACGAGAAGCCGACGACGCGCGTGGCGCCGGACATGCGGGCGAGCACGGCGGACTTGAGGAGCCCCTGCAGGTCGAGCGCCACGTCGTAATGCGAGCGGCGCAGCTCAGCGATGGCGGCGAGCATCGGCGTACCGGCGCCGGCGCCGCCGCGATCGTTAATCGCAAGACGACGATCGATCACCGGCACCAGATCCAGGATCTCGCGGTGCTTCGCGCTGACGAGCCAGTCGATACGCGCGCCGGGGAACGCATGGCGCAGCGCCGCCGCCACCGGAATCGCGTGGACGATGTCGCCGAGCGCGCCGAGGCGGACGAGCAGGATCCGAGTCATCAGTCGTCAGTCGTCAGTCGGATGCGCGCCAGCACATCGCGCGTCGCGTGGTCTTTCGGGTCGCCGACAATCGCCGTGCGCCCGCCGTACGACTGGACGGCCGCGCGTTCGGGCACCGAGTCGACCGTGTAATCGGTGCCCTTGCAGTGGACGTCCGGCTTCAAGAGCCGCAGCAGCCGTTCGACGGTGGGATCGTCGAACACCACGACGTAGTGAACGCCGCGCAGGCCGCTGACGAGCTCCGCGCGATCGGCTGCCGGCAGAATCGGCCGCCCGATCCCCTTCAGGGTGCGCACCGACGCGTCGCCGTTCACCGCGACAATCAGCCGATCGGCTTCGGCCGCCGCCCCCTGGAGGTAGCGGACGTGCCCGACGTGCAGCAGATCGAAGCACCCGTTCGCGAAGCTGACGCTTCGTCCGGCCGCGCGCTCGCGCGCCACCGCCGCGATGAGATCCGATTCGGAAACGATGATGCCCACTACGAACGGCGCCCTTGCGGCGGCCCTTCCTGCGACCAGCTTTCGAGCGACGTGTCATGGTCGCTCTCGACGGCCGCAGACAGCTCCAGGGCGGACACGGTCGCGGTCCCCCGCTTCATCACGACGAGGCCGCCTGCATAGTTGGCCAGCCGCGCGGCTTCGTAGAACGACGCGCCGGCGGCCAGCGCGAGCGAGAGCGTCGCGATGACGGTGTCGCCGGCGCCGGTCACATCGGCGATCTCGTCAGGCCCGAAGATCGGCACGTCGGTCGTCGGTCGCTTCGGCTCGAAGAGCGCCATCCCGCGGCTGCCGCGCGTGACGAGCACCGCCTGCATGCCGGTGCGCTTGAGCACGGCGCGGCCCGCCCGCTCGAGCGCGCCGGCGTCATCGTCTATCCGTGTGCCGAGCGCAGCCTCCACTTCCGACTCGTTGGGCGTACACGCGGTGAGGCCGCGGTACTCGAGCAGACGATAGCGCGAGTCGAGCAGCACGGGCACGGGCCGCCGGCGCGAGCGCTTCGCCAGCCTCTTCCGAATCGTCTCGGCCAGCAACGGCGTCACGAGGCCGGAACCGTAGTCGGAGAGCAGCACGGCGTCGCACTCGTCGAGCGCGGGAAGGATCTTCGCGGTGAACGCGCGGCTGACCTCGTCGGCGAGCGGCCAGCCGGCCTCGCGATCGATGCGCACGACCTGCTGCTTCGCGGAGTGGACGCCGCCGGCGAGAATCCGCGTCTTGACCGGCGTGCGGTACGTCCGCGACCGGACGATGAGCCGGCGATCGATCGCCCGGGAAAAGCTCGCGACAAGGCGCCGGCCCTCGGCGTCGGCGCCGACGAGCCAGATCGGAAGA
>OCZT010001920.1_pt1 | contig 21521 bp, 18 predicted proteins | sample 1539031 | NCBI WGS metagenome assembly OCZT01 (sample SAMEA3539308, study PRJEB22396) | soil metagenome | biome: tundra; feature: field; material: soil | place: USA | collected 2010-05 | depth 0.15 m | reverse complement strand
ATTGGGATAAAGGCACCGGTATGTTGGTCCATTTAAATAATTGAATACTGTTACCTGTCCTTCAAATTTATAAATCGAACCGGAGACCAATGGTTTATCAAGTATTACGCATGTATCATTAACAAGATACCTGGTAGAAAAGTTATCAGTGCAATCAACAATTATGGCAAATTGAGTAATGATATCTAATGCATTTGATACTTCAAGCCTTTCGTTGAATGCAATAATCTTTATATATGGGTTATATTTCTCAAGTTTGTCCTTTGCAACAGATACTTTTGGTTTCCCGGTATCCTCCGTTGAAAACAGAATTTGCCTCTGTAAATTGCTTATATCCACTAGATCATAGTCGATTACTCCTAGAAATCCCACTCCGACAGCAGCCAGATATTGAAGCACCGGGCACCCCAGTCCCCCGCATCCAATAACCAACACTTTGGCTCCTTTCAGCTTTTCCTGCCCTTCTATTCCAATTTCCGGTAAAAGAATATGTCTCTGATAACGATTAAGTTCTGGAGTTGTTATACATCACCTCTGTTTTTCATGAATTTCTCAAGTTATTTCAAGATAGACTAATGGTATTAAATTGTCAATCTATTATAATACCCATCGGAACGTTCCGATTTTATTCCCCCTTATCATAATTGAGGATAGGTCCTAACCATCTTTCAATCTCTTCAATACTCATTCCTTTTCTTTTATGGTAATCAAATACCTGATCTTTTCCAATCTTTCCGACGTTAAAATACTTTGATTCCGGATGTGAGAAATATAAACCGCTTACAGAAGCAGCAGGATACATTGCAATACTTTCAGTTAATCTGATTGAGGTATTTTTTTCAACATCAAGCAATTCCCAGATTGCCAACTTCTCTGTATGATCCGGCTGGGCAGGATAACCAGGTGCAGGACGTATTCCTTTGTAATTTTCTTTTATAAGTTCTTCGTATGTGAATTCCTCTTCAGGTGAATACCCCCAGTATTGTTTTCTAACCATCAAATGAAGATATTCGGCAAATGCTTCGGCAAGGCGGTCAGCGATAGCCTTTGTCATTATACTGTTGTAATCATCGTTGTCTTTTTCAAATTTCTCAACCAGTTTTTCAATTCCGATTCCGGTTGTAACTGCAAATGCACCAATATAATCCTTAATCCCTGATTCTCTGGGGGCAATATAATCTGCGAGGGCTATATTCGGCACTTTGTCTGATTTCATTAACTGTGAACGGAGAGTATGGAGAACGGTTTTGACCCCTTTCCTGGTATTATCGGCGTATATTTCAATGTCATCATCCCCTACGCTATTTGCCGGGAAAAGACCGATTACCCCAATGGCTGAAAGTAATTTGTTATTTATAAAATTGTCGAGCAAAGTATTAGCGTCATCAAATATTTTTTTAGCTTCCGAACCATATTTGTCATTCTCAAAAATTGATGGATATTTTCCTTTCAGTTCCCATGTCAAAAAGAATGGGGTCCAATCGATATATTTTCTTAAAGTGCTTAAAGGAAAATCCTTAAATGTAGTTATTCCCAGATTTTCAGGTTCTGTAATTATTACTTTATCCCATTCAGTTTTTAATTTATTTCTTCTTGCATCCTCAATTCTAAGATAACTCTTTGCTTCTTTTTTCTTTAGATGATCTTCCCTTAATTTTTTATATTCTTCTTTTACCCCGTTAGAAAATTTGATTTTAACAGAATCATCAGGATTTATTAAATTACTCACTACGGGAACACTTCTTGAAGCATCAAGTACATGCACCGTGGAACCGCGATACATTGGAGCTATTTTTACAGCTGTATGTATCCTGGAAGTTGTAGCTCCGCCAATAAGGAGAGGGATTTTGAAGCCCCTTCTTTCCATCTCTTTCGCGACGTGAACCATTTCATCAAGAGAGGGAGTTATCAATCCACTCAACCCTATTACATCAACATTTTCATCGATAGCAGTCTGTAAAATCTTATCAGTCGGAACCATGACGCCTAAATCTATTACATTATAATTATTACAGCCAAGTACCACACCGACAATATTTTTCCCGATGTCGTGTACATCCCCTTTAACTGTAGCCATTAATATTTTTCCGGCTTGTCTGCTATCATGGGAATCAAGTTTTTCCTGTTCTATAAAAGGAATAAGAAATGCCACAGATTTCTTCATTACCCTTGCGCTCTTAACTACCTGAGGGAGGAACATTTTACCTGAACCGAACAGATCGCCAACAACGCTCATCCCATCCATTAATGGACCCTCAATAACTTCTATTGGTTTGGCAAAAAGCGTCCTTGCTTCCTCGGTATCCACTTCTATATATTCAATTATGCCTTTAATCAGCGCATGCTTTAATCGTTCCTTTACGGGCAGGTTTCTCCACTCATCTACTTTTACAGTTTCCTTCCCCTTTTGTTTAATTGTTTCTGCAAATTCTACCAGCCGTTCCGTTGCATCCAGTCTCCTGTTTAGAAGGACATCCTCAACAAGCACCAACAGGTCTTTAGGTATTTCCTCATAAACTTCAAGCTGTCCCGCATTGACAATACCCATGTCCATTCCTGCCTTTATAGCATGGTAAAGAAATGCAGAATGCATTGCTTCGCGGACTAAGTTGTTGCCTCGGAAAGAGAAGGAGATATTGCTTACTCCTCCGCTTATTTTAGCTTCAGGAAGATTTTGTTTTATCCATTTTATTGTTTCGATATAGTCAACTGCATAATTGTTATGCTCCTCAATACCTGTAGCAACTGTCAAGATATTAGGATCAAAAATTATATCGTGCGGAGGAAATCCAACTTCTTCAGTTAAAATTTTATAGGCACGTTGGCATACTTTTTTCTTTTTTTCTAATGAATCTGCCTGGCCCTGTTCATCAAAAGCCATTACCACAACTGCAGCACCGTACATAAGTATTTTTTCAGCGTGTTCTTTAAAAGCTAGTTCTCCTTCCTTTAGACTTATTGAATTAACAATCCCCTTTCCCTGTAGACATTTTAAGCCTGCTTCTATAACAGACCATTTTGATGAGTCTATCATAAAAGGAAGTTTTGCAATATCTGGTTCAGCGGCTAATAAATTCAGGAATTTTGTCATTGCCTGTTCGGAATCCAATAGACCCTCATCCATATTGATGTCCAATACCTGTGCCCCTCCATCAACTTGCTGGCGTGCTACTACAAGTGCCCCTTCGTAATCATTTGACATAATTAGCTTTTCAAATTTCTTTGAGCCGGTTATATTTGTTCTTTCGCCTATATTTACAAAATTCGTTTCAGGGCGGATTACCAGCGGTTCCATACCGCTTAATCTTAAATAAGAATTAACTTCAGGGATCTTCCTTGGTTTATAATTTTTTGAGATTTCTGCAATAGCTTTAATATGACTGGGGGTGGTTCCACAGCAGCCTCCTACGATATTAAAGAAACCATCTTCAGCAAATTCTTTGAGTACGGAAGCCATTGAATCGGGTGTCTCATCATATTCTCCCATTTCATTGGGGAGCCCTGCATTGGGATAAATTGAGATAAAATAGGGAGCTTTTATTGACAGTTCTTCTATATAAGGGCGCATTTGTTTTGCACCAAGAGCGCAATTCAATCCAATGCTCAACAAATTTTTAGTATGCGAAACAGAAATTAAAAATGCTTCAGTCGTCTGACCGGATAAAGTCCTGCCGCTCTGATCAACAATGGTTCCTGAAATCATTACAGGAATTTGTTTGTTATTTTCAGTGCAGTATTTCTCAATAGCATAAATAGCTGCCTTGCTGTTTAAAGTGTCGAATATTGTTTCGACTAATAAAATATCTATTCCCCCTTCAACCAATCCTCTTACCTGTTCATAATAAGCTGCGGAAATATCATCAAATGTAGCGGCCCGGTATCCTGGATCATTTACATCCGGTGAAAGAGAAAGACTCTTATTGGTGGGTCCCAAAGCACCGGCAACGAACCTGGGCTTGTTAGGAGTTTTAGCTGTGAAATCGGCGGCAGCCTCCCTAGCAATCTTAGCCGATTGATAATTCAGTTCATAGACAATATGTTCAAGTTTATAATCTGCCTGTGCAACAGATGTTGCGCTGAAAGTATTTGTTTCAATAATATCAGAACCAGCTTTTAAGTATTCACGGTGAATATTCTTAATGATCTCAGGCTGTGTAATGGATAAAAGATCATTATCTCCTTTCAGATCATGCGGATGATCTTTAAATCTATTACCTCTGAATTGCTCCTCTGACAGCATATGCTTTTGTATCATAGTCCCCATAGCACCGTCAATCAAAAGGATCCTTTCGCTCAGAATATTTCTTAATTGTTTGAATATCGGATTCATATTAACCGTTTCTTGTTATCAATTGTAAAGAATAATAAATATAATTAAATTGATAATCATTAAAAATTCAGATTTTAGGACAAATTTATAAAACTATGATAATAGTGACCGGCGGCGCAGGATTTATTGGAAGTACAATTGTATGGCGTCTGAACCAGCTTGGAAACGATAATATTTTAATAGTGGATGAGTTGGGGCTTAATGAGAAATGGAAAAACCTTACTTCCTTAAAATTTAGTGATTATATGAACAAGTGGGAATTCCTTGATAAAATAGAAACAAAAACCGGTTTTGATATTGAAGCTATTATCCATATGGGTGCCAATTCTTCTACGACCGAAAAAGATGCGGATCATTTAATTGAAAATAATTACGAATATACAAAATCGCTTGCATTATATTCTGTTAGGAAAAATATACGATTTATATATGCATCTTCTGCAGCCACATACGGAGATGGTTCCCTGGGATTTGCAGATAATGAGGACGAAATAAACAATCTGCGTCCTCTTAATATGTATGGTTACTCAAAACAACTTTTCGATTTATGGAGTATTCGAAATAAATTAACGGATAAAATTGCAGGGATAAAATATTTTAATGTTTATGGTCCGAATGAATATCATAAAGGAGATATGAGGAGTGTCGTCAATAAAGCTTACGTTCAGATAAATGAAACAGGGAAAGTCAAATTATTTAAGTCTGAGAATCCATTATATAAAGACGGAGAACAGAAAAGAGATTTTATATATATTAAAGATGCTGTTGAAATGACTCTCTTCTTTTTATTTAACAAGGAGAAGAACGGTATCTATAATGCAGGCTCTGGCGAGGCGAGGACTTGGAATGCGTTAGTTAAATCAATATTTAATGCTCTCGGAAAACCAGTAGAAATTGATTATGTTGATATGCCCCCCCACCTTAAGGCTAAGTACCAGTATTTTACTAAAGCCGATAATTCTAAAATAAAAAAAGCCGGTTATACTCATCCATTATTTAGTTTGGAAGATGGAGTAGCCGACTATGTAAAAAACTATTTGCTCCAGAACAATTTCCTTTAGAACCCTTCCTCATCCTCGTCCAGAATATCATCATCTTCTTCATCCTCGAAATCAAAATCTTCTTCATAAAATTCCTCTTCGGCAGGTTCTTCAGACACCGGTTCGTCCTCTTCATCTACTGCATAATAATCATCTTCATCTTCTAAATCATCCTCATCGTCATTAAAGTCGTCATTATCAAAATCTTCATCATCATCATTCTTCTTCTTTGGTGAGTAATAGCCAATAATTTCAGGCATTCCGTCTACAAGTTCATCTTTAGGTTTGAACAAATTCTCATCGGAAGAAAACTCAGTCATATTTTCCTTTCTTTAATTTATAATTTGAAAATTAAAATATAGAACTTACAATGTTGTGATTTAAAGATGTCAAAATAATAAATAAATTCTCTGCTAAATATTTCTATTTTTTTTCTAAGTGCCAAATAAATATTTAATTATCTTTGGCATTAATTATACTTAACATTTTTTAATTTATTTTTTCTATCTTAGTTAATTAACGAAACTCAAATAATAATTTCAACAGACAATTTAATGAAACTTGCTACTTTATGCTATATAATAGATAGGGACAAAAATGTAACCCTAATGCTTCATAGAATTAAAAGAGATAATGATTTTCATGAAGGGAAATGGAACGGGCTCGGAGGAAAGTTTGATCCGCACGAAACTCCGGAAGAATGTGTTATTCGAGAAGTAGATGAGGAATCAGGTTTAAAAATTTCATCTCCTCGTCTGCATGGATTTATTACTTTCCCTCTTTTCGATGGAAAGGATGATTGGTATGTTTTTCTATTTACTGCTGATAAATTTGAAGGAGAGTTGATAAATTCTAATGAGGGACATCTTGAATGGATACCTAATGATAAGATTCTTTCTCTGAATCTATGGGGGGGAGACCAGATATTTATCCCCTGGCTCATTAACGAAAAATTCTTTAGTGCCAAATTTGTCTATGATGATAAGAAATTAATAAATTTCAGTGTAAATTTTTACTAAAATACTGTTTTAAACTCTATTTTAGGTATAAATAATTGCTGACCGAAAGGTCATAATAATGTTGAAGTCAATTGATTAATTATATATTTTTGTACCCGTCAGTCAAGGAATCCTATGAGCTCTACAATCGCTTTTATCAATATCCTTTTACCGATTCTCTATTCCTGTACATTTGGAATCTATGCTTTTGATTTTTGGAGAGGGGAAAAGAGATTTACCAATTCAAAAAGGGTATTTCTTTTTTTAACACTGCTTTTGCATCTGGTCTATTTATTGAGTAGGACAGTTTACTTCAACCATCCTCCAATTACTAATGTATTCGAGATTTTCACAATCCTGGCATTTTCAGTCAGTTTTTCGTATTTCATTCTTGAACTAGTAACTGATATAAGAGGAACCGGTCCCTTTATTATAATTATTTCCATAATTTTTCAGATTATTTCTTCCTTGTTTATAAAAGACACACCAATTGTAAAGGATATTCTGAGAAGCAACCTTTTAGGAGTCCATGTATTCAGTGCATTAGTTGGATATTCAGGTATTACTGTTTCTGCAGTATATGGATTTTTGTATCTCACACTTTATAAGGATATTAAGCTTAATAAGTTCGGTTTAATTTTTAACAGACTGCCTAACCTTGAAGTTCTGGAGACACTCAGTTATTATTCTGCAGTGATAGGTTTTGTTCTTCTAACTATTGCCATTATCATTGGGATAATCTGGCTTCCGAAAGCATTTCCGAATTTCAAATTTACTGATCCGAAACTTATAGGTACTTTTATTGTCTGGATACTTTATGGTATTGGGATATTAAGTAAAACGTTTGGTAAATGGAGAGGGAAAAAAGTTGTTTTCTTTTCAATAATCGGGTTTGTTATTGCTATTCTCTCTACTATGTTCACGAATTTTCTTTCTTCCAGTTTTCATTCTTTTTATTGATATGAATATACTTGCAGTTTCAATAAATCACCGCACCGCTCCTATTGAGCTTAGAGAAGCACTCCATCTCAGCAGTGATGAAATTAAAAGTCTGATTCATCATGCAAAGGAAGAGTTGTTTTCAGAAGGACTGATTATTTCTACCTGCAACAGAACCGAACTTTACGGAATTCCTAAAGATCAAAAACTAGATGTTCTGGATATCCAGAATTTTATTTTTAATTATAAAAATAATAAGGATGTTAAACCTGAAAACTTCCAAACATTTGCTTCCGCGGAAGCCATAAGACACTTATTTAAGTTGATTTCCGGTATCGATTCTCTGCTTATTGGTGACAACCAAATTTATCATCAGGTAAAAGAAAGTTTCCAGACCTCCGAAGAAATGCAGTTTGCAGGTGTTTTAATGAAAAGAGTTTTTGATGCTGCAATTAAAACAGGCAAAAGGGCAATCTCCGAAACCGAAATAAGTGAGGGTGCGGTTACTGTCAGCTATGCTGCTGTTCAGTTAATCGAAAAGATATTTTCTAATATCTCTAAGAAATCTGCTCTGATAATTGGGGCAGGGGAATCAGGGGAGCTGGCTGCAAAACATCTTAAGGACAGGGGGATAGGGAGACTTGTAATAACTAACAGGACTTTGGGGCGTGCAGAAAAAATAGCAAGAACATTGGATTCTGAAACAGTTTCCTTTAGTACGTTTAAAGAGAAACTGCACGAATTTGATATAATCTTAAGTGCTACCAGCGCCGAAAATCTAATCCTTACAAAAGAAGAGATCAAAAATTCGATGAAGAAAAGGAATTATTCTTCGATGGTTCTTATGGATATAGCTATCCCCAGGGATATTGACCCCGCTGCAAGAGAAATTGATTATGTGTTTTATCATGATATCGATTCGTTAAATATAATTGTTGAACAGAATCTCTCTAAAAGAAAATTTGAAGTACCCCGTGTAGAAAAAATAATTAATGAAGAAATAGATGCTTTTATCAGCTGGTATAACTCTTTAGAAGTTGCCCCGACTATTAAAGATCTTAGAGATTATTTTGAGAACATTCGAGCTGAGGAAGTTGGGAAAAATAAAAATAGGTTCTCTTCTGGGGACCAGGAAAAGGTAGAGATAATAACTAAAAGGATTATTAATAAAATTCTTCATCAGCCGACAGTTGAATTAAAGAAAATTAATGAACTTGGCACAAGTCCTGAAGAAACTGCGATAAAGGTCAGCGTATTAAGGGACATTTTCGGAATAAATAACAATAAAGAAAAAATTGAATAGTACCTTATTCAGGGAATAATATTGAAAAAAACTATAATTGTAATAGGTTCCAGAGGAAGTGAGCTTGCATTATGGCAGTCCCAATTTGTAAAGAGAGAGCTTGAAAAAATAAACAAGCATATTTCTGTTGAAATCAGGATAATTAAGACAAAGGGGGACAAGATCCTTAATGTTGCGTTATCCAAGATTGGGGACAAGAGCTTATTCACTAAAGAGCTTGAAATTGAATTGCTTAATAAATCGATTGATATTGCTATCCATAGCCTGAAAGACTTACAGACAAAAATTCCTGCAGGATTACTGTTGGGAGCGGTATCAAAACGGCACGCCGTTGAAGATGTCCTGATTGCAAGGAAGAAAGGAACTACAATTTTTGACATCCGGGAGAACGCAGTAATTGCAACAGGTTCTTTAAGAAGAATGTCTCAGATCCTTCACATACGTCCTGATATTAAAATAGAAGATATCAGGGGAAATGTTCCTTCGAGGATTGAAAAATTTCTTAAGTCAGATTGGGATGGCATTATTCTCGCACGTGCCGGTGTTGAAAGATTAAAACTGAATAAGTTCATATCTTCGGTTATAGAGAAAGAAGATATCGTTCCGGCGGTCAGCCAGGGTGCATTAGGAATAGAGGTTCATGAGGATAATAAATTGGTTATGGAGATTCTGAATTCAATCCATGATGATGATACATATTCAGCCGTATCAGCTGAAAGAGAATTATTAAGAACTCTTGAAGGAGGATGTCAGGTACCTATAGGCGCATACGCGGAAATAAAACCCAACGGACTTTATCTTGATGCATATGTCGGCACTATTGACGGCTCACTTGCATTCAGGAGTAAATTAAAAGGTAGTAAATTCTATCCTGAAAAATTGGGAAACAAACTTGCTAAGGATCTATTAAAGGCGGGCGCTAAAGAGATTCTGGATGACATTTATCATAATATGAGGAATAAATGAAAACAGCATCTATATTCATTATTATAAGCCTTGTTCTTTTAAGCTTTTTGATAAATGCATGCCAATGTCCTTCCTGTTCAAGACAAGAGGAAACAGTCGTTCCCAAAGATTTATTGAATAGGGCAAATGATTATATTAAACAAAGTACGGGAAATGATTTTTTTGAGAAATATATTTCTCCCGACTTTGTCAGGACTAAGTTTACCCCTCCTTATTATTTTCTAACGTACAGACTAATAATACCTGGCAAACCATATGTAAACACTGTTATTCAATTTTCTATTGATAGCACAGGAGCTGTTGTTAAGGACAGGGATATTATAGGAATTCCCAATTGTATTGAGGGGGGATGTAGTTTTAATATTACAGAAGGACAAGCTGTTAAAATTGCAAAGGATAGCGGCCTGGATAAAGGAATAAAGCCCTGGAAGACCGGTTTTATCTGGGATCCCAATCTGAAGCAGTATACATGGCATATACTTTCAACCAGTTCAGAATCTCAGAGCTCTGAAGGGTTCAGAGGAAATGGAAAAGAAATTATTATCGATCCGAATTCCGGGCTGGTGCTTGAAATGAACGATTGGCATGTGAATTAAGATTAATAGATGCGATGTTAACTCCCGAAATAAGAAAAGAAAATAGTAAACAACTTAAGAAGAAAAAGATTATAGAATCTGCTTCAATTCTTTTTTCCCGGAAAAGCTATCATGAGGTAATGATGGAGGAAGTTGCCCGGCTTGCTTCAATAGCTAAAGGAACTGTTTATAATTATTTTTCCTCAAAGGAAGAACTGTATTATTCAATAATGAAAGGAAGAATGGAAAAACTCAACCTTTCATTACAAGATAGTATTTCAGTGCCTCAGAGCAACGTTGATACACTCCGCTCATTTATACTGTACCTATATATGTTTATGTTAAAACATCAGAATTTCTTTTTGATGTACAGAAAAGAATCATTAAACGCTGAGCATGCTTTATGTACAGAATTAATTAAGCTTGAAAAAGATCTAAAGGATATTTTAAAAAAAATAATCAAATCAGGTAAAACTGAAGGTATATTCAGGGATATAGATGAAGAATTCTGTGTTGACCTTATCCTTGGGAGTATATATGGAGCGGTACACCGTGGAATTGAAAAAGCTCTGAATGAAGACCAGAAAATCAATGAGAGGAAGAATATTTATGATTTCATATTACACGGATTATTTACTGGTTTTCAAAATAATGAAGCACTTCCCCTGAAAAACAAAACAATCGTAATAACTAGGGCAATTGAAACATCAAAGGAATCTGCAGAAATATTCATTCAGTTAGGCGCTGATGTGATAACATTCCCCACGCTTGATATAGTACCTCCTGATAACTGGAATCAGTTTGATGACTTTATTTTAAATAAGAATAAAGTTGACTTTATAATCTTTACTTCTGCACATGCTGTTAAAATGTTCAGCAAGCGCCTTGAAGAACTGAATGAATCAATTAATTATACCGTGGTTAAAGTAGTAGCGGTTGGGAATAAGACCGCTGCTGTTTGTGAAAAATACGGAATTCCTATAGATATTATACCTAAGAATTTCAGCAGTGAGGGGGTCATTTTCGAATTGCTAAAATTCAAACTAAATAAAAAAATTATATTTATTCCCCGTTCTGCTATAGGAAGGGAAGAATTGCCAGTCGGTCTTGAAGAATTGGGTGCAATAATAAAATCAGTGCCAGTATATAATGTCGCAGTTCCATCTAAGGAAAGCATTGCCCCATATATTGATAAATTAAAAAAGAGCAGGCCTGATCTTTATATATTTACAAGTCCCTCTACATTTGAAAATTTTTTGCAGATTCTAAATATAACCGATCCGGCGCGCTATTTTTCAGGCGCACTTATTGCTGCGATAGGTCCGACCACCAGGATCGCAGTTGAAAACAGAAATTTAATTGTTAATATTATTCCGGGCGAATACACAATTGAAGGACTTTCAAAAGCCATAGTTAATTATTATAAGAAGAACCAGGAGAAGTTTTGAATAAAATACAAAATGATCTATTTCTAAGAGCCTGCAAGGGGGAAAAAACAGAACGAACACCTGTCTGGATTATGCGCCAGGCGGGAAGGTATCTTCCTCAGTACAGGATGATAAGAGAAAAAGCTGATTTTTTAACAATGTGCAAAACACCTGAATTAGCAGCACAGGTTACTCTTCAGCCGGTAGATATTATTGGTGTCGATGCCGCTATTATTTTTTCAGACATTCTTGTAATTCCCGAAGCAATGGGGATGCATCTTGAGATGCATGAAGGTAAGGGACCGATGTTCCATAATCCGATAAGAACCAAAGATGATGTCTCACGATTAAAAAGAATAGATCCCTGGAAGGATCTGAAGTATGTTATGGATGGTGTCTCTTTATCCAAAAAAGAATTGGATGGCAGGGTTCCCCTGATAGGATTTAGCGGTTCCCCATGGACATTATTAACCTATATGGTGGAGGGGAAAGGATCTAAGAACTTTTCAATTGTTAAAAGACTGATTTATAATTATCCCTCCCTGGCGCACGAAATTCTTAATAAACTTACTGAAGCCGTTGCAGATTATCTATCTGCTAAAATTGAGGCAGGTGTCAATGCTGTCCAGATATTTGATACATGGGGAGGAATATTATCCCCGAGCGACTTTGAAGAATTTTCTCTTCAATATGTTACTAAAATCATCTCCTTATTAAGAAGAAAAAATGAACCGGTTATCTTTTTTGCAAAAGGGGTTCATTATGATCCTGCAAAGCTGGCTTCTACCGGTGCGAATGTTTTAGGGTTGGATTGGACTGTTGACATAGGGAAAGTCAGAAATGTACTGCAAGGGAAAACAGCATTGCAGGGAAATATGGATCCCACTATTCTTTATGCGAATAAGGAAAGAATAAAAAATGAAGTGATTAAAATTTTAAAGTCCTATGGAAGCGGAAGCGGACATATTTTTAACCTTGGGCATGGTATATTACCTGATATTGATCCAGAAAACGCAAAAGCAATGGTTGATTTTGTAAAAGAAGAAAGTCCCCGCTTCCATCAGGAAGAAAGTTTAAGGAAAGGAATATAAAATGTTTGAAATAGATTTAGCCAAGATCAGAAAATATGATAAACCGGGACCAAGGTACACAAGTTATCCAACCGCCCCGCAGTTTAATGAAAACTTTAAACATGAAAACTATCTTGATGAAATAGTAAAAACTAATTATGGGGATAATCTTCCTGATCTTTCACTTTATTTCCATCTGCCATATTGTGATACTCTTTGTTATTTCTGCGGCTGCAACATGATTATTACAAGGAACCGGGACAGGGTGAAAGAATATCAGTCATATTTGAAAAAAGAAATGGACATGATCAGAAGCTACCTGTGTGTTGACAGGCAGGTAGCGCAGCTTCATTGGGGCGGGGGAACTCCTACGCATCTTAATCCGGATGAAATAGCAAACCTTGCCTCCTATATCCGGGATTCCTTTAAGTTCAGGGAAGAATCAGAAAATAGCTGTGAGATTGATCCACGCGGCTTAACCAAAGCTCATCTTGAAGCCCTCCGGTTTAATGGATTTAACAGGATCAGCATGGGAGTGCAGGATTTTAATGAAAAAGTACAGAAGGCTGTAAACAGGATTCAGCCTGAGGATATAACAAGACAGGCAATTGACTGGATCAGGGAATTAAAATTTCACAGTTTCAACCTTGATCTTATCTATGGACTCCCTTTTCAAACAGTCGACTCCTTTGCCGATACAGTAGACAGGATAATTGATATTTCCCCAGAAAGGATTGCAGTATTTAATTATGCTCATGTACCATGGATGAAGAAACATATGGGACTAATTCATCCTGAAGATATACCAATGCCCGAAGAAAAGCTCCAGATTTTAAAAATGACAGTTGAGAAATTAACAGGTGCAGGGTATGTATTTATAGGTATGGATCATTTTTCAAAACCGGATGATGAACTTGCTGTTGCCTTTAAAGAAAAAAAGCTATACCGTAATTTCCAGGGTTACAGCACAAATGCAGGTGCCGACCTTTATGCTATGGGGATAACCGGTATAAGTCAGCTGGAACATATTTATTCACAGAATTATAAAACTGAGAAAGAGTATTACAAAGCCCTGGATGGGGAAATCCTTCCTATAGTGAAAGGATATAAACTTAATGAAGATGATATCCTCCGCAGATATGTTATAATGAAAATTATGTGTGATTTTGAAATTGATATTAAATCTGTTGAGCAGAAGTTTAATATAGATTTTAAAAAATATTTTGAATGGGGACTTAATAACATGAAGGAAATGGAAGCCGATTATCTTGTAAATATCACAGATGAAAAGATATCCATTCATGATATGGGGAGACTGCTCATCAGGAACATAGCTATGAATTTTGACGGTTATAATGAAAGAAAAGAAGACACAGCAAGATATTCAAGGACAGTTTAAATTTTAATGAAAGTACAATTAATGAACAATAAAATTGTTCTCCTCGGTGCAGGGATTTCAGGATTAACCGCAGCCTATCTTTTGGACAAGGAGGGATTCGAAGTGAAAGTCCTTGAGAAAAAAAATGAAACCGGAGGTTCTATTGAAACCGTTTTTGAAAAAGGATATTTATTTGATAGAGGACCTAACAGTGGACTTGAGACAACCCCTTTGATTGAACAGATTGTTAAGGAGCTGAACCTTGAGGATCAGTTTGTTTATGCAAATCGAAAAGGGAACAAAAGATACATTTTAAGGAATGATGTGCTGCATCCTCTGCCGATGAATCCCAAAAGTTTTTTCAAATCCAAATTATTTTCAGCAGGCGGAAAGTTCAGGCTTTTTGCAGAACCTTTTATAGGACGCTCAAAGGATGGTTATTATCAGAGCATAGCTGATTTTGTTAAAAGAAGGCTTGGACAGGAATTTCTTGATTATGCCATCAACCCATTTGTAGCAGGCGTTTACGCCGGTAACCCGGAAGATTTAAGTGTTAAATCAGCTTTCCCCAAACTCTACGCTCTTGAAGAGAAATATGGCGGATTAATTAAAGGGACTATCAAAAGTATAAAGGAAAGGAAAAACAGACCGGAGAAATCAAAGCAGGATGCGAAAATGTTTTCATTTAACAATGGGATGCAGGTATTCCCGAAAGCAATCGCCGAATATCTTGGTGATAAAGTTCATTTGAATACTGAGGTTACATCTGTTGAAAAGGTCCTTTCAGGATATAAGATAAATTTTACTGATTCCGGCCTATCATCGTCATTAATCTGTAATAATATTGTTTCCACAATCCCCGCTTATTCTGCATCGACACTTTTTGGACACTTTGATACAGTTCTGGCAGGACATCTGGATAAAATTTATTATCCACCAGTACTTGTTCTATATATCGCTTATGATATAAAAGATATAGGACAGCCTCTTGATGGATTCGGATTTTTAATACCAGCCAAGGAAAAGAAATCCTTTCTAGGAGCAATATGGAGTTCGGTTCTTTTCCCTAATCGGGCGGGTGAAGATAAGGCATCTTTCACACTGTTTATCGGCGGTGCCCGGGATCCCGAAGTAGGGATTTATGATAAAGAGCTTCTGATTAAAAGAGTGAGGAATGAATTTGAAACATTAATGAGGATTGCAGGGGAACCTATATATCTTTCATATAAATTCTGGCCTAAAGCAATTCCCCAATATAACCTGGGTTATGTTGAACATGAAAATTATTTTGATAAGTTCGAAAAAGAAAACCCTGGAATTTTACTGGCTGGGAATTACCGGGAGGGAATTTCTGTCGGCGATTGTATAAAGAATTCTGAGAAAATATTGAATAAAATTAAAAACCTTTCAAATAAATAAAGAAGGAGTACGATATGGCTGTCTATCCAACTAAAAGATTACGAAGATTAAGATATAGCCCTTTAGTCAGGGATATGATCCGTGAAACAATAGTAACCAAGAATGATTTCATATATCCATTATTTGTTGTTCCCGGTAAAAATATAAAAAAAGAAGTGAAATCGATGCCCGGTAATTATCATATGTCTGTTGATGAGATTGTGAAAGAATGTAAAGAGATTCAATCACTTGGAATACAGGCTATTATCCTCTTCGGAATCCCTGATCATAAGGATGAGGTGGGCTCCGGCGCCTACGATCCTAACGGAATCATTCAGCAGGCTGTAAGAGCAATCAAGAAAGAAGTAAAGGATCTATTGGTTATTACCGATGTCTGTTTATGTGAATATACATCGCATGGTCATTGCGGTGTATTGAACGGTGAGGAAGTTTTAAATGATGAAACAATAGGACTTCTTGTTAAAGAAGCTGTTTCCCATGCTGAAGCGGGCGCTGATATAATTGCTCCATCAGATATGATGGACGGGAGGATCGGTGCAATCAGAAAGGCATTGGACCAAAAAGGTTTTTATAAAATTCCTATTTTGAGTTATGCTGCTAAATATGCATCCGGTTATTATGGCCCATTTCGTGAAGCAGCCGAATCAACGCCGGCTTTTGGTGACAGGAAATCTCACCAGATGGATCCAGGGAACAGTAACGAAGCGATGCGTGAAATTGAGGATGACATAGAAGAAGGCGCCGACATCATAATGGTAAAACCCGCCGGTCCCTATCTCGATATAATTTATCGTGCTAAACAGAAATTTGGACTTCCTACCGCTGCCTACCAGGTTTCAGGTGAATTCTCAATGATCAAGGCTGCGGGAAGAAACGGCTGGATCGATGAAGAAAGGGTTATGATGGAATCATTAACTGCAATTAAACGTGCAGGTGCTGATATGATTTTAACCTATTTTGCCAAGGATGCAGCGAGGTATCTAGACAGAACAAGAAAATAATTTATTAAATTTGGGCCGTGGAATTTAGCCCATTAACAGAACTAGTCTTTGAAAGGATTCTGCTATAAAAGATAATTCTGAAATCAATATACTTGTTGTGAGAAGACATAATCAAATCGGAGATATGATATGCTCTCTTCCCTTATATAAGGCTCTTAAAAAGAAGTATCCTGAATCATCAATTACTTTAGTTGTATCCCTGACAAATTACCCTATCCCCTTTAAAAAAATAAATCCATTTATAGATAATGTTATATTTTATGACAAGTCTTCAATAAAAACAATTTTCAAATTCTATAAGAAGCTAAGAGAAAAGAAATACCGGTTAGGCATTGTGCCTTCCACAGTAAAAGTCTCAACGACCTCCCATATAATAAATTTCTTATCTGGGGCGAAGCTAAGGGTAGGAGTTAAAAGTATTGATGGTGTGAAAAACCCTTCTGCAATTCTTCTTAATATTTGCGCAGATTTTTACTGGGCTAAAAACAAAGTGCATCAGAAAGAAAGAAATCTTCAGATAGCGCGGCTGGCCGGATGCGAGTTACAAGATAACAAAGAAGATCTCAGGTTAAAATTTTCTGCGGAAGATCTGGATTTTTCAGATAAATTTATTAAACAAAATTTTCCTGAAAATAAAAAGCTTATTATCGGTTTCCATCCAGGAGCGGGTGAGTCTATGAATATCTGGAGTACAGATAACTTCTTAAATCTAATAGAAGAGCTAAATAAAAAATATAATAATTATATACTGATTACCTGTGGGAAAATCGATAAAGAGGTAATTAAAAAAATGGAAGAAGGACTATCCAAAAAGGAAATTAATTTCACAATCGCCGAAAACTTGCCTTTCTTACAATTAGCCGCGGTTCTGGATAGAATAAATCTATACATAACTACCGATACCGGGCCGATGCATATTGCTGCGATGACAAGGGTTAAACAAATTTCTCTAATGCTGCCTACCAAGGTATATGAATGGGCTCCTAAGGGGGAAAACAAATATTACTTAAAATCGGATCACGGGGATATAAATACTATTAAAATGAAAGATGTTTTGGAATTAACTGATAAAATATTAATGGGATAAATATGGATCTTGAAAAAATTAGGAGTTATTGTTTAAAGAAGAAAGGAGTTTCCGAATCTCTACCTTTTGACGAGGAAACCCCTGTTTATAAGGTAATGGGAAAAATGTTCTTACTTTCAAATCTTACACCTCCAGTAAGTATTAATATAAAATGCGATCCGGAATTTGCAGTTGAATTAAGAGAAAAATATGATGCTGTGACTCCCGGTTTCCATATGAACAAGTTACATTGGAATACAGTCACTCTTGACGGCAGCATCCCCGATAAATATATTTACGAATGGATCGATTTATCCTATGAACTGATTGTTAGGGGGCTTCCGAAAAAAGAAAAAGAAAGTCTTTCCAAGTTATAGCATTTAGTTTCAAGCCAGGACTGAATACCGAAAAGAATATGTTAAAATGTTAATTCGATGATTTTAGGATTGAAAACGCTGTCGCGGACCGGTCATTTTTTAACATTCGATTTTCCTGTTAATATGTCCAGTTTTATTTTCATTATTAAAATATAAAGCGCCAAAACAAAGGTTATTACGTTTGCTGCTATTACAGGGAAAGCCTTTATAAAGAATCCATAGATTACCCAGAATCCCACCCCAATAGTCATTAATAATATCATACCGAAGGAAATATCATCAGTCCGTCTTGTTTTATAAACTTTTATTGCCTGTGGTACAAAAGCTGCGGTTGTACAGAATGCCGAAATATATCCGAAAAAATTAGCCATGTTCATCTTGAAAATCAATAATGAAAGATAAGGTAATATACTTTTATATGTAATATCCTACCGCAAGAGAAGAGAGAAAAGTTCAGAATCTAGTTCTGAAATAAGCCCTCTGTTACACTAATAATTCTTTTCCTGCTTCTGCACAATAAACCTTAATATGTTTATATTCTTTAATTATGTTTGCTCCGACCCAGTCAATTGATGAAGGATCTCCATGCACCAATATAACTTTTCCCGGATTAAGCTTTTCTACTATCTCAATAAGTTCTTCCCTCAAAGCATGCGAAGGGAAACGGAAACGCTTAATATCGCATTTTACAATTTCAGATTCTGAGTATTCCGATAATTTTATCTTGTTCCCCATAATGGCAGTAGCTATTTTGTATCCCGGTGTATTCTCCTCCATATATCCCACAGTAAAAATTGCCGAGCGATATTTCTTTATCCAGTGCTTGGAAAGATTGTAAGAAGCGGTTCTCTCCAGCACCATTCCGCTTGAGGCCAGTACTATGGACGGACTTATAAAGAACTCCTCATAATTTGTAATCTCATAAAGATTCTTCTGCGGAATATTCTTCAGCTCAAACTCTTTATCGATCATATTCACAGTGTAACGGTTGTAATCATATACTCTACTTATCTTCGGTCCTATCCCCCCGGTATAAATATCTGTTTGGGTCAGCGCCCCTTTCTGCATCAGTTTCCATATTGTGGAAAGGATTTCCTGATGCTTCCCGAGAGAGAATACAGGTATGAGAATAGAACCCCCGTTTCCGATTATATTATTTGCTTCAGATGCAAACCTTTTCGCCTCCATGTTCCATGATAATATTGTACCAGTCTCAGTGGAACCATATGTAGTCTCCAGAAGAAGAATATCAACCTTTGTTTTCGGCAACTTTGCCTTATCAATTAATGACTGGCTGCTAAGTTTGATATCCCCTGTGTAAAATAATTTTTGATCCCCTGCATCAATTAAAATTCCGGCTGATCCGAGTATATGCCCCGCGTCATGGAAAGAAGCTTTTATTATTTTTGATCCATTATATCCTTCAAGCTCAAATTCTTCTCCGTATGATCTGTATTCAATTGACTGAATTAACAGATCAATCTCCTCATGAGAATATAATTTAATATCATCATCTTCATTAAGTTGTTCCTTCAATATAGAAACAGAATTATGTAGAGTTAATTCTGCTATAGCCCGTGTCTGTGGTGTTGAAATAATTTTAATATAGGGGTGCCTTTGTACAAGATAAGGGAGTGAACTTATATGGTCCATGTGTGCATGCGAAATGAGGACAAAATCTACTGGCGAGTCTTCTATCAGATCAAAGTTTGGAAGAGCATCCAGTCCTGTTTTCTGCGGATGCATCCCGCAATCCAGCAAAATGCCCGTTCCTTCTATATCAAGATAATAACAGTTTGCGCCTATTTCGCCTGCGCCGCCGAGCGGAATAAATTTGATCATCAATTAAAATAATTTTTTGTTTATTCAATTATATTAAATTTGAGCGTTGAAGAAAAAAGAAAAAAATATAGTCATTATTGGCGGTGGAGCGGCAGGATTCTTTGCTGCCGCAGCATCTGCTGAAAAGAACCCAGGAAACTATATAATTATACTCGAAAAGGGAAATACTGTCCTAGGCAAAGTAAAAATTTCGGGCGGTGGAAGATGTAATGTTACTAATTCCTGCATAGAACCTGGAGAGCTTATAAAATTTTATCCTCGCGGAGGCAAGGAATTATTATCACCTTTCCATAAGTTCAACCCAAAGAATACAGTAGAGTGGTTTGAAAGACATGGTGTAAAATTAAAAACTGAACCTGACGGAAGAATATTCCCCGTATCGGATGATTCACAAACTATTGTGGATTGTCTGGTTGAAGCTGTTCAAAGAAAGGGGATAAAAGTATTAACGCAGACCGGTGTTACCAGAATCCATATAGCTCCCCAAGAAAATTGGATCGTCACTTCTTCCGATAAAGAATTTCAGGCTGATGCTATTATTGTCTGCTCCGGCAGCAGCAGTTCCATATGGAAAATAATTGAATCACTCGGTCATACAATTGAATCCCCCGTTCCATCTCTCTTCACTTTTAATGTTACAGATAGAAGAATTGATGGTATACCCGGTGTTTCAGTGCGGGATGCAGAAATTAAAATAGAAGGAACTAAATTAAAGTCCAGCGGACCATTGTTGATTACTCATAGGGGAATGAGCGGACCGTCCATATTAAAATTATCTGCCTGGGGTGCAAGGGAACTTTACAAAAGGGAATATAAGTTCAAATTATTAATAAACTGGCTTCCTGGTGTAAATCAGGAATCAGCAAAAGAAGAATTAAGCCAGGTCAAAAACAATAATCTTTCCAGGAATATTTATTCCTTTTCCCCCTTCGGCTTCCCGATCCGTTTATGGGAACGGCTTATTGAATATACTGGCATCAATAAGGACCTCAAGTGGAATAACCTGTCCGGAGCCGATATTAACAAGCTGGCATTCCAATTAATTCAAAGCAGTTTTACAGTTAATGGAAAGAGTACATTCAAAGAAGAGTTTGTCACATGCGGCGGTGTTAACCTGAATGAAATCGATTTCAAGACAATGGGAAGCAAACTTCACAAAGGATTGTTCTTTGCCGGAGAAGTTATTGATATTGATGCAGTTACAGGAGGATTTAATTTTCAGGCTGCCTGGACTACCGGACGGATTGCCGGTATTTCCGCCTCAGCCATATAAGTTTAATAATTTAGATTATTAAGCCGGATTCCTATATTTTTGACCACACCCGATAATAAATTATATGAAAGATTATGAATATAAATAAAAGTTCAAAGTTATTTGAGGAAGCAAGACAGATAATACCCGGGGGAGTCAATTCTCCTGTCAGAGCATTTAAATCAGTAGGAGGAAATCCTCTTTTTATTCAAAGAGGGGAGGGCTCAAAGATGTACGATGTTGATGAAAATGAGTTTATTGATTATATCGGAAGCTGGGGTCCACATTTGTTCGGTCATAATCCATCATTCATTAAAGATGCTTTAATTAAAGCTATTGAGAACGGTACAAGCTTCGGCGCCCCCACTGAGCTTGAAGTAAAAATGGCAAAACTGATAATTGATCTTGTACCTTCTGTTGAAATGGTAAGAATGGTTAACAGCGGTACAGAAGCAACAATGAGTGCTGTTCGTGCTGCACGCGGTTATACCGGGAAAGAAAAATTTATAAAATTTGAAGGATGCTATCATGGTCATGC
>OCZT010001919.1_pt1 | contig 21523 bp, 44 predicted proteins | sample 1539031 | NCBI WGS metagenome assembly OCZT01 (sample SAMEA3539308, study PRJEB22396) | soil metagenome | biome: tundra; feature: field; material: soil | place: USA | collected 2010-05 | depth 0.15 m | reverse complement strand
AACAAGTCCTAAGAAAAATGATAAAATAGTTATTATTATCATTGCTACGAAAAAAAGTATTGTGATCATATGTATGTTTTTAAGTGGTTAATAATATCTTATTTCTATATCTAAAGATAAGAAAATAATTATTAACTTCCTACTTTCTACAAAGTTTTTTAACAGTAATTTGATTAGATATACATAAACCTGATTCGTCATAATATACTTCAGATCCTTTAGGTATTATACATTCTACAATACGATCTGACTTAAGACCGTAACTACTACGCTTTAATAAACCCCTTCTCTTTAAATAACTATGAAACCCTCTGTCATATCCTACAAGATCTTCTTTTTGTAATTCTTCTAAATGTTTTAATTGAGATAAGTTTTTAGCATTACCAAATCCATAATCTTTAGAAGCTTTCTTGTCACTCCATTTAGGGTACTCACTGCGTTTAATAGTTGTTTTATATAAAACTTTTTTTTCGTAAGAAAACCCTTGTATATAAGAATGGAAAATATTATAACTTTTACTTGTTCGCCATACACTTACTAATTTGTAAACAGTTAAATCTTCTTCTAAGATTATAGGAGTTGTTTGTCGAGTTATTAAACACATAGTGATTATATATTAGATATTGTTTGAATTTCTATATGTAAAGATAACAAAATAGATGTTACTAACCTACTCAACTACCTTAATACTTCCCTCTCTTATAAGAATTTTTAAATCGGAAGAGTAAAATGTTTCTATACCTAATATACGATCTGGAGTAGCAGGTAATAATGGAACACATCTTACTTTATATCTATTTGCATCAGTATCATCAGCAAAGTATTTTGAAACTATGAATGTCATTCTTACCTTTTCAGAATTAGAAGATGATATACCAATACCACCTAACATATATTCTATTGGATTTACAGGAATAAGTAATTTCATTCCGTAAAATAATATTATTTGGTCTTTCATGATTTTTACTTTTTATTGATTATCAGGATAATTATCAATTTCCCATTTACTCATTGGAACTACTTGCATCATAGAAACGACACTAGATTGTTCAGATACAAATGTTTCGCATTCAAGTAATGTACCGCAAAACATACTATTATCTTCTTCTTCTGTATAGATTAAATCTAATACTTTATGTGTTTTTTTCATTTTAATATTTTTTACAAATTGTACATTTATCATCTTTACATGGTGTCATCTGACAACAACGTTTACAATATTTGAATTTCATAACGATTATTATTTAGAAAATTCACGTTGTTCTTTTCTTCTTTTATTTCTAAACTGTTTTCCGGTTAAAATACCTTTATTAGAAAATAGTCTTTCGTTATATTCTCCTACTGTTTGTGGATTACGTTCTTTAAAGAGTTTCATATTGCTTAATTTTTTAAGTGGTTATTGTTATAATTTCTATATGTAAAAATAATAAAAATAACATCACCAGCCTAATAATGATGATGTTATTTTTAATAAATCTTTTTTATTCAAATGATTCAAATATTTCTACTAAAGAACAAAGATGATAATATACACTAGTGTAACCGTCACTATGTCCATCACTCCAAGCTTTGTTGTAAACTTTATCACGATATATTTCAGGAACTGCGTGAAGTCCAGCTTCGTCTTTCATAAACTCAACAATAACTTCTTCAAACTCAGCATGTTCTTCACGATAACTATCTGTTAGTTTTCTGTAAAAAACCATATCAGCTTCGTATTGTTTTAATAGATCAGCATACTTCAAAACATCTTCTGTTGTATGTTTTTGTTGTAATACTGGTTTCGATGGTTTTGTTGGATACTGAGGTCTAAAAGAAAGAACAGTTTGTATTGCTTCATTAAAATTACCACTGTTTAATTCTAATCTGTCTTTTAATGCTTGCTTATTCATGGTTATGTTTTTTATATTGTTTGAATTTCTATATGTAAAGATAATAAAATAGATGTTACTAACCTACCATTTTTTATACCAATTAACATCTTCATGAATATTTTCCATTTCTTTTTGAAACTTACCTAAAACTCTAATTTTAGTTAAATAACTATTTGTAGATTCATCACCAATACAAATTTATTTAGCTCTTTGTTCAGCAACACCATTTGTAAGAAAAGGTATTTTAAAACTATCTCGTGGAAACATCGAACTTATTGTAAATATATCAGTTGATGCAATGTTATTTGTTTTTATTTCTTCAAGTAATTCTTTTGAAAGAATATCGACTGTTTCTTTTTTACAATATCTTAAAGCATTGCAAAATTTATCTTTTACTGTATTTGCCATAGTGGTTATGTATTTTATATTAATAATAAGTTTCTCCAAATTTTATTTGAAACAATTCTTCAGCATCCCTGTTTAATTCATCTTCATCATCTTCTTCAGGATCATCATAATTATCATATAATTCTTTACGAATCTTTTGATACTCTTCTTCTTTCCAATTTTCGTTTTTCTTATTCATAGTGGTTATGTATTAGATATGTTTTAATTTCTATATGTAAAGATAAGAATTATTGTATTACCAACCTATTGTTTCCAGCATCTTTTTATATATTTTTAACAAAAAAAGGAAAGATGACTAACCACAATCATCTTTAAATATTTTTAATAACACCAAACTAATGATTAAGCCTTTTTATTAAGATATTTTAGAATTATTTTTCAAAAATTACAACTGTTACTTTGCAATCAACCATTTCTTCAAGGATGATTTCTTTTACTTTATTCCAATCTAAGCCTGCAACACCACAACCAATTTGTAGAATTCCAATATGTAAGCCATGAAAAGCTTTATTCATTTTGTTTAAACAGCTTCTAACTGCTTTATAGTTACCATGTTTACCAGGCCAATTTTGTGTGTAGCAATTCACAACAGCTAATTTTTTAGGTGAATAATCGAGAACAACTGAAAAATCAATTTCTCCTAATTTTGTAGAATCACCTTTGCGAGAAGGATCTTCCATAGGAAATTTATCAGTTCCAAAAGTATCAACCATTTGTTTTGATAATCCTCCTGTCATACGACCATGGCAATTTAAACCATATCCAATAACATTAAACTTACCTTCTTTTGTCATTGCAAGCATATCTCCTTTTACTTCGTTATATTCACAAGAAGGTGTTGTTGAAGGAATATATTCAGCAATTTTTTCTGCTTTCCAAATATCAAGATCTTTGATAACATTACGAGAAATATTGCGATCGTTTCTACAAAGATGCATAACAACATCTAAATCTTTTGGAAATGTTTTGTTGTCGAACAATTCATACTTGCCACCTTTTTTGAAAAGGATAACATAATCTTGACTTGTAAGACATAAATCTGCGATACCTAAGATTGTTGATACTTCAGCAGCTTTTTGTGCACTTGTTGTTTTTGGGAATTTAATTGCGAAATTTTTCATCTGTTTAAGTTTTAAATGTGATTATTTATATGTTTTAATTTCTATATGTAAAGATAGTTAAAATGCTGTTACTATCCTACAATATTAATACTGCTTTTTGATAATGTTGAAGAAATAAAAACAGCTAATTCTTCTGCTTCTTTCAACATCTTATTTTCTGCAGCTTTTGCAATTTTATTAAGTTTAAAACTTGTTTCAGTTACTGCTGATTTAACGACCAAATATGTAGTTATATCAGTTTTACGTAATAATGACATACTTTCATCTGTCATCCCTATTATAGGAATTCTACATCCTGATAATATATAAGGAATTTGTAAATTTAAAGTAGGAATATCGCAATAGCCATTTAAGACTACTGTGTTTTCTCTGTTTAAATCAACCAACTCTGCTGAATGTTTTCTTTCTATATTCATAATTTCTATTTTTTAGTGGTTATTGATAATGATTACTTAATTTCTATATGTAAAGATAAAGAAAACAGCATCACCAACCTAATAAATAATGCTGTTTTCTTATAAAAATTATAATACTATTGTTGATGGTTTACAATCAAAATATACAGTAATACCATCATACCAACCGCAATTGTATGATTTTGATGGACTTTTAGCATATCCTACTTCGATGATATGTGATGTTATCTCTTTTACTTCTGCTATTTGTTTTGCAGTTAAAGGACTGCTACAACACAATTTCATACGATATTTTGTTTTATCTTTGTTTGTAGCTTCACAAAATACAGATTTTATATGTTGCCTTGAAATACGTTCGATTTGTTGACGAATAGAAGGTTGACCATTTGCTTTTACTGTTTTTACTTTTTTAACAACAGGATTGTTTTTAATAAAAACATTATCAGCTTTTTCTGCATCTGCTTTTTTAACATAAATTTCTCCGTTTAATGATTTGTACGCGATTATTGATTCCATAGCTTTATTTTTTTTAAATGTGATTATTGATATGTTTTAATTTCTATATGTAAAGATAATAAAAATGCTGTTACCAAACTAATAAAAGCAGCATTTTTATTATCCTTCTTGCATTATAATTGCTTCTAAGCTACCTTTAGCTACCATACCTTCTTTCATAATCATAAGGAAGCCATATGCTTCTGCTTTCTTAATAGCATCTTGGTTAATAGGTGCTTCACCATCTTGCATATAATATTTACAAATATTAGAAATTTCTTGATTTAATACTTTTTCGTCTGAAATTATACTTATTCTATGTAAGCTTTGGCCTACTTCGTTATAATCTACAGCTTCACCTTTCCAATAAGCTATTTCCTTTTCTGTGAAAGCATTTTCAATAGTACTTTTATGTTTTAACACAAAGTCAGCTAAATGATTTTGATTAGCTTTTATTATTTTATTTTGTTCGATAGTATCAACTAATGCTTGTAGTTTTGGTCCGAAGAAACTCATCTTTTTATTTTTTAAGTGGTTAAATTGATATGTTTTAATTTCTATATATAAAGATAAGAATAATAGCATCACCAACCTATTGTTTTCAGCATCTTTTTATATATATTTTTAACAAAAAAAAGGAAGATAGCTAACCACAACTATCTTCCTTTAACATATATAGAAATTATAAGGTTTTCTTTTGGAGGGTATTACCTTCAACCCTTAGCTTCTTTTGAAGGATATAACCTTCAATATTTTTATTTTACAATTTCTAAAGGCTCTCCACAATGAGGACAAATATAAATAATTGTTTCATCATCTGTTTCTTCAACATCAATTACATCACGAGATAAACCTTTCCAATTACACATTACATCAGGACATTGTAGTAAGTAATAATGTTTTAATTCATCTTCTGTAAATGATGATTTAACTATAATTTCTTTTTTTACACGTTTTGTTCTTTTTACTATCAAAGTATTTTCTTTGATTTCTTTAACTGCTTTATTTGACATAATACTTTTGTTTTATATAATATCTAAAGATAAGAATTATTATATTATGAACCTAGACTTTCTGCATAATAATTTAATACTTTTTCAAATCCAGTTATATTTGAATCATAATTTTTTATTTCAATATCAACATTAAGATCATTTTCAACAATATAAAATGATTTACAATAATTACGAAATAATCTAACTCCATCTAATCGAAAAACAACTTCAATACATTTATAATTGAGATCATAAGATCTTACAACATTCTTGTTAAACATTTTAACTTTACCAAGTAACGATTCTAAATGAATAAATCCATTTTTATCTTCTTGAAACCCTTCGGCAAAATTACATTTTGGAACATAAATAATTTCATTTTCTCCACTTGTTTTTATAATTTCAAAAATTGCAACTGGATATTCTGTTTTAGATAAAATTTCTACTGCATTATTTACTGAGCCTAAAATTATTTTTTTCATAGTGGTTATGTATTAGATATTGTTTGTATTTCTATATGTAAAGATAATAAAAATGCTGTTACTAACCTACTTTTCTATCAAGATAAATACCTTGTTTTTTTAGATTTCTAATCATCTGTTTCATATTTCCGTTTGATGATCGAGTTGTTTTGTTATATTCAACACCAAGTATTGTACACATAACTCTTTCATGACAACTAAGTAATCCTCTAGCATCAATTCTTTGATGAAGACTCATACTCATTGGAGATGGACCAAAATATCTTTTTAATTCGTTTGAGATTTTTTGTCTTTGTATAGAATTTATTTGATTCATAGTGGTTATATATTAGATATTGTTTGTATTTCTATATGTAAAGATAAGAATTTTCTTATTACCTTCCTATTTTTTTAAAAGGTTTTTCTATAGAAAACATCTTATCAAATTCCTGTTCTATAAGAGATTCTTCATTATTATCCTGAACAATTGATAATTTTACATTATCTCGATTATTAAATCTTTCAACATCAAATGTAATGCCGTCATTATTAATTGAATAGTATAAACGTTCACCTTTTCTACCATCTCTATTTTTAGTAAATTCAGCATATGATTCATCACCATCGCAATGTAATTCTAACATTCCATCAGTCATATGCTTAAGATTTGTAGAACCTTTATATACTCCTGCTTTGGTCATATGTTGAGTACAAAAAAATGTTGTGAATTTTTTACAATCATTATTTCCACGACGAATAGAATCCATCAAATCTAACAATTCATTTTCAATATATTCTTTTGGTTTTTTTAATTGACGCTTTAATTTGTTAACAGTATCTTCAAAGCTATCCAAGAAAACAATATCCCATCCTTCTTGGAGAATACTTAATAATTCTTGATATGGTGTTTTAGATTCTGATAACATACAAACTTCTAAATTTTCAAAATTTACTCGTCGTTTATATTTGAATATATGAATACTATTCATTTCAGATGATACAAATAAAACTTTCCTAGTTAAATCTGCTTCCTTTACCATCCCAAATAATTGAAGAATTAATGTAGTTTTTCCTACGCCTGATTCTCCTGGTACTAAAATAATAGTCGCAGGCATTATTCCTTCAGAAAAAGAAAATAATTTATCTATTACTTTTCCTGTTTTAATTGGTATTAAGATGTCTTCTGAAAAATTAATCTCAGACGTCTTTTGTGTATGATATATTCCATTATCGTTCATTTTTATTTTTCTAATATGTAAAGATACAAAAATTGTTGTTAACAATCAAAATTTTCTCGATTTAAATATCGAATATTCATTATATGGTATGTTGTAATATGACCATCTATTGATTCTATTTCTATAGAGTAAGTTGATTGGTTAAATAATTTTACAATTCCTTCTTCTCCATTCCAAAGAGTAACTCTATCTCCTTTTTCAATTTTCATGTTTACAAACTTTTTCTAATTTTCAATTTTGCAACGTCACTAAACTCATCAAAACATTCAACAGGCTTATTAAGAAATTCGTCGTAAATTCCTAAGTCTTCTGCTTTTTCACATTTAGCTATCATACTTAAGTTATCCCAATAACTTTTACAGAATGCATAAGCTTCGTCTGTCATTCCAGCTTTAGATATAATAGAAGATTCTTTTTTATCTAAATATTTTTCATATTCAGGTAAAGATTCTAAATCTGCAATAAATTGTATAAGCATTTGACGTTCAGCAGAATGATGTATTCTATCTCTTTCTAAAATATTTGACATCTCTTGATCGTTATGTTTACGGGCAAGAGATTTATTTCCTTTGTTAATTAATAAAATAGTATCTGCTAATTCAATTTTTTCTTTGTAAGAAAGAATAAGATTTTCTATATTTTTCATAGTGGTTATATATTAGATGTTGTTTGTATTTCTATATCTAAAGATAATAAAAAGGATATTGCTATCCTAATTATTTATTCAAATTCATCCATAGAAGATTCAATGCCTAATGTTTTTAATTCTTCAAGAATCATATTAATACTTTCCATGCAATCTTCATCTCTATTTCCTTCATTATCACAAGAACAAGGAATTACATAACCAAATTCATATAACATGTCAACTTGATCTGGTGTAAGATCTTTGCGAGAAGTAACTAATACTGCGATATTATCATCGTAAGTATTAACTTCATCATATACTTCGCAATTCCCAATTGCCTTTGTTATACGATCTGTATCATATTTTATATCTTTAAAAGGAGTTGTTTCTTTATAATCCCAAAAGATAATTGCTGATAAATGATTCATAGTGGTTATGTATATGTTTTAATTTCTATATGTAAAGATAATAAAAATAGCATCACCAACCTCTTTTGATAATGCTATTTTTATAAAATATTTTTTTTAATTACCCGAATATTGCTTCTCCCATCACAACAAGTTGCATCCAAATATCAGCGGTTTCCGCATCATCGTTTTCATTAATTACATTTGCATAGTCTGCAAAATGGTTTTTAAACATCAATTCAGTAGCTTTTTCAATACGTTCTTTATTTATAGCACCTAATAATTCTCTAGAATCTGTATCAAGAACTCGTATTTCTAATCCTCCGTATACAAGACGTAAAATACGTTCTTCATAACATTCTTTTTTTAGTTTTTCCTCTTCTGTTATTTTAGGAATACCTGACATTGCTAACCAATAACAAGAACCACCTGAACAAGCAGATGATATTAAATTAACTATTTGTTCGTCTGAAAAAGGAATAAAAGGAGCACAAATTTCTTCTACTTCTTCCTTTTCTTTTTCATCTACAAAAACCCCAATCTCCAATATTTCAAATTCAGCAGGATCGTTTTTATACCAAATATCATTTGATAATATTTCAAATATAGCTTTATTTTCATCTTTCCAACGAAATTGAAACAAATTGTTATTTTTGTCTTTTGCGTAAAATCCTAATTTTTTCATAGTGGTTAAAGGTTTTAAATATGTATTACTTAATTTCTATATCTAAAGATAATAAAAATGCTGTTACTATCCTACAATTTCTTTAATTTAATTAGAATTCTTTACATAAATTTGAAAAAAATCTCCATTTTTGATCATTAGTTAAATCATCAAAATTATCAGAATTTTCTAATATAAATGTAGAATCAAATCTTAAATAACTTGCAATTTCTGATTTTTCATCAGAAGTTAAACTTTCCCAATGTTTTTTAACCCATATATAAACATTAATATGCATTCCTTTAGGTAATTTTGTTTGATTCATAGTAGCTAATTTTTAAACTAAAGTAACTAAAATATCTTTACCTAAACTTCGCCAATGTTCAGTACCTTCAAATTTAAAATCGACAGTTCCTTTATTACTTACGAATTTAGCAGGAATTGATTCACAACTAGTAATTACAGTTTTTTCGTTTACTTTAATTACTGTAAAAACAGTTTTATTATCTACAGGTAATTTAACTATAAATCCTGATGCTACCGTTATATTAGCAGGTTCGCTAATTATAAACTTAGCACCTATTCCTAATTTTGATACATTGGTTATAAACATAATAATAAATTTTAAATGGTTATTGTTTTAATTTCTATACCTAAAGATAATAAAAATAACATTACTATCCTACTTTTAAACAATAAAAAAGGGAATAGCTCTTTCACAACTATTCTCTTAAAAAGATGATTTATATCAACCCTTCAAAACAGGACCTCAGTTACGACTTTGGTGATTGTTTCGGGTTTATGATACAGCGTCCTATTGCCCGGAGATCCTATCGAAATGGTGTTCTCATGAAAATCATCTTTGTTTATGTTATGTTTTTTAAATTAAAAACTTCTATGTTCATTAATTATATTAATAGCTTTATTTTGTTGTTTTGTTTGTATAAAATATATGGTTCTAAATTTAGCTAATAAAAAATATAGCCAATAAATATTTTTAAACAACCACTTATTCATAATAATTATCCTAAAAAATATTCAGTATCACCAATTTTTACTTCTTTAATGTTTTCCAACTTAATAGTTCTTACTATAGTTTGGTTAAATGTTTCTTGTCTTTTTGATTCACTTTCAGGTGACATAAAAGGCGTAAGTAATTCTTTTTTAATAGGTTCCTTGTTGTCTAAAATATAGATTGAAGAAACTGTTTTATCAACTCTTACATCGATATATAATTGGCCATCAGGTTTACTAACAATACAACCATCTTTATCTCCCCATTGTCTTGGTTTAGCAACGAAATCAGCTTGTTTACCTTCGTTTAAACGTTGAGTATTAACATCATTTGTGTAACTGTATTTAATGGTACATTTCATTAATGATTGTTTTTTAACGCGATCTAAATAAGGATTAGCTATCTTTTCACCTTGATCATTCTTTCCTGACTTATTCATTTTAGGAATAGTTAAAGAAAGAATTTCAATAGGACAATTTTCAGGTGCGTTTGCTGCTTTCATTATAAACGCTGCGATAGTTAATTTTTGTTTTGACATAGCTAAATATTTTTTAATGATTATCGATTACTTAATTTGTATACCTAAAGATAAGAAGAATAGCATTACTAAACAAATAATATCTATCTTTTTTATTGAAAACTTTTACTTTTTAGATATAAAACATTCGTGAGAATTAACTAATACTTTGTCACAACCACAACAAGTACATTTTCCTACTCTTAGAAAATCTTCGTTCATTTGGAGATTTGTAAACTTTTTCATATCAATTAAAATTTAATATTGGTTACTTACTTAATTTCTATATCTAAAGATAATAAAAATAGCATTACCAACCTCTTTTGATAATGCTTTTTTATAAAGTATTTTATAGAATTACAATTCTTCTTCTATATATTTACGACGAATATGTTTTACATCACATAAAGGAACACAACATACTTCAGGAAATTCAATTGCAACCGTTCCTTCTACAATAAAAGGCATATAAGGTAAATTCAACATTTTTTGAAACATAATTATTGAAGATCTTTTATCAAATTCAGTAGGTTGTTCTTGAAACCAATTTTTCGATATAATACTCTTTTTGAACATTGAACTTGAACTTCAAGCTTTGGAAAATGATCAATTACAAATTCTTCCCACATTTCAATATCTTCACTATTTTGAAATTGAATATAAAATCCTGGAAGATCTATTATTACAAATCCATTAGGATGAATAAGTTCTGCATCTTCTGCTGATACTATTTCTTCAATTTTTTCAATATCAGCTAAACAAACAGCATATTCAGCTTCAATTCCTAATATTTTTTTTACATCAGCTGATAATACTTCTACAAAACTTGTATCAAAATAACAAGCGACTGCAACAGTTCCTTGTTCTCTAAATACTTTTAATACTTCAGTTGGAAATTTTTTACCTTTTACTTCCGCTACTACAATTGCTCCTTTTTTCATAATGTTTTTTTTAAGTGGTTATTGATATGTTTTTATTTCTATACCTAAAGATAATAAAAAGAACATCACTAACAAAATATAATGATGTTCTTTTTAAAAAATAATTATGATTTTCTTTCTTCGCCTTCTTCTATCACTCTAAATGATTTTCCTGCATAACCATTAGATGCTGAATTATTAACAGCATTTTCAAGATTTGTTATTAATCCATTAACAGTTTTAGGATTTTGGTTTATTTTCTTATTTCCTTTTTCATGTTGCCAACTTGTACCAACTTCTAAAGTATAAGAATATGCTTTGATTAATTCCGACAAAGTTCCTTCTTGATAGTAAAAACGAGATGGTCTTGAACTAAACATTCCTCCGCTATTTTCACATTCAATTGTGAATCTTTTTTCTACTTTTATTTTTTTTTCAGCCATTGTGGTTAGTTTTTAAATGGTTATATATCTTATTTCTATACCTAAAGATAATAAAAAGAGCATTACTAAACTAATAATAATGCTCTTTTTGTTAAAATTTATTATGCGGCTTTTACAGAAATATTTCTTAATTCTGTTGCATAGTCACTTATTACAACTCTCGTCTTTTTATTAATATTTGAATAAACTTCAATTAATTTCAAATTAATTTTGTGAATTTCGCCGATTTGCTTGATTGATAACTTATAAGCATATTTGTAGTGATTGTAAGTGCCTGATTCAGATAAAAAACTCCATGCACTAATTCCTTCATCTTTTTTTGAATTTATTTCAAAACTTCTGTTTGAAGAATATCGGCAAGTTGAGAAAAAATATCTAATTTTTTGGTAAACATAAGTTGTTTGGTTAAGTTCTCCATTTTTTAAATAATGATTACGGTAACTTTTTTTACTTGATTCTTCGTAATCATTATATGATGATCTTAATATTATAGATTTTTGATCTAAAAGTTGGTTGATAACATTAGTTTCATTATCAACTAATCCTCTAATACTTGCACCTATGTCAAATGTAGAATCATAAACCATTACCTTCCAACCTCTTTTGATAGAAAAATTAATTAAATCAATATAACAATTATAATCATCGTTTTGGTTGCTTGGTAAATGTCTTTTGTATTGTAAACTTTCAAGATTAGAATCTTTATATATTCCACAATCTACAAATTCTAAAACATTACAGTTTCTTGGTTGTCCAACTTTTCCGTGAGAAGTATTTCTTCCTTTTGAATAATTTATTATATCCTTAATAATAAAGATATATTCAGGCGTATTAAGTTTTTTCTTTCTTAAATCCAAATCATCGTAAGTTCTTCTGTCTGAAATAAATACAACTGTTTTGTTCTCAAACTCTTTTCCAAATGTTTCTTTTGATACTGGTTTCATAATACTTTTCTTTTTTAGTGGTTAATAATATCTATTACTTAATTTCTATACCTAAAGATAATAAAAATGCTGTTACGATCCTATTTAAAAACACAAAAAGATGCTGAATTTTTTCCAGTTTCTTTTATTATTTCAGCCATGCCTTCTAAAGTAGCCGGAACAATTTTAATACATGTAGAATCATTAGAAGGAACTCTTCTAGCTTGTGCTTCAAAGTCACAAAATTTATTTAAAAAGCTAGAATAATTTGTAGTTGATCCAGCTCCAGAAACTACAATATAACTATCTTTTGGAGAAACTTTTTTAAATAAACATAGTGTTCCTGTTTGAGATCCATCATTCTCAATAACATTAAAATGAGTTGTATTTCCGTTCTTTAAATTGATTTTACCAACTGATAAACCATATACTCTTTTCATTCTTTCCATAACAATATTTTTCTAAATGGTTATTATTTAATTTCTATACCTAAAGATAATAAAAAGGATGATACTAACCTGCAATATAATGCTGTTATTTTATAAAATAATTATTATATAATAAAGAGGATGGTAATAATATTTTTTATATCTTTACATATAATTAAAATAACAGCCTGTCACAGACAGCTATCTTCCAATTGAAATATTTGGGATCGGATTAAGCCGAGGGTGCTTTATATTCTACAAAGTAATATTATTGAATTTAACAAAATCAATACACATCTTTTTAAAAATATCATCTCCAAAACAATTTAATGATAAATTAACATTTGTACAAACCAAACGTATATTATCTTTTGTATATCCTTTTTCAAAATTTATTCTATCTAATGAAGGGCTATGTGGTCTATAAATTCTTTTACCATCCTCATTATTTTCAAACAAAAAATCAACTCCAGTTAACTTACATTTACCATTTTGATTTTCATATACTTCAAGAAGAAAATCTAAATCAATATCTATTTCAATGTTTTTCTTTTTAGCTCTTGTTCTCGCAGATTCTAATAAATTATACATCCTCCCTCTTATAGTTCTTCCGTATTCTTTACTTCTATTCATGGCAACAGTTCTATTGCGAAGATAATTTCTTTTGTTATTATTTGGATCGTAATTTTCTTTGTTTTTTCTTTTTACATATTCAGGGTGATTATCAACATGAAGTTTATTTTTTATTTTAGTACATGCTTTACAAATTCCTTGATAACCTAATTTATTTTTTGAATCTTTATAAAAAAAATCATAAGATAAAGGAAAAATAATTTTACATTTACTGCATTTTCTTTCTAATTCTAATTCCACTTTTCTTTTAAAATAAGAAAAAAAAAGAGATAATTGCTTATCTCTTTCTTCTTATATTATTAGGATGGTATTATTCCTAAGCTAAAGCTAGTTTCATGCTTTCATTAAAAGCTTTTTGTCTTACAGCTGCAGGGTTTCCAAAATAAGTTTGTTTCATTCTTAAATTTTCATTTTTATAGCGTGAAACATTATCTTGAAAGAAAGTAATTGCATTATATAAACCATAAACAGTCCCCTTGCAAACATCCATTTCTTGACCCCCTACTTCACTATTATAAACATCTAAAATAGTTGTTTTAATTCTTTTCGATTTTTCAACTAATTCTCCGTTTTCATATACATCAAAAATGTTACTTAACATTTTATCTGCTAATGATTGAGTTAACTGTTTTTGAGCCATTTGGTTCAATTGAGTTTCTAACTCTTTGCGATAAATATTTGATAACCCAAAAAACTTATGAGCCTCTTTTAAATTTTGTTCTGCATTAATTGAATGACGAACTGTTACTTTGTTTGTAGCTCCATATAATGCAGAAGCAAGTGTATTAGAACAAACTACTCTTGTTGGAGTTAATAAAGCAGTTACTGCCGCAGAACCATCATGTGAATTATAAATCAACACATAATTTTTGATCAAATCATCTTTTCCTACTACAATGTCAGTAGGAAGTTTTGCTAATATCCAAATTTTTTCTCCTTGACCTAAAGCTCCTGCTGTATGATAAATAGCTTCCGAACGATTTACAAGATTGTCAAAGAAACAAAAAGCATCTTTGTTTTGAATAGGAGTATAATTATTTCCTACAATTCCTAAACATTTTTGGTTATCCGAACGAACCATAGCTGATTTATTTGCTATTGGATTCATTGTAGTTCCATCTTCACTCATATAAATTAATGGACGTTTATTTACTTCGAAGTCTAATCCCGCTTGAATTATAGCTTCTTCTGCTGTTAAAGCATTATCTACTACTTGACCTAAATTATGCCAAGCTGGATCTTTTACTACAAATACACTAGCTTTTCCTGTTTCTTCGTTGATACAAATGTTGTGTGCCATAATGATTTTTTTTAGTGGTTAAATTGATATATGTTTTAATTTCTATACCTAAAGATACTTATTATTTTATTACTAGCCTACTTTATTCAGCATAAATTTTAATTAAAAGATCAGTTGTTTTTTTGTAAAAATCTGTTGCATTCTTTTTTAATTCAGGAATACTTGCAACATAACTTTCTTTTTCCCAATCAATATCTAATCCGCCTAAAACAAATTTCCAACCATCACTTGATAAAATAGAAGCCATACTATGTGTTTTCATAGATCCATTTGTGCAATCATAATATATTCTAAATTTGTTAGATCCAATTGCTATAATAGTTATTTCTATATAGCCATGTTGACCATTTTTAGGATTTTCTTGTTTATTGATTATTCTGATAAGAGAATTTGATTTCACTGTAGTTTTCATAATATTTTTTTTAAGTGGTTAAATTGATATATGTTTTAATTTCTATATGTAAAGATATAAAAAATAGCAACACCAACAAAATATAATGATGCTATTTTTTAAAATTATTTTTAAATTCCGAATTCTTTTAAATTAGTATTAAGAATAATATCGTCAGACTTCATTCTACTTTTAACAGCAACAATAAGCTTTTCAATAAGTTCTTTACCATCAGGTCTTTTTAATACTTCGCTAATTGGCATTTTATATCCTAACGAACTAAAGTGAGAATTAGGAACTCCAAATACAATATTTGTTAAACAAAGTTTTTGAATTTTTTTAGCATCTTTTTCTTTTTCCTTTTTATTGAATTCATCGTCAATTAAACTATCAACAATGATTTCTAAATCCGAATCTAATTTGAAACTTACACAATCAATTTGTGGTAATGATTTAGCATATACTTCAACTGTGTTTAAAAGCTGTTCTTTGCCAGGATAACTAGAAATGTTTGTGTTTCCACCACAACCAGCATTTACGCAAATTGCGACCTTTATATTATCAACATATAAATCTGCTTTAAAACAAACTGTTTCATCACTAAATGCATTGTTGATTTTGATGTTTTTTAATTCGATATTCATAATGCTTTTTTTAAATGGTTAATATTTCTATTACTTAATTTCTATACCTAAAGATAATAAAAAGGATGATACTAAACAAATATAAACAGCATATTTTTAAAAATATTTTTTATACCTTATAATATATATAATACTTTTTATATAAATTTTGTTGGTAATACTTATTTTATTATCTTTACATATAAATTAAATAACAGCCCGATATAATATCGGTGATCTTCCAAATGAAATAGATGGGATAGGATTAAAGAGAGTGCTTTATATTTTGATAATATAAAAATATTTTGTAATATTAATAGGTTGGTAATATTATTTTTATTATTTTTACGATACTACACATAGTATAACTACTTCAAAATAGATATTCTTAAAAATCTCTATAAGAAAGTTTATGATCATGAGGGAACATGATTTTTTATATATTAAAATAATTGGTTGATATTAAAATATTTTATATCTTTGTGATCGTGATGGAACATATTATTTTTAAACCTAGGAAATTAAAAAAAAGAATATTTTTGTTGGAAAAATATATTCGTGATAATTGTATAGTTATTGATAAAGAAAAATCTATAATTATAACTAATAATAAAAATATTATAACTTTAAAAACTACACCTCATGGTTTAGATCTATTCACACATTCTTTTAAAGACTATACTATCTTTACACAACAATATTCTAAAGATAATATGAACGTAATTTTTAGAACTTTTAAATATAATACTGGTTGTTGGAGTCAAAACAACTATAGTCCTTTGTGATCGTGATGGAACATACTATTTTTAAACCTAGAAAAATAAATAAAAGAATAAAGAAGCTTGAGATTCTTTTTAATAATCATATTATATATATTGATCACAAAAAAAAAGAAGTATGTGTAAATGATATGACTCTTGTTGTACATTGTCAAATAGCTATTACTCCTTTATATAAAGACTATATAATATATAAAATAAAATCAGAAAGATATTTTAAATATGAATTATGGTATGATGATATAGGACATCGTTATAGAGAAGGATGGACGTTAAGAATAACTGATATTATTTTGTGCCCGTGAGGGAACATGATTTTATAGTTGGTTGGTAATATATTATTTCTTATCTTTATACTTTAAATATATTTTACTAATAATATACTATGATTGAATCAACTGTTAAAAACACAAATAACAATCCTAAAATTTTATCTTTTCCTCTTTTAGCTGAAAAACTAGATAGTAAATGTAAATTTATAGTTTTATTTTATACTGAAACAAAAGGCATGGTAGTATTTTCTAATGATTCTTCTTGTAGAAAAATAGGTGACTACAGCGATGGTTGGATTAGTTGTTTTAAATGTAATATTTGGACTATCCTTCCTAAAGATACTATTGTTGAGTTAAAACAACTATAAAATTTTTATGGAGGAAGAATCAACTAATATGCTATCTCCTTATATTAAAGAATATGTTGTAATGGGAGAGAAAGAAGTAATTGTAAGTACTAGAAATATATTTAACTTAATTAACAATACTCATTTTAATTACAATCTTTTAGATAATACAAATTATATATTTTTACCCCGTCTTGTTAATAAAAGAATAAAGCTATTAGAAAAACAAATTCGCGATACTTATATTATAGATGATAAAGAAAAGAAAATTATTTGGTTAAGTGATTTTGATATCTGTTTAAATAATTTTACATATTCTTTTAAAGATTATACTATTATTATTAAATACCAAGATTGTGAATTCGTAAATAATAAAAAATATATAATACAAGGTAATATTAATAGTGTATTTGATAAAGATAAAAACATATGGGTGTTAATAGGTGAAGAATATAATGTAAAAAAAATACCTATATTTTTAGATGATGAACTAACTAATCTTTATGTTCGTGAGGGAACATCAAAATAACATATCATGAAAAAGAAAAAAAGATAATAACCTTTGATATAGAAACTACTGATGATATTAGTATTGTTAGTGATAACGGTATTATATCTAATCTTATAAGAGGATTAGAAGATAGAACTCCATATCAAGGAATTCCTAGTGGTTATCTTAGTCATTTTATAGGTTGTGATGTAGCTTCTAATCGTAGTGATTATTCTTCTATTCAAGCATTTCAAAGTTTAGGAAGATCTAATAGAGAACCATCTAATGAACCTATTATAACATATGATTTTTCATTTAGAGGACCATTTGGTAATTTTTTTCCTTCGTTATATCAACAACCTATTTGTAATAGTGATAAAAGATTTATGTTTTTACCTCGTGGTATTAATAAAAGAATAAATAAAATAAATAAATATATTCGCGATACTTATATTATAGATGATGTTAAAAAGAAAGCATATATTACTAATGTATCTGATTTTAATAAATTAACTCATTCTTTTAAAGATTATACTATTATATCAAACTTTGAAAGAAATACAAGAGAAAACAACTCTTTATATAAAATTATTGGTCTGGTAAACTTAACCTATGAAGAAGATACATGGAATTATTGGATGCGTGGTGAAGAATATAATATAGTTAAAACACTTATTTCTTTTGATCCTTCTCCTTTTAGATCTGAAAAATTATTAGGCGTCAGCGATTATTATCGATTAATATAAAAGTTGTGATCATGATGGAACATGTAAATTATATTTCTTCTTTACAGGTATTTGATATTATTAATATTCACGGAGGTGATCCAGTAAAACCTATAAATTCTTTTTTCTTTTCACGTAGAATAAAACAAAGAATAAATAAATTAAATAAACATATCCGCAATACTTATATAGTAGATGATAAAGAAAAAACTATCTTATTAAAACCAAATCATATTGACTTCACATGTTTTAACCATTCTTTTAAAAACTATACTATTACTACTCAATATACAGACCCTTATAGAAAAGACGATGAATTGTACTTTCGTACTTATAACGTAGATTATAAATATAATAAAGATATTAATAAATGGATACAGGGTGATAAATATAATATCTCTGAAAAACATATGAAAAATTACGATAATACTACCTTATGACCATGAACGAATATACTATTTTTAAACCTAGAAAAATAAATAAAAGATTAAAAAAATAGAGGAACAAATTCGAGATGCTTATATTGTTGATGATAAAGAAAAAACTATTTTAGTATGTTCCTCTTTTACACCTTCCGAATTTACACCTATTAAACATGTATTCTCTAATTACACTGTAGAAACATCTAGATTTATTTATAAATATAATGAAGAAATTGATTATTGGCATATACAGTTAAAACAAAACCTGTATTAATAGTTGATTAGTAAACAAAAAATTACTATCTTTAGGTATATAAAAAAATATGTTTTACTAATAATATATATACTATGATTGAATCAGTTATTAATTTAAAAGAAGAAGAAACCAATTCTGGATTTCCTCTTTTAGTTAAACGAAATAACACCTCTCTCGTTGTTTTATTTACAGATGAGAAAATTGGAACTGTTGTTAGTCCTGGAGGACATGGGAAACTAGGAGAAACAAGGTCTGATTGGAGTGATTGTAGGGATTCTAAAAATCTTTCTTGGACTATTTTGAAAAAAGGAGAATCTATTACTCTTACTCAACAATAATCTCTCTTTCAAGTGTGTTTACCCCGGTTTTATACACTTTATTTGATAATGTAAAATCTTTAAAGTATTGATAATCACATATCTAACTTTTTATAAGAATATGATGCTATGATCATGATGGAACATAAAAATAACACAGCCATTGATTATCAATACTTTAAAGATTTTCATGTTTTTATTCATGTTCATTTTACCCCGGTTTTTCCATTCTTTTTTAACAAGGAAAAATTTAATATGTTAATTATCAACATGTTAATTTTTTATGAAAAATGTTGGATGGTGATGATTTATTTACTATCTTTAGATTATAATAAGAAACGTAAAACTTTATAACATGTTGATAATCATGAAACAGAAAACTCTCATAACTCGCATATAACAGCATTAAACAGATTGTTGGTAGTTATGCTGCAAGGATGCTGAGATCTTTTGAATACGGGCTGTTTATGTGCGAAATAGCTATATAAATCGTGATGTGAATGCGAAGGAACGTCTACCTTTCTTAACAGGTTATACTAGAAATCCTATGTAAATCTATATAAATGTAGTGTTTAATAAACGATTAAAATAATTTTTTTTAAAAAGAAAGCAAAAACTAATATCATCATCATCATCTAGAATTTTTACAATATCATTATATGAACAAAAAAGATCAACCATATATATTTATTTCACGAAAGGTTAATAAGAGGTTATTATCTACAAAGGTTTTATTAGAGAGGCATATGATAATAGATCATATAGGGAGAACTATTATAATAAACAAAGATCTTTGTTACCAAGAGTGTTTAATATTAGAAAGATATTATCAGGGATATATTATAGATGTACATGGTTATGTTTATATAGATAGTCAGAAATTAGAGATATTGCCGAATATATTATTTAATAGAGTTAAGAAAATAAGTAAAAAGAGATGGATCAGAATCAACCATATATATTTAAGCCACGCAGGATTAATAAAAGATTATTATTTCTTAAAAAGAGATTAGAAGAAAATATGATAATAGATCATATAGGAAAAAAAATTATAATAATTAATGATTTACGTTATTTTGAATGTTTAATATTAGAGAAGCATTATCAAGGATATATTATAGATGTAAAAGGATTTATAAATTTAAATAGATGTAGTTTAAATAAATTACCGAGAATATTATTTAATAAAGTCACAGGATATTTTAGTTGTGCATTTAATAATATTACATCATTAGAATATTCGCCCAAGGAAATAGGACAAGGGTTTCATGTTAATAGCAACAAGATAGAATCATTAGAAGGATGTCCTAAAAGAATAAAAAAATATTTTTTTATTAACAATAATACTAAAGACTTTACTATAGAAGAAATTAAAGAACATTGTAAAGTAGAAGGAGATATTGTTGTTAAAACATAGGATATAAAAAAAATAAAACATATATATTTTAATATCGCAGGATTTAATATAATTTCTTGTTTTAAAGTTTTATTATATATCTACATGTATCAATACATTGTTTTATAGAGATACTTTCAAAAAACATAGTTTTTGTTAGAAATAAGATATGTTTTACATCAAAAGTTTTAACAAGAATGTAAAAGAATAGTGTTTTCTTATAAAAATCTCTTTTAAAATATTTGTTTAGTAATGTAAAATTCTCTATTTTTAAGAAAAATTTAAAAAATGGAATATATTTTTATGAAAAACAAGGTAGAAAAGTATAATGAAAAATACTTAGGAAAAGTATTTAGTTCTATCTATAATAAAAATGTTTACACGTTTGGAAAAATTACAGATGAAGACTTAGAACTTGTTTCAATATGTTGGGATTTATGCCATAATGGAATAGTATATGAATTATCTGATGTTTTTTATTATATAGAAAAAGGAATTTGGTGTGATATTAAAGATAAGGAATAGTTTTATGAAGTCAGATATGTTTAAACCTCGCAGGATTTCTAAAAGACTATTATCTATTAAAAAGAAATTAGAAGAATCTATGATAATAGATCAT
>OCZT010001918.1_pt1 | contig 21525 bp, 25 predicted proteins | sample 1539031 | NCBI WGS metagenome assembly OCZT01 (sample SAMEA3539308, study PRJEB22396) | soil metagenome | biome: tundra; feature: field; material: soil | place: USA | collected 2010-05 | depth 0.15 m | reverse complement strand
GCAATGGTGCAGGTGCGGTGAACACGGTCGGCCCCGGAAGCACAAGCGGATTATTTTATCGAAGCAACGGTGCAAGTCTTGATCCTACGCTGGATGTGGTGTGTACGGATGTGAGTGGATTTTCGGCTCCGCTTGGAACGGCAGGCACTACATATTTTGGCATCCCCGTAGTAGGTATAAACGCCCAAGCGACATCGGACATTGCCGCGAACGGATGGAGCGGCGTGTCAGCCATGGGGCTATTGATAACACGCCCCGTTACTATTTTAAATTTGTATATCAACATAACAGCGGCTCCCGGAAGCGGAAAGAACTTCACCTTCTTCATCAACAAGAACGCAATCAACTCAGCGGTTACGATTGTGATAAACGGCGTATCGGCTACGACCGGCAACGACACAAGTCATTCGTTCACAGCAGTTACTGGGGATTTCCTCACGATGCAATGGAAAACGGATGCAGGCGGTACGGCCGCGATTCACGTCGGTTGGGGTTTCCAAATCCGCACAACATAATGACCTTTGAAAACATCCAAGAAGCAAGGCAACAGAGAATCGCGCAATCGAAAGAAGCGTGCGGACAACAGATTGAATTGGTTGCACCGACTTTCAAACAAATCAACGCGGCACTTGGATTGTACGATGCGGCAAAGAACGCACAGATCGCGGCGGATATTCAAGCGTGCCGTGACAAGCAAGCGAAGATGGAGGCAGAGATCAACGCACTGACAACAATCGAAGACGTCGCCAACTATCAAATCGTGTGGTAAATGAACGACCTCAGTCTTTCAACCGGTGGTGTAGACTTCATCGAAGCCCGCGAAGGCAAGCGGCTCAAGGTCTACAAGGATTCAGCCGGACGCGATACTATCGGCGTCGGGCATCTATGCACGTCGCACGATCCCGTGGAATTTTGGAAAGAGAATGGCATCACGGAAGCGCAGTGTTACGGCTTGCTGATTCAAGATACGTCGCACGCGGTGCACGCGGTGAACACACTGGCGACGGTCCAGCTTAATCAGAACCAGTTCGACGCGCTCGTAAGTTTCACGTTCAACCTCGGCAGTGGCGCGCTTGCGCACTCAACGCTTCTCAAATATCTCAACGCCGGAAACTTCCACGATGCGGCTTCGCAATTCCTCGTATGGGATAAGCAGCACGTTAACGGTGCGCTCGTGTTCTCGCAAGGCTTGCTCATGCGGCGCCAACTTGAGAAGACGCTTTTCCTCACTCCGCTTCCGCCGATTGTGTAATGCCTTTTGACAAAACGAAACATGAGAGCGACGTGCTGAAGCATTGGTTTATTATCCTTGCGCCGTGGGCTTCGATCGCCGTGCTCATCATCGGCTTCATCGTTTGGTTCGTTCGCAACGACACGAACAGCCATCGCGACATTGCCAATCTCGATGAGAAGGTGACGCGAGTGCTGATCAATCAAGAACGGAACTGGTCACGCGTGCAATCGATCGACAGCGTTGTTTATCGTATCGTAGTGCCCTACATCGAAGCGGAAAAAGAACAGGTGCGTGCACGCATTTACGGACACGCAGAACTCATCCCATAACGGGGGCGAAAATGCAAGAGAACACGATTCCCATTTTGTCTTTACTCATCGGGCTTATGGTAGTATTGGTGACTGCCATCATCGGCGGATTCACAATCACGCGTGGCAAGCGAACGGACACGCAGACCGGCGCATCGCACAACGAAAAGTCGGTTACGGATTTAGCGCTCACCGTGGCGCAGCAGAAGGACAAGGCGAAAGAGGAAGCCGATGCCCGTGAACGCGAAGCTCGGCGCAAAGCGGAAGAGCTGACGGAGAAAGTTCACATGGCCGAGGTTGAGAATTTGAAGTATCGGCTCTGCACGGAAACGGCGCAGTTGCGAGAGAAGGTCGCAGAAATGAAAGAGGAAATTCTCTCGACGCGGCACAAGGTGAAACACGCAGTGAAATTAGAGGCACGTGTTGCAACGCTTGAAACTGTAACGGCAATTCCTGACGCGGAATGAAATTCAAATACTCGCACGAATGGTTCTGGTTTCTACTCGGCGGCGTGGTGGTGATATTCGCGGCGACGTTCGGTCACTGCGCAATAATTTCTACATACGCGAAACATTACAGCGACTCGGCGCGGGTGCATCACAACGCGAGGTACAGCCCGGACTCGTTCAACGTCGCAACGGGCTGGCGTGAACTTTACGGCGCGGTGTTGTGGATCGAAGCGGACAACGGGCGGCGTGTGAAAGTGACAGCAAGGGACGTAATGAATTTGAGATACGACGACTGCGAAGTGTTGCACGTTGACGCATCGCCTGCCGTGATGACGGCGCTGGGCTTGAAGCATCGAGCGAACGTAATCGTGACCGTTGACATCGAATCACTTTTGAAAAAGCAATGAGCCACAAAGTAGAATTTGGATTGGTGATGCCGTTCTTTTCTGAAGAGGAAGGATACGTCGCGGGCTTTGAAGCCGGATGGATTCAGGGTTTGTTGGATATGGGAAAAGAAATCGAATCCCAATGGATCCACAAAGAGAACAAAGAACAAATCGAATTGATCTGCATTACGCTTGACGTGCTGTATAAGATCGTGCCGTACGATGCGGACTGGTGCATTCTGCGGACTGGTATTTATTCGATCAATGAACCGAATCACGAGTGCGATGACTGACAATGGAAATACAACCGGGCAAGATGCCGGAGACACCATCGGAAGGATCGAACCTGTCGGCTTCGCAGGGGACGACGGTGTCCCTATCGTCAATCCTCCGACCGTTGTTCCAGGCGTACTGGTGGCTCCGCTCAAAAACGAAAAAGACTTCGCGCCCGAGCCTTCAGAATTTGCAGAACCAAAAAAAGGATTAAGTTTGTGGCTCAAGATACTCTTGACATTCGTCGGTACACTTTTCGGAAAGAATCCCATGCTGTCTCCAAACACTCTCGTCATCACGGCGCAAATTCGCACCGCGATCAAAACAGGTCAGGCCATTGAGCCAGCCGGTTTGAAACTCATCGACGATACGCTCAACGCGATCGATCATGTTGCAGGTAGCGACAATTACGGCGAGGCAATTCCTCAGGCGTTCGCCGACATCATGCTCGTCATTGCCGACGGCAAAGAGATCGCCTTGGAAGTCAAGGCGTTGAACGCTCCGCCGACCGCATAAAATGGGACTCACCGTCACAACTCAAGCCGTATCGAAGCCGTGGTATTTATCTTGGACCGTATGGTTCAACATCTTCCAGATGGTTGGCAGCGCGGCCCAATTGGTGTTGACGGTTATTCCGGTTTCGCCAGTAACGCCAGCGTGTCTTTTGATCGCTGGCGCGGCTGGCCTCGCGCTTCGTTTCAAAACGACAACGGCGCTGACGAAATAATTTCGGTGCTCCAAAAGGCAAACACTCTGTGGGGTGGAAGTGCCTCCCCGGCAATCTGCCCCACTATTTTTCTTCTCACTGTTTTCATTCTTCCGATGAAAAAAATCCTTCTCGTTTTCCTCGCACTCGTTTCGATTGCAGCGACCGCGCAGACGCAGCATCAAGTTTATTTCTCGGGCGGCGCATGGCAGATGTCGCGCAACACGACCATGCCGCCGGGAACGCTCTGGTACGAGACGGGTTCATCGGTGATGTACGTGCTTGGCAGTGATTCCGTTTGGGTGACGGTTCTTACCAACGCTCCGGCGGGCGGTGACTTGGGCGGCACGTATCCCAACGCAACCGTGTCGGGCATCACGTATCCCGTCGCAGCGAACAAGGGCGGCACCGGTGATACGTCACTCACGGCACACGGTGTTTTGCTCGGCAATGGCACAAGCGCGATACACCATTCACCTGCCGGTACGGCGGGGCAAGCGTTTCTCTCCGGCGGCGCTGGCGCTGACGGTGCGTATGGTGCGCTCAACATTTCCACAGCGGCGGTAACAGGCACGCTTTCCGTTGCACAAACACCGCTCAACATGATCGTGGGCGGCGGCGCTGTTGTCAACTCCGGCTCGACCGGATACCTCTGCGCCTCGGGCTTCGCGCGTACAGTGGACACAACGGCGGCGGCTGATAGCGCGACGGGCTTCGTCGCAACGCGCGCGTGTACGGCTCGTAACTTGTTCATCCGCGCAAACGCTGCGGCGGGTGCCGGTGACACGGTGCAAGTATCCATTTGGCGCGACGGTGTAGCCTCTACCGTCTTCGCGCAAGTGGCGGGCGCATCAACGGTCAACGCATCGGACATCACGCATACGATCGGCTTCCTTGCGGGCGACCGGGTACAGATCAAACTCCGCGCAACGGGCGCGGCTGCCACTGCAAAAATCTCCTGGGGTTTTGATTTGCAGTCGAACTAAATTTCGGTCATGCTCCTCGTGACGCGCCGGGTAGTGAGTGCCTGACGCGCCATTTTTTTTGTGATAATGCCTAAACGTGGCGGTGTGAATTTCTTAACTCCGAAGCAGGAAACTTTCTGCCGCGAGTACGTACAGAACAACGGCAACGCGCTGGACGCGGCACGCAAGGCGGGATACAGCGTAGAGACAAAGCCAACGGCAAAGACGAAGGCGCGACCGTTTGCGAACGGGATGGTAAGTAACGGCAACGCGGCTGGACTGCTCCGGAACGAGGGAATTAAAAAGCGCATCCGCGCGCTCGAAGAAGAGCAAGGCGTTTACGCCAACGTGACGAAGGAGTGGATCATCTTCAACTTCCGCATCGTGTACGCGAAGGCGATGACGCGCACACAGTGGGTTGGCATCGGCAAGCAAGCGCGAGAGGTCGCCGATCCCGATCTGCAAGCGGCGAACCGCGCGCTCGAAAACATGGGACGGCATCTTGCGATGTTCGTAGACAAAACGGAAAGCAAGAACGAAACGACCATCAACTTCAAAGGCATGATGCGGCAAGAAATTATTATCGAGGAAATTTTATCCGATGAACAATTCCTCAGTATCACCCCCACCGGAATCGTTGCGGCGGCGCACGACGAAGATTCATCTACCGATACTCAATGAACATGCACTCCGTTTATTTGTTGAGCGTGCTTTTGGCGTTCATATTCCTGACGTACAAGTTTGCCCGACGCATACAACGCCGTGGCGGGCTTTTGCGGACGCGTACTTTGCAAGATCGGCGGTGTCGGTGTGGAAAGCATCACGTGGACTCGGCGGGAAGAGCTTTCTATTGTCGATCCTCGCGTGCACGGAAGCAGCAACGCTCGCGGCGGATGTCAACATACTAGGCGGCAGCGGCGAACAGGCGAAGCGTGTTATCGAGCACATGCAAAAGTTGTGGGCGAATCCATCGGCGCCGCGCTCGCTGTTGGCGAGTGAAGTATCGCGGGATATTACATTCACCGCCGGCAACCGCGTGAACGCATTGATGGCAAGTCAAGCGTCGGTCAGGGGACCCCACCCACAACGGCTGCGGGGCGACGAGGTCGATGAGATGGATTTCAGTTTGCTCAAAGCCGCACTCGGCCAGCCGATGTCGAAGAACGGTGTGAAGTCGCAAGTCGTGTTGTCGAGCACGCACCATTATGCAGACGGCACGATGACGGAGTGTATCAAGATGTGCGCTGCAAGGCCCGCGACGCATACCTATCAAGAATGGTGTTTTAAAGAATCGCACGCGAACGGCACGGGATGGCTGACGCAGGAGATGATAGACACGGCGCGCGTGAACATGACTGTTGACACGTGGAACACCGAGGTCATCGGGCAAGAACCGAATCCTGAATCGCGCGCATTCGATCCGACGGCGATCAAAGAGATGTTCCAAATTCGATTGGGAGAATTTCGCGACGAACAACAGTGGAAAAATGTTTGTGAGGATTACGACAAGGACGGGCTGTACTGCCTCGGCGCTGACTGGGCGAAGGAACAGGATTGGACGGTGTTCGTGGTGTTGCGTGTTGACTGCAAACCGTTCCGCGTTGTGTACGTTGAGCGCGCGCAAAAGGAAGGATGGAAAACCATCATCGCGCGTTTTGATGAGGTTGCGACGCGGTATCATATCGACGGCGCCGCGTGTCACGATGCAACGGGCATCGGCAATGTCATCACCGACCACATCCGCACGAGCGCCGAGCCTGTGGTGATGCGCGGCAATCCACGCACTGAATTATTCAGCGATTACATCCTCGCGATCGAGCACGCGGAAATCGTTTCTCCTTTTATTTCGTATTTTGAAACTGCTCACCGGACTTGTTCGCGTGATGACTTGTTCGGAAACGGACATCCGCCGGACGAAGTAGTCGCTGGCGCGATGGCGTACAAGGCTTCACGGTGGGCGCAGCCGATCACGATGCCATGACAAAGCACAGAAATTTTCCATTGACCGTGCCGCTGTCGCCGGAGAACAAACGGGCGGCGGAGGAAACGATATGGCTGTACAATCAGCGTCGTGCCGAACCGTTCTGGATTTGCCACTCAAACACCATGCGGCTGGTGTTGCGTCTTGGATTGAATTAACATGACCCCCAACGATCTCCGCAACCGCACTCATGTTGTCGCCGCGTGCATCGATTGCAACGTGGAACTAACTCCGGCGCAGTGCGTGAATGCAACGTGTCCGACGGCCACGCACATTTGCAGACAGTGCGGAAAATTGTACGACGTCAACCGTGACCGTGTTTCAAAAGTCCCGATGAACTTCCAACCACTCCCACAATCTAATCGAGGTACGCGATGAAGATATTTTTCAACGACAAAACATTTGACATTCTGATTTCCGCAGCGGCGCGCACCGGGTACGATCGTGGCGCAAAGAACGCGGAGGAATATTTCGCGCCGCTGTTCAAAAACGAACAGGCGGATAGTGCGGAGAAGCTGGCGGCGATGGCAAAAAAATTTGATGAGTATCGTGAGATGCAGCGCGCGAAGTTTGAAGCGTACAAATCAGAGTGCGATGCGATCGAGAGGGACACTCCCATCGTTGTTGGTTCTTCCGTGCGCGCAAGGATGCGCAAAGCGAATTTGCAGATGGTCGTGCTCGAAACGAAAAAAGAGGCAACGCTGCCCGAAGTTTGTTTGTGTGCGTGGTACGACGACACGTTTAAGATTGTCACGTATTGGTTCCCCCTTGCCGCGCTAACTCATGCCTGAATCATACATCGAACAGTTGAACAGCGGCGCATCGTTGCGCATCGCTGACATCACATCACCCGTTGCACAAGCGGGGATGATCGGCGCAGCGGCGCAAGGACTGCCCAAAGCCCCGCCGGATAATATGTACGCCGATCCGATGGGCATTGCCCGTTTGGGCATGGAATCGTATCGCGGTTACTGGGGGATGTACCCGGGCGACGTGCGCATCCAGCTTGAGCAGATGTTTGGCTGGGCTTCGATCTGCGAAAATATCCGTGGCCGCGATCTTGCGAACCTTGAAACCGTTGCGATGCGCCGGACGATCGAAGGCGGACAGCGGAAAAAATATCCTTTGGACGCGAACAACTGGCTGTCGATGTTGTCGGACAATCCCATGCCGGGGCAGCTTGGAAGATTTGATTTTGTCAAGATGGTTTCCTTGTGGCTCGACATGACACCGGGCGGAGTGTTCCTTGCCGCTGATTGTTATTCAGCGGATGAAGCGGCGCTGTATCCGGTCGATGCGAATAATCCCTTGGTGGGCAAGCCCGCGACGTTCAACTTTTTGGAACCGTCGCGCATGGTCATCGTGCTCGATCCTGACATCTTGATCCGCCAATATATTTACTACTCAAATTCCGGTGTCAGGTATTTCGAGCCGTGGGAAATCTGCCACATCCGGAATCCGTATCCCTCGGACGATCCGGTCAAACATCGGATATGGGGCACGTGCACGCGGGAGCAAGCGGCGATGGCGATACAGGGTGCAAGCGGCTTGCGCGATTACATCCGCGATTTGTACGCGCGTTTCAAAATGCCGCCGGTGATGATCACGAAAACAAAAGGCGCATGGACGAAGACGGAGCGCGACGATTATACATTTGAGTTTTTGAAGAAGATGGGAACGGGCGGCACCGGTTTTATTTTCGCCGATGAGAAAGTAACACCGTCGGTGATTGACGTCGGCAAGAACGGCGCGGAGTCGCTGCATCTGCAAAACGCGGCGTTCGCAAAAGAGATTTGCGCGTTTTACGGCGTGTCGTACAACCGCGTTGTCGGCGAGCTGCAAGGGAAGAACACAAGCAAGGTAGACAAGTCAAGTTACAACGAAGGACCGCTCAAAGGTCTGGCGGAAAGCATCTACCAACAAATTTCGATCTTCGCGCAACGTTATCAGCGCAACGCATGGCTTGAGCACGTGCCGCCAGCCGATGACAACGCGGAGTATGAGGACAAAGTGCGGCTCGCGATGGTGAATATGGGTGGAATGTCCCCGGCGGAGTACGCGCAGATCAACGGCCACGAGTGCACGAATCCCGACGGTGACAAATTTTTATTGGGCAGCGCGTACAAAGGATTCGACCAGGGACTTGCCGGTGCAACGCCTGCGCCGTCGCCGGAAGTCAAGGCGGAAGCGATGCGGCGCAAACAGAAACGATTGACGGACGGCACGATCGTTGCAACGTTCCGGGAGATTGACGACGCGGAAGAAGACGACGGCCACGGCTTTAATTCCAAAGACGCGGCGTATGAATGTTTCCGAACGCTCGCGGACATACAAGCGAAGCATCGCGGAACGATTGAGCGGAAAGTTTCCGGCATCTTCGGGAAGCTCGAAAAGGAAGTGAAGCGTAACGCCGTGCGTTCGTTGCGCGCGCTGCGATCCGGTGACAACGCAACAACCACCGGCGGCGATCAGTTGTTTGATGCGGATGAATTGAAGCGCGTGCTCTCCGATGAGTGCGGGGATGCCGTGGCGGAACTCATCGCCGACACGATCGCGGCACAAGCCAAAGACGCTGGCGAAAATCCGGCGGAGACTGACTGGGCAAAAGTGATTGAGCGCGCGGTGGAGAAATCCATCGACCAGATCGAGTCATGCGCGGACACGGTAAAGGATGAACTGAAAGAATTATTGCAGTCATTGAAGGACGCGGAGCCGGACGAGATCGCGAAGGCAATCACGGCGAAGTTCGAATTTTATCAGGATGCGCGCGCGCATAATATCGCGCAGACCACATCGACAAGCGCGCAGGGTTTTACCTCAACGCAGGTGCACAAAGAGTTGGGACTGCAAACGCAGTGGCTCGATCTGCGATTGTCCACCGATCCGCGCCCCGGTCATTTGTCGATGCACCGGAAGCTGGCGGACAGCAACGGGTACTTCGATGTTCCGGCACAAGGCAAGTGCGCATCGGCAAAGATGCGTTATCCCGGCGATCCATCGGCGGGCGCGTGCCAAGTCTGCGAGTGTTTCATCGGCGAAACTTTTGTTTTTTCTTCCGTGGGGATTCAAAAAATTTTCCGCGCTCCTTATCGCGGCGAACTCGTGACCTTAAAAACTGCGCGAGGTTATCAACTGACCGGAACCCCGAATCACCCGATATTGACGCGCGAAGGGTTTATTAAACTCGGAGTTCTTGTAGCGGGCGGCAATGTACTCAGCACTGCCAAGTTCGATAGTTCTGTTTCGCGGAACGGAAACGTAAATAATAGACCATCCACAATCGAAGAGATGTTCCGCGCGGCGCAACAATTCGGGGCGCTTGATAACGTCGCCAAAGTAGCAAGTAACTTCTACGGCGATGTTCCCGACGGCGATGTCGATGTTGTAACTATTGCAGGGCATCTGCCGCACACATGCAATACCGTGATGCTCAAGGGAGACGGCGAGGATCTCCTCGCCCTTCCCGACCTCTTCCAAAGTGTTTTGTCTTTGGATGGCTCTGGAATACAATTCGGTGAGGCTGCATCCGTTGCGGCCTCGCGCTTCTCGCGCGAGGCGCGTTACCAATTTTTTGGCACGCACGGACATTCCGGCGAATCTGTTAAACGCGGCATCATTGCGGTGACGAATGGTTACGCCCTCTTCGATGAATCGATGCTTGATTGTGTCGCGTGCCAGTCCGAACTTGCGCGACAAGAACTGAATGGAATCCCCCGATTTGTAACGGCGGATCAAATCGTCAACGTCGAACGTTCGCCTTGCGGGCATGATAGCGCTCCTGTATATGTTTACACAATGGAAACAGAGAGTGCAATTTACGAAGCATCTGGCATAATTGCAATGAACTGCAAATGCCAAACGAAGGGAGTGCGGAAATGAGCGATCAAATCAAAGCGTATCTGAAAACCGTGCACGACCACATCGAAAAGTATTGTGTAACGTGCGCACAGAAACGTTTTGTGTGGATTGGTGAAACGTTTTCCGGTGACATTCTTGCGTGCTGTTCGACATGCCAGCACGTCATCGAAAAAACCACGGGCGCGGTGACGCTCGGCACGAAGGATTTGCAAATCAAAAAAATGTTGTAAGTTCGCACGACCATAGAGCGCGCTTCTGAAAAGCAGAGGTCGGCGTTTTGAATTACGATAGCGGTTTCCGCGCGTAGTTTTATGTTTCAAAAAACTTGCTCACGAATTTACTGGTACGACCTTGTCGCGTCTCACGATGCGGCAAGGTCGTTTGCATTTTAAATGCAGTTACTCACCACAGCCAACGACGTGGGCCGTCTTATCGCAATGCGCGGCAAGGGATGGTGGAACCATTACGCCCAGCGCATCGACAAGCAACAGGCGGGGAGCGCGATCTGGCTTGCCGAAGACGACACAAAAAAAGTTTCATTCTTCCAGGCGAATAATTACATTACCGTGCCGGAGCTTGCCGCGCGTGTGAGTGCCGCCGTGGGAAAACAAATTCAGGAAGAAGACGACACGGTACTCCGCGTGCTCTCTGCCGAGTACGTTGATCGCTACGATTCGAAGTTCATCATCGGGCCGCCGCCGGGGATGACGACCACCGACTTTAACGGCGTGGTCGTTGACACCCACCAAATGTGGACGTGCAAGGATATTACGGGCCGTTGCATCGGACTGTTTCCGTTTGAGATGCCGGACGGCACGGCGGGGCTTGCATCACTGACGCAGTATCCGCGCCACTCGCCGGAAAACATTCAGATGCTCGCGCTTGACAAATGGGGCGGTATCCCGTCGCAATCGATCGGCGCGTTCATCGACGCGTACGAGATGCAAAACGAAAACGGGGATACGGAAATCGAACCGGGCGACAAGTCGATTCAGGTGATGACGTTGTGGCAGTTGTACCATTACGCACCGTGCCCGATACCGGGACAGCCGAACGCGACAACATATCAAGCGGCGCAGCGATCCATTTTCAACGCGGCAATCAAAGCCGGTGTGCTGCATACCAATGATGCGCTCGTGCGTGCATCGACGGGCAAGGCGTCAAAATCTTTTTTTGAACAGCCTCGCGCGGCGGCGGTGCCGGTCACGCCGAAATCATCGCAGTCGTTCGACAACGATCTCAACATTTTACTTTCTCAACTTTCAATTTCATCATCTTCCAAAACGAAAATGGATCCGAAACTCGTAGAATTTTTACGCTCCGTTGCGGCATTGCCGGCCACGTCGGCCGAGATACGTACGGCGATTGAAGCAGCACTGCGCGACGGCGGTATGAGCAAAACCCAAACCAAACACGCCGCGAAATTGGCAGAGGCCGCCGATGCGATGGAAGGGCACTTGACTGCGGCCGCAAAGGCGCACGAGACTGTCGGCGACCACATGGACAAAGCCGACGCCATGCGTATGGAAATTTCCAAACGCGCGAAGGCGCTCGCTGGTGACAAAGAGGAACCTGACGGCGACGAAAAGCCGGACGATAAGAAACCTGCCGAAGGCGACAAGCCGGACGACAAGAAAGAAGAAAGTTTGTCGCTGCGCGAACGCGTGCGCAAACAATCCGCACAAGCGCTTGAAAAGAATTCATTGGCTGACATCGCCGCCGAACTTCGCGCAGTCCGCGCGGAACTCGCCGCGTCGAAGGCAGCCGCACCGGCAACCACGGCGAAGGGCGTTGTGAAGTTGTAATATCAAAGCGGGCGGGGTTGACTTCGGTCGCCCCGCTTGTCACAAAAATTGTTCTCAATTCATTTGCCGAAGGTACGATCGGCTGCATCAAATCAAAACACGTAAATGAAACGTATCGCTTTTTTCCTCTCCTTCGCCGCGCTCTTCGCGCTGGCATTCGTTCCGGAGGTTTCGCATTTTGTTCAGCACATCGGCACGTTCGGGCAGTCGCTCGCGATGATGTCGGTGATGGGCTTCGGCGCAGTGCTTGCCCCGTCGCTTGAACGATTATACGACGGCGTGAAAGACGTCGATCCTGACGGCACGGGCAATCTCTCGATCAACAAAGCAAAGTTGATGGAGACGCTTGACTCTGCATCGGCGGAAATCGCACGCCTCACCGGCGGCAACACAACCGGCGGACTTCGCTTCGTTCAGACCGATGGCGGAATCACGACCGAAGAATATATCAAACGCACGGAGCGTAACATGGCGGACCCGACGGCATTTTCGCACCACTTGCGAATGATGCAGATCGCAGAGCCGCGTAGATACGATGCGCTGCGGATGTCGATCAAAGCGGCGGTGAAAGAAGTCAACAGCGCCGAACGCGTCACGCCGCTGGTGGAAGCGTCGTTGCGGATGGCGTTGCAGGAAGTTTTCAAAATGTCGAATCCGCAAATCCGGACAACGACGAACGGAATTTCAACGGGCACGGGATTAACACCGTACGCGCTGGCAACACCGGGCAAATACTTGTCGCCGTTTCTTGCGCCGCTTTACTACACGATCAAGCGCACGATCGTCGGCGGAAATCAGTTCAACGCAAAACGGATTTTGGGAATCGATCAAGGCGGCGGCTTTGGCTTCGTTGCCGAAGCGACCGGCTCGACCAGTGGCCGCGCGGATTACGTGCCGATCACAACGGACTCCTTCAATTTGCTTTTTGCATGTTTGGGCGCCGATGAGTATTTGACAACGTGGGCGCAGTACGCCACGAAGTCAGTGATTGACGGCGGCGATTTCAATTTGCAGGAAGTCACGGCGCTCGTAGGATTGCAAGCGTACATCATGCGTTGGGAATGGGCGATGCTCTACGCCAACGGCGGCGCGAACAACAGCGTTGCATCAACGGCACTCGGTGCACCGGCGACTCCTTTGGTCACGACTCAGCAAGCGCCGTCTACGGTCGGCTCGCTGGCGACTGCCACGTCGTACGACATTTGCGTTTCCGCCGTGTCCGGACTTGGCATTAAGACGGGCGCGCGTGGCCGCGTGTCCGGCGTTGACGCCGCCGGTGAAACGACGAAATCCACAACGCTCACCGTCTCCACGGCGGCAAGCGGCGACGGCTCAAAATCGATCACGATTTATTTGACCGGCGCGACAATTCCAAAGGGAACCGCCGCGATCAATGTCTACATCGTGGCCGCGAGTGGTACGCTGCTGTGGGTGAAGACGGTGTACAATTCCGGATGGAACGGTTTCACTTCCGGAAACAAACCGTCGTTGTTGTCGCCGAACGCAATCGTTATCGATCACCTCGGCACTGCGAACCACACGGTGAACACCGCCGACACGACGCTTGATGCAAACGCATTCGCCGGAATCAATACGCTGATCACGCGCGACCCGAATATCAACACGTCATTTGTCAATGGCGATGCAACCTCCGGGCCGTACGTCGCCGACTTGGGCGCTTCTGGTTTCACCGGTGATTCGACAACGGGTGTAAAGGAATTTGCTGATTTCTTTCTTTACCAATACGAGAATTTCCGACTCTCCCCGACGCATTTGCAGATGAACATCCGCGAAGCGATGGCGGCGACGAAAATCATCATCGGTTCTTCCGCACCTGTGATGCGCGTGGAACTCACCGACGGACAAACGAAAGTAACCGGTGCGATTATTGCCGGTGGACAAAACAACGTGGCATATTCAAACGGGATGCCGGTTACGTTTGTCGTGCATCCGTACCAATCGCGCGGCTCGGTGTTCGGTTGGTGCGATGATATTCAGACGTACTTCCCGCAGGCTGGTATCGCGCAGTCGTTCGAAGTCTTACTTGGCTTCGATGCCTTGCGTTTGGACTTCGCGCAGACTGGTTTGAAACGCGAGAGTGGCACATACGGCTTCGGCGGTATCGTGAATCTGTTCCCCGGCTCGACCGGTGCGCTCGTGAACACCGGAAACTAAAAACAGTTTCCGTGTGGTGTTGACGTTTGGGGCGAGTGTCAGTAGTTCATTCGCCCCATTTTTTTTCTAACAATTATTTTCGGGTACGAATCATGGCGAAGCAAAAAGAAGAAGTTTCCGGCGCGGCTTTCAAAAAAGGCCAGCGCGTTTCTGTTATCGACTCCGATGAAGTCGGCACGGTGCACGATATCAACACGAATCTCACCAGCTTGCAAATGCAATACTGGGTAAAGTTCACCGCCGAAGAGGGCGGCAAGCCGGTGTACACGTGCTACGCCGCGGACGAACTCGAAGCCGTTGAAGTTGCAGCGTAATGTCCTTGCCCGTCACGATCCCAGCGATCTCCGCCGACGAGCTGAAAACGTTCGTCGGAAAGACCACGAACGAAGTTGATTACTGGTTCGAGGAAACGGCGGAAGCGGCGACAAGTGACTTTGAAGATTACATCGGGCAAAACGTTGTAGAGCAATCGGTAACGATGGAATTTGACGGCGATGATTCGCAGTTGATCAAGCTGCCCGGCTCCTGGATAACGGCGATCACGAAAATAGAACAACGCTCAGCCATAGCGATGGGCGCAACGTGGACGACCGTGGATGCAACGACATACGAACTGCAAACGCGCGGCCAGTTGAGCACGCTCCGCAGTGCGAGGCTGCTCTCATCGTCACTCATGTATCACGTGACGTTTGTAAATGGAATGATTCTGGTGAAAGAAAATATCAAGCGCGCCATACAATACATCGGCGCGGGATATTATTACAACTCGAATCTTCCGGGCGGTGAACATCTGTTGATGTTTCAAAACTTGTCGCGCAGTTACAACCAAGGCACGGCGACGGACTCGATCAAATCGCTGGACGATCTGAAACGGTTGTGGCAAACGACAGCGGACAAATACCGGATGCAGGTGTGTTAATGGCGTACACCGTAGACACGTCCGTTCTCCGCGCGAAGATCGCGGCGATGGGGCCGAGGATGCGGCAAGCGGCAAGTGAGATTGCGGCGGTGATTGACTCGGAGATCGCAACGCTGGCAACGGCGGATATGATTGTCGGCGCGGCAAAGTCAAGAGGCAAAGGGCTGCGCGGGATGCCAACGAACGCGACGGCGTATTTGCAGATTCGCACGGGCAACTTGCAAGCGTCGCTTCGTATTCGCGGGAATCAATATCACGTGCACCGCGAACAATGGGACGGCTGGCTCTTGCGGTTGGTGGTGGGTACGAACATCGTTTCAGCAAAAGGATTTCCGTATGCTAAGGTACATTTCGCGGGCGGTGGAAAATTTCGCGCGCGTCCGCATTTGCAGAATGCGGCTTCGGAATATTGGATTCGTGGATTCGGCAAAAAGAACGCGAACACGCTGGCGCTGGCGCTGGCAAAAATTTGGAAGGATACTTAAACGGCTCGCTTCATAGACACGACGAACCCCGGTCGGTGGATGTTTTCGCTGTTGAAAGACATCCTCGATCAAACGACGAAGACACCGACCGCTGGCGGTGACGCGCTCGCGGTGATGGAATCACAGCCACGCACGGCGGCGGATGCGAAGAATTTTCCGTACGTGTACGCGCGCATGATGAACGTGACGCCGGTGTACTTGGGATTGTCGGGCACGCAGCAAGTCGATTCGCAGCAGGCATTTTACATCGGCTGCGGAATCAAGCCCAGCGCGCAAGGCACGCCCGATGATTTGGAATCTGATTTGATCGCGGCGATTACGGACTGCTTCGTGAAGTACGCGCTGCCGTCGGGCAGTTACTTCCAAAATAATTTTACGCGAGCCGACGCATCGAAGTACGGCGTGGCGATAACGCGGATCGCCGTGCCCAGTGAGCAGGGCGGCATCGCGCGAGGACTTGGCCCCGACTGGCCGGAATGTGAAATCACGATCGCAGGAACAATTTATTTCAATCAATCCACTTTCCCAGCATCTTAAATGAAAATCACCGTTGCAGACCCCATCTCGATCGACGGCACGCGCGTCAATCCCGGAACGTATGACATCGCATCGCTCAAGATCACCGAAGCGCACGCGAAGAATCTTGTTGCGCAGAACGTCGGCGTGAGTGTTGCGGATGCCTCCGCACAGATCACTCCGCGCGCAACGTCGCCGGACAAACTGCCCAACGCAGTGAACAGTTAACGAATTGCGTTAACGAAAATTGTTTTCAACTTTTCCCATCTGACTTTTTTCTTTTGACATACAATGGCTTCCAAAATTAAAACGGTGTTCAATGCGGCGGCATCGATCAACAAGTTCGGAACCGAACGCATGTTTGCCTGGGTGGTAAACCCCGACGGCTCGGCACTCACCGCGCCCGATGATGCAGCGAACCTTCCCTTTGCTTCGGACATCACCTTTGCGCTCGGTACGAAACTCGAAGCCGTGAAATCCACCGCCGGATTTTCACACGCGCGCGAGAACGACGAAGAGCCGAAAATTATGATCACGTGGGAGCAGTCGGACATTGAGACGCTCAAAACGGCGTTCGTCACGTTGCGCGGACAGTACATCATGTTCCTCGCGCAGATTTCCCGCTCGGATAAAACGGGCGTCGTGGCGAACGCGGCAAAGCGCGACTTCGTTATCGCCGGTCCGTGCCTCTTGCAGCCTGAAATGAATTTGAAGCAAGAAGGCTCTCAGACGAAAGTCGAATTGTGGATACAGCCGAACAACATCGCGTATGGCGGCTTGACGACGAACGATGCCGCGAAGCTCATGGCGCTGCCGGTGCCTCCTTCGGTCACGGTCGCCGCTGCCGACGGTGCATTTGGTGCATCGGGCAACACGACGGACTTTGGTTTCGCGTCGATCTTCACGAAGTAAAAAAACCAGACAACACGTCTGGCGCATTCGAGTGCGTCGGTGGCTCGTACCAGTCATCGGCGCACTTTGGGTGCGTTCCGCAACAACTCTATGGTACGATGGAGACACCCCGCAATGTTGAAGTTTGAAGACCGCTGCAAATCCCTCCCCAAAATTCTCACGCTCGAAGCGGAGATCCCTGTTCTCATTCCCGTTCTTGACGACGCCGGCAAAGACACCGGCAAAACAAAAGACGGCGAAGAGACAAAAACCACGACGTTTGATTTGAAGCTCGTGCTCCCCGGGATGGGATGGTCGCCCGTTGCGATTGAAGTAGGAGAAATTCTTGCGCAGCAAATAAAAAACGCGGCGCTCGAAATGGTCGCCGAAGGCAACGCCGCAACGGTGGAGGAAGCGTCGATGCTTCTTATTCGCAAATTCATGCCGAACATTTTCACGCTCTACTACATCGGCAAAGACGAGAAACTTTTCCTACCGCTCAAGCAAATCGAAAAGATCAAAGCGTTTCAATATTCCGTTTATCCGTTCTCGGATGAACAGGAGGGCGAATTGCTCGATGATTTTTTTCAATACTGCCGACGCTTTACCAGCTCTTCCCGCATGTTTTCGATCCTGAATTTACAACCAAGCGCGGGACAGCAGAAGGGCGAAGGCGAATGATGCGCCGCAACGCCGGGAAAGAAACGATCATGGATCTTGCCCCACACTGGCTGTGGGGCATTATCATAAACGCGTGCAACGACAATTTGACGTTGTACGAAACGCTCTACCGCGACACTCCGGAGCATGTGGTGTTTGGCGCGGAAGAGATGCGGCTGTATTCACTCGCACATCCTGAATAAAAAATGCCCGGTGAAAACGACGGGACGGTTTTAATTGGCGTTGATCTCTCGCAAGCGAACGAAGCGTACGCGCGCATCGAGCAACAGATCAAAGCCGTGCTTGATCGCACGGGCGCGAATACCGTGGCAGCCGGGAGTAAAATTTCCGCCACACTTGGAAACGCGGGAGAGACGGGCGGCACGGCGCTTGCAAAGAACATCGAAAAGCACGCGGCGGAAGCGCACTCGAAACTCTCATCAACATTTGCCGACATCGGCAAAACGGCGGCGGGGATGTTCGCGGGCGGCGCGGTGATGATGGGCGCGGCGTCGATTGGTACGGCGATTGTCGGAGTGATTGAAAAAGGGAAAGCGCTAACGGAATATAACGAACGACTCCACCAGTCACTGGTCGTTGCGGGTATGTCGTCCGGCGCGGCGTCGAAAGAAGTAGACCGCATGGCAAAGTCTGCGGGGAATTTATCCGTGGAACTTGCAACATCGAAGGGGCACGTTAAGGACGTGCAACAACAGGTCGCACTGTTGGGCGGGAAAACGGGCGAATCAAATGACCAATTAACAACTCTGGCTATCGGCATCGAAAAGATGTCACACGGCACGGTAGATGCTGGCGCTGCGATCAAAGCGTTTTCAAAGGGCGGCACCGAAGGAGCGGAAGGTCTGGGACGGCTTACAATAGCAATGCCGATGCTCGCAGAAAAATTAAAGGGCATCACAGACCCCGCCGAAAAAATGCGCGTCGCGCTCGCGTATCTCAAACCCGGATTGGATGAGATCGGCAACAGTGCGGAGGCCAACGAGCAGCGGATACATAATTTTATCGGAGGAATAGAGGACAAGGTCGGCGTTGCATTGTATGGTGCGATCATCGCCGTAAGTTCTGCGCTCGTCGCCGGTGTAAAATTTGTCGGTGAATACGCCGACGTGTTTTTAACATTGGGCGCGGTCGTGGCGGGTGTTGCGATCTACATGAACGCGGCGGCGATTGCCGAAGGAGTCAGCACGGCGGCGGCATCGGCGAAAAGTATTGTGCTGGGAATACAGACAGCCGTGTACATGACAGCAGCACAAGCGGCGGCAGCACACGCGGCGGCGGTCGAAGCGGGTACGGTAGCTGAAGGAAGTGCGACCACTGCGACGGGATTACTCAATACGGTGATGGCGATGAACCCTATCGCCTTGGTGGTTATCGCCGTTGTTGCTCTTGTGGCCGCAACGATACTACTCTACAATCATTTTACGGTGGTGCGCGCCACGGTGAACGCAGTCGGCGCGGCGTTTATGGAATTTTGGAACACGATCAAAACAATCGGCGCGGCGGTGGGGCATATTATCCACGGGATGTTCACGCTGAATTTGTCGGAAGTGACCGACGGAATAAAAGGCGCGGTCGTTGCATACGGCACGGCGGCGCAGAACATCGGGAGCGCGGCGAAGAATGCGTTTGATAAAACATACGAAGCCGCGCAAACGGGAACGAGTGAAACGGGCGCAGAGATCGAAAAGGCAACGGAGAAAACGAAAACGTGGACGGAAACAATCGCCGGGCTTGCAACGGCGTTCGATGAAAGTCTGAAAGCGTCGAAGGACGCGGTGAAACAGGGAGAGAGTGCATTGTCGCTAATGGTTTTGGACGGTCTGAAAAATCATTTGACACGCGCGCAAGTGATGCACAGTGACGCGTACAAAAAAGCACTGGCCGAAGCACGCGAACAAGCAAAGCAAATGAAGCTCGCGGAGAAGATACAAAAGGAATCGGGCGTGCAAGTCGAAGGCGCAAAAGACGCAAAGCCGAATGACACGAAGAGCGCGCACGACGCGGCGCTCCGGGCCCTGAATGATTTTCTCGAAAAGCAAAAAACGGAAGTCAAGAACGCGCGCGCCACAGCCGTCGAAGCCGTGGACAATGCGACCGCCGGTGAGATTGAGAAGTTGCAAAAGTCACTCAAGGACAAAGTGATCAACCAAACGGAATTTGACGAGTCGACGAAGAAACTCGCCGTGTCGGAAACGGCGGCGATCCTTGTCATTGATAAAAAGTTCGACGCCGATGAGTTGAAGCTCTTGCAGGAAGCGCAACAGAAACGGCGCGAGGAACACACAAAGTTTGTCGATGAAACGCGGAAGATCGACGAAGCCGCAGGGAAGAAACACTTGACGGCGATGATTGATATGATGCAGGACGGCGAAGAGAAGGAACGCGCGCAGGAGTCGATGTCGTACTTTGAAAGTTTGCAACAGGAAAAGGACGCGCTGGCCGCGAGGGAGACGGAACTGCAAACGAAGTTGGGCACGAACGCAATAACGTGGGCCGAATACCACAACAGTATTTTATCCGCACAAGCCGAGGCCAACAACGCGGAAGCCGACGCCTTCGCTTTGCACCAGCAACGATTGCTTAACATCCAAGCCAAGGCGCTCGACGAACGCACGGGTGTAGTCAGTGCCGGAAATGCCGCGTGGCAAAACGCGAACCAGCAATTAACGACATGGCTCTCAAGCCGGTGGGAAGCGTGGGGAGTGAAACAAAATACGATCGTCGGGCAAATAGAAACGGCGGTACTCAATTCGTTCGTTGGCTTCGCGGCGCAATGGCTGGCGAAGCAAGCGGCGTTATTTCTCGCACAGCAAATTTTGGGAACGGCAACGGCGGCGGCATCGGCGGTCGGCGTGTCGGCGGCGATGGCTGCGATCGCGGCGGCGGCGGCTCCGGCGGCGGCCTTGACGAGCATCGCATCGTTCGGCGCGGCGGATGTTGCGGGAAGCGCTGGCCTCATCGCAACGGCGGCAGTCGCAAAAGGAATCTCGCTAACCGGCGCGGCGAAGGGCGGAGTTATGTACAATGAGAACGGCCCGGAGATTATCGAACCGGCGGCGGTGATGGTGGACTACACGACCATCATGGCCGGGATGGCCGCGCGTGGAATTGACAATGTTGTCAGCCGGGCGAACGCACAACTCGGCGGCAACGGACAGCATAACGAAGCCGTATTGCAGCGCCTCGATCAGATCGCAAACAACAGCAACACGCACAGCGACACGAATCATAACGTGAACATGCAAGTGAAGCAACAGAAAAATTTACGAGGCACCGCGATACAAGAAACAGTCATGGCCGATTATCAACGCACATCGTCATACTACCGATCGTAAATGTCACTCTCCGGAAAAAGAATAAACACCGTGGACCTTGGCGTCGGCGGCACGGCTGCATCGCCAACGAAAACGTACACCGGAATTTGGGTGCTCGCCTTTGAACCGATCTTTGATCCGATGGCCGGTATCCGTGTCAACGCCGACGGCTCCAGTGACTCGCCGTCATCGCCGACGATCGTGTCGTGGGATATTGAATTTCTGTCAAACAATTATCCAGATCAGGATACTCCGATCGATGGCGTGGGTAATATGGAAAAGGTGATCGCGTTTTTTGTGAACCGTCCGCAATTCATTCGCGGCAACTCTGCGGAGTGGATCAAACGCCACAGCAACACAACGACGTGGATTCCTGTCGTCGCGCTGGGGGCACTCCCGACGCGGCGCAAAGCGAATTTATACGGCCTGAAATTCACCGTGCGTGAATGCGCACAGATCCAAGTTACGGCCCCGTAACATCATGGCACAGAACGTACTTGTCTACGATCGCCCTTACAACCTCGGCAACGCTTCGGGCGCGTGGAAGGTGCGCTTGCGGCTCAACTTGCGCTCAACGAT
>OCZT010001917.1_pt1 | contig 21528 bp, 19 predicted proteins | sample 1539031 | NCBI WGS metagenome assembly OCZT01 (sample SAMEA3539308, study PRJEB22396) | soil metagenome | biome: tundra; feature: field; material: soil | place: USA | collected 2010-05 | depth 0.15 m | reverse complement strand
GGAAAGTGTGGCCTCCACTCCTCTCGCCCCGACCACTTACGGATATTCCGATCTCATCTGGCAGCACCGCCCCAAAGCCATGGGTAGCGGCTTCCGCGGTCACCAGGCAGTCTGTGCCGGAGCTGTGACAGCCCTATTGCACGGCTAGCCGACCCGACGCGATCTTCTCAGCTCACACGGGCGCTTGGTGACGCTGGCTTCCCTCTCGGGCCGGGCGCCTCGGCGGACCTGTGACCCACCAGGCGTCCGGCCGGCTCCGTTGACCGAGCGCGTCCCGGCGACGCTGGAAGTCGTCGGACGTCTGGCAGCGGGTTCGTTCTCGTTGGTGTCTTCTTTCAGGGGTGGGTGCCGGGTTCAGCCCAGGGAGGTGCGGGTGCTTGTTGTGGTCCGTAGTTCCAGTTCTGGTACCTAGGATCCGGGATCCGCTCTCCTCGTTGGTCATCCATGGTGATCGGTCCGCTGGCATCCCAGGCCCAGCCTCGGTACATGCCTGAAGCTCGAATGATGTCTCTCACGGCCGGATCGGAGTTCGGACTTCGGCAGGCGGCCCAGTCGACTCGGCCCATGTTGGGTTTGAGAAGTTGACTGAGGAGCGTGTTCGAGGCGACCGTGATGGAGGTCTTGAGGACGTCGAGGCCGTCTGGCGGGCCCAGGCGGTGCTCCGGGATGATGTCGCCGGGTCCGTAGGTCTCGTTGTACTTGGTGACCGCTCCGCCCTCGATCGATTTTCCGAACTGGTCTTCGAGCGCGGCTCCCGGTGGGGCGTGGAAGGTGATCCAGGTGCCTTCGGGCACGGTGAACGTGCCGGCTAGGAATGTGCCATGGCCGGCAAGCGCGGCGCTCGGCAGAGCGCTGTAGTCGGTGAACCATCCGGCGGTTTGGAGGCCGGTGGGGTCGGTGCGATTGAGCGGGTTGTTGTCGGTGTAGGCGTAGGGCTGGTGGGTGGTGTCGGTGAGCGGGTCGGGGGTGAGGAACTGGGTGGTGGCCGGGTCGTAGTAGCGCGCGGTGAGGTAGTTGAGTCCGGTGTCGGGGTCGGTGTAGTGGCCCTGGTAGCCGATCGGGGTGGTGGCGGTGCCGGTATGTCCGGTGGGTTGGCCGTAGGGGTCGAAGGCGTAGGTGGCGGTGATCTTGCCGGTGGTGTCGGTGAGGGTGGTGACGGTGCCGTTGGGGTCGTCGTGGAGCCAGGTAGCCTTGCCGGCGGCGTCGATCTGTTCGAGCGGGGTGCCTCCCGGGCCCTGGATGTACTGGTTGGTGCCATCGGCGATCAGGAGGGGTTGGGTGTCGACCTGGGTCCAGGTGAACTGCGTCGTGCTGCCGGTCGGGTTGGTGGTCGCGGTTCGCAGACCGTCACCGTTGTACGTGTAGGCCGTGGTGGCCGGTTGTGCTGCAACGACCGTCGCTGTCGCGGTGTTGGTCGTGATGGAGGCGACGAGGAGGATCAGGACGGCGAGCAGGCTGGTTGCCGCCGGGCGCCCACGGCCCCGTCGGCGCCGAATGGTGATGGCCGTCGCCGCGCCGGCGAGGAGCGCGAGGACGAGGGCAGCGAGGATGATCGGCCACCAGGATGTGGGCGGTGCGGGGATTGGGGTGCCGGGCGTTCCGCCGACGGCGGTGAGTCGTCCCGCTTGGTCGTACTGGTAGTTGGCGGTCGTTGAGCCGTTGGTGCCGGTTCGTTGGCCGTTGGGGTCGTAGGTGTAGGTGGTGTTGGCGGTCGTGCTGGTGAGTTGGCCGGCGGTGTTGTAGGTGAGAGTGGCACCGCGGAGCGTGGTGAGGTTGCCGGCTGCGTCGGTGGCGTAGTGCTGGTCGCCGAGCGCGGTCAGGTGGAGGGCGGTGTCGTAGGTCGCGGTGACGGCGGGGGTGTTGGTGCCGGTTTGGGTGACGATCTGTTCGAGCTGGTCGCGGGTGACGGTGAACGAGAGGTACGGGTCGGCGGCCCCGGTCGCGGTGTCGGTGATCGCGAGCAATGCGTGGTCGGCGTCGCGGGCGTAGGCGACATGGGTGCCGTCGCCGAGGAGCGCGGTGGCGAGGTTTCCGTCGGGGTCGTAGGTGAAGGTGTTCGTGTGCCCGGCCCCGTCGGTGACAGCGATCAACCGGCCCGACGGGTCATAGCTGTGCTCAACCTGGAGGCCGGACGGGTAGCCGAGTCGGGTGAGGTCACCGCGGGAGTTGTAGGTGCTGGTGACGGTGCGGCCGGCGCCGTCGGTCACGGCCGTGATCCGGGATTGTTGGTCGTAGTGGTAGGTGGTGGTGCCGGTGCCGTCGGTCATCGTGGCCCGCCGGCCGTCGATGTCGTAGGTGAAGCTCACCGCCGGGGTGGCGGGGTCGTCGTAGCTGATTGCGGTCAACTGGTTCGCGGCGTCGTAGGTGTAGCGGGTCGAGCGCCCCGTCGCGTCGGTTGACACGGTGACATTCCCGACCGGGTCGTGTTCGAGCTTGAAGGTGCGACCGAGGGGATCGGTGCGCGACGTCGGCCGGTTCAGCGCGTCGAAGGTATAGGTCGTCGCGTTCCCTGACGGGTCGGTCTGGGCGACGGCGTTGCCGACGTTGTCCAACTTGACGGTCCGGGTGGTCCCATCGGCGAAGGTCGCGGCAACGGGTCGTCCGGCGGCGTCGTAGCGGGTGCCGGCGGTGCGACCGGCAGCGTCCACGGCCGACACCGGGTTGTGGTTGGCGTCGTAGGTGGTGCTCGAGGTATGCCCGCCGGGATCGGTGACGGTGAGGATGTCACCGTAGGGGTCGTAGGTGAACGCGGTCCGGTCCGTCGTCGGTGACGCGCCCGCCTGGTTGCCGAGCGGTCCGACGGTGAGCACGGTTTGGCCGAGCGAGTTATAGGTGGCTGTCGAGATCGCGCCGGTCGGGTCGGTCTCGCCGATCAGGTCCCCGGAGGCGTCGTACCGGTACGATGTCTTCGCCCCCGACGGGTCGACCACCGCGGTGATCTCACCCGGATGGGCTCGGTCGCGTTCGGTCACGATCGTCGCTTCGGCCGGGGTGCCGACCGCACGAACCGTCTTGACCGCGAGACCATGGCTGTCGTAGGAGGTGGTGGTCGCCACGCCTGCGGGGTCGGTCAGGGTCACCGGGTTGTTGAACGCGTCGTAGGTGACCGTCGTGGTCCGCCCCAACGGGTCCGTCGAGGCGGTCACGTTCCCGGCCCCGTCGACGGTGTTGCGCCACACGTGCCCGTCCGGGTCGATGACCGCAACGACCGCGAGACGACTGTCGTAGACGTAGTTCGTCTGCGACTGCGCCGCGGTGCCGGCAGCGAGGGTGGCCGAGATCAGGACCCCACCGCGGTAGGCGTAGATGCTGCGGTTGGCGTTGCCGTCGGTGATCGTGGTGATCAGGTTCGGGAACGTCCCCGCATATGCGAAGCCGAGATGGTGCCCGAGCGGGTCAACCTGTTCGGATACCCGCCCCGACGCGTCGTAGGAGCTCGTCGATGTCGAACCGTTTGGGTCGGTGACCGACACCAGTCGATGCTGACCGTTGTAGGCGTATCTCGTCACACCGCCGCCGACATCGGTGACCTGCACCAGATCCCCTGCAGTGTCGTAGCCGTAGCCGACGTGACGGCCCGCCGGGTCGCTCACCCCGGTCACCCGCCCGGCCGTGTCTGACGTGAACGCCAGCGACCGTCCCGACGGGTCGCTCACCGCGGTCAAGACCCCGGCCTTGTCGTACGCCAGCGTGGTGGTCTCACCGGTACGGTCCGACACCTTCGCCAGACGGCCCGCCCCGTCGAAGGTCAACACCCGCTGGTCGGCGAGCGTCAACACGTACGTACCGCCACCACCGCTACCCAGTCGCGCGGTAACCCAGCCCGGCGCCACGAACCCGGCCGCGGTCGAGGTGAACGGCACCGTCGCCCCCGACGCCAACCGCACCGTTACCGACCCGCCAGCGATCATTAGACGTGCGTCGTAACTGTCCGTCCACCCGGCACCGAAGCGGCTCGACACCCCGATCCCGGTCCCGGTCACCGCGGCGGTCGCGGCAGCGGAGCTGTAGGTGCGGACCACACCGAGCGGTGCACCCAGACCGGGGATCAGGACGTCGGCGTTGGCGACACTCAGACTGCCGTCATCGGGGTTCACCGGGTCACCACACCCACACGTCGGCTTCCCTGATGTCACCTGACCCGAATCGAGACCCACCACCTGGAACTGCGAGAGGTCCGATTCCGGACCCAATCGGTCTGTCCCGGTGCTCGGCTCGAACGTCGCATCCCCCACATAGGACGCGCTCACCGGTGGGGCCGTCTCGATCGGCACCGCATCGTTACTCGCACTGAACGCGACGCTGCAACCCGCCGCACCGACGTTGACAACCAGCAGCGTGCACGACGCCGAACTCCCGCCCGAGAACCCGCCCGCCGTGGCTTTCCACGACACGACACCCGTCGGGGTCCGCGACACCGCCTCGCCCGATGCGTCGAACACGAACACGTTGCACCCGAACACGGCTGTCGCGGGCTTAGTCATGTCACGGTTGCAGATCACCCACGTCGCAGACGGACGCGACCCGAGCCGCTTAGACGGAACCGGCGTCGGCACCACGCCCACCCGTGTGGCCGTGTCCGTCCCGCCCACCTTGTTACTATCGGTCCACGTCCCCGACCACGAGTTCCCATCCGCGGACAAGGTCACCGTCATGTACGACGTGTAACCCGACGACCCCCCGGTCGTTCTCAGCACTGAACCATCAAAGGTCCCCGTGATGTCAGGACCCTTGACCGCGCCCGTCGCCGGATCCCACGAATCCAAGACCTGCGTCCGAGGGAAATCCTGGCCCGCGCACCAACCACGATCACAATGAGCCACCGCAGACCAGGAACCCACCGGGCTGATCGGCCCAGAGGCGGCAGCCGAGGACACCGCCGACCCGAACAGCACCAGGAACAGCACCACCGCCAGCGACACGACACGGGCACGATCAGCCGCACCCCGGCAACACAATCCCCAGCCGCGCGCGACCGCCCCAGATCCGGTTCGATGGCTCGTCACAGACGGGGCCTCCTGCTCGCTACCGACAACCTGACCCCACCAGCGCCGCAGCTCAACTCGCCCGTCGCGCCCGCGTGGCGGACACGGGGGACGACCAGCACCTCAGCGTCCTTGGAAGGAGTGACCCGCACGGCACGACGTTCGGGCCATATTTTCGTTTAGAACTGTACTTCACTTTGACGTACATGTCGGGTCGAGTGCCGTGGCCGCTTGCGGCACAACTGGGCGGATTCGCATCTCTGATTCAGTCCGATCGCGGCGCCACGTACCTTCACTCGTATGGCGGCGGTCTGACTCCAGTGGCGACGTCGACTACGCCACCTCGACCACCCGCCCGGCATCCGTCGATCGCGTACATCAGTTGGAAAGTGTGGCCGCCACTCCTCTTCGACCGCCAAGGCTGGCTCCGCGGCAACTGGTGTCCGCGGCCGCGGTAGAGACGCGTGTCAACGCCGGTTGAAAGTTGACCCTTTCCGCCTCCAGGAAAGGGCTCACTCCTATTGCCGTTCCGGCGGGCCTCGATCCAAGATCTTCAGATAGGGTAGAGGGTGGGTCTTAGCCCTACCTGAGTGGCGGGGCGAGAGGCGTCACGCCGACCGTAGCGACCTGAATGTCATATTGGCGCTCTCGTGCGAGCTCACTGGTGGAGGCCGCCGGTCTAGCACGACTGCCGGATGAGGCCAACGGATCGAAACCCGCGGCAATGGCGTCGGGAATGGCGCAGCTGGCAGAGCGCGTGCTTCCCACGTGGGGCGCCGACCCTGCGGAGCCGAACCGGTCAACGTCCAGAGTTGCTGCCCCCGGACGCCTAGGCGCGAAACGCCGCGATCCGGTCGGCCAGGTCGTTGAGCTGCGCCTTCATCGCTCCATAGCCGGCCTCGTCGTCCACGACGTGTCCGGCTATGGCCTCGGGAATGCCGGCCGCGCGTTCCTGCAGGTCGCGTCCTCGGTCGGTCAAACGGATCGTGACCCGGCGCTCGTCGGAAGTCGCGCGCTCGCGCCGTACCAGCCCGGCATGCTCCAGCCGGCGCAACAGCGGCGACAGCGTGCCGGAGTCGAGATCGAGCCGATCGCCAAGCTCACCGACACCCTGCCCGTCGCACTCCCAGAGGACCAGCATCACGAGATACTGAGGATACGTCAGGCCGAGGTCGGCGAGCAGCGGACGATAGGCGGCGTTGAGCGCCCGGGTGATCCGGTGGAACAGGAAGCACAACTGGTTGTCCAGGCGCAGCTGCGGCAGGCTCATGCAGCAGCGTCCGCCATGAGCAGCTCGATGTCGCCGGCGAGCTTCGCGGGCTCGGTGTTCGGGGCGTACCGCTTCACGGAAGTGCCGTCGGGGGCGACCAGGAACTTGGTGAAGTTCCACTTGACCGCCGTTCCGAACCTCGCGCCGGCGTGCTCCTTGAGGAACGCGAACACCGGGTGGGTGCCTCTGCCATTGACATCGGCCTTGGTCGTCAGGGGGAAGGTGACCCCGAAGTTGATCCGGCAGAACTCCTCGATACCCGCGTCGTCGAGGGGCTCCTGGTGGGCAAACTGATTGCAAGGGAACCCGATCACAACGAGTCCCTGGGGGCCGTACCGCTCGTGGAGGGCCTGCAGCCCGTCGAACTGCGGGGCGAACCCGCACTTGCTGGCGGTATTCACGATCAGCATCGGGTGGCCGCGGAAGGCTGAGAAGTCGATCTGGTCGCCGTGGTTGGACGTGGCAGAGAGCTCATAGATGGTGTTCATTGGTATATTGTGCACTATTGAATTGTACACGTCGAATCTGAGGCTCCTTCACGTGTGCCAGGTTGTAGATGAACCGGCTCCCGTCAGTTTCCTCAACTCATCGGGCGTGATCGGCAGTGCGGTGTCCCAGATCGAGCCAGTCTTCGGTTCGTTCGCGCTGACCGAGAGAAACATCGAGCAGCACGCGGTCGCCATCGATCGTGTAGCCCCCAGGCCACGAGTTAACAGATCAGGCGTGAGGACGACGCCCGGTTACACCATGTCCTGGGACTTGACCCCACTGCTTCGTGCCAAGGTCGCAGCGTTCTCAGCCGGATGGATCGCGCCACTGGATCGCGCCGGCCTGCCCGTGCGGCCCGACATCCGTTCCGGAATCCACGCGTTTGCGCAGGTTCTGGGTTCTTCCTAAGGCGGCTATCACTCAGAACTCAGGTTCGAGACGCGTAATGCAGGTGTTGGCCTGCAGTTGCTGGGTGCAGGGCAGACAGGCTCAGCAAAGAGAACTCGAGGTTTCCTATGCAGCAGCACCGCTTCAGGGGCACAGGGCCGACCCTTCCGCTCGATGCCATCGACCCGCGCAAGCGCGCTCTGGCGATCTGGCCGCGACTCGATGCGGCCAAACTGGCGCGCACAGGCGGCGAGCCCGAAAGAGTGGCTCGTCTGATCGAGCGCCGCACGTCGCTGCCCAAGGAGGCGATCGTCCGTCTGCTCGGCGGACAGTCCGACTAGTAGATCGCGCGTTCCCGGGTCGCAATGCAAGTCGGCAAACATCTCAAGTTCCGGGCGAGACCGGCTTGAGGGGCCGAATCGACCCGGTCGGTTGCCGAGCCTCTTGACCGGAACTTGAGGAATTCTTGCGCTCTCCTCCATGGGCATATGGCCCCGACTCGGTCAGCCTCAACAAAACGCGACCCATGAGGTTGCCGACCACGCAGAGGAGCGCGCGTCCCAATGTCCAGTCGCGAGTTCTTGCCGCCGATCCAATCATGGGAGGCGGAACTAGAGGGGAAACTTCAGAAGAAGGTCCGCTACGATCGGACAAACGTCCGCGAGCCGATACGCCCGCGGGACACTCCAGGCGACCGCATCAGCGCCACGGTGCAAGTGGCGGGCATGACATGCCGCTCATGCGAGGTGCGGATACAGCGCCATGTCGGCGGCATCCCGAACGTTCTGCGGGTGACGGCATCCGCAATTCGCGGCCAGGTGGAGGTCGAAAGCTCAGCCCCGATTTCGGCAGGGTCAATTGCGCTGGCGATTGAGGCCGCCGGCTACAAAGTTGGACAGACCCGGTGGGTTGAACGCAATCCCGCAGTCTGGCTGACCGCCGCCGCCGGCATCCTGATGGTCGCCGCTTTCGCCGTTCTGGCGCAGCGCCTGGGCCTGGCCGGGGTTGCTTCGGGTGCTGGGAGCCTCAGTAGCGGGGGGCTGGTCGTAGCCCTTCTTCTCGGGCTCGCCGCGGGCGTCTCGACGTGTATGGCTCTCGTTGGCGGGCTCGTACTCGCCATGTCGGCGGCATTCCAGAAGAGTCAGGTGGCCTCCGGAGTCCGCGGCGGTGTCCGTACCCAGATGCGCCCGGCCCTTGTGTTCATGGCCGGCCGAATCGTGGGCTACGGCGTTCTCGGGGCGGCACTCGGAGCCGTCGGGGCAGGCGTGACGATGCCCCCTCGCGTTACCGCGATGCTCATGATCGCCGTAGCCGTGGTCATGATCATTCTCGGAACGCGCCTGACGGGTCTGTCGCCGAGGATCGCGACCTGGTCGCCCACGCTACCGATGGGAATTGGAAGGAGACTCGGGCTGAGCGGCGGCTCGGCGAGCGGATACTCGGACCGTCGCGCGGCAGGATTGGGCGCTGCGTCGTTCTTCCTGCCGTGCGGATTCACGCAGGCCGTCCAGATCTACGCCCTCTCGACCGGCTCGCCCCTGTTTGCCGGCGCCCTCATGGCCACTTTTGCCATCGGCACGTCCCCGGGACTGCTTGCGGTGGCCGGGCTTCCGGTCGTCGTTCCGAGCCGCCTTAGGCCGACCCTCCTCCGTCTTGTCGGTGTCGTGGTGCTTGGTTTCGCGGTCCTCAATGGGAGCGCGGGTCTTAGGCTCGCGGGGATCTCCCTGCCGGCCTCCGGTGCGAAGCCGGTAGCAGTTGTCGTGCCGGCAGCGACGGAACCGGTAGCGACGGAACCGATAGCGACGGAACCGATAGCGACCGAACCGGCGCCGACGGATTTGATAGCGGCGGCGCCGACGGCCACGGTATCGAAGCCGGCGCCGACGGCAACGCCAGATAAAGCCCAGCGTCTGACGACCTACCAGAACGAGGACGGGTACACCCCGGAAGAAGCGACCATCTACGCCGGGATCCCGACTCACTGGACCATCAAATCGACAAGTAACGTCACTTGCACGTTCGCGCTAGTTGTGCCGGACCTGAGCATCGAGATGACGCTGAAGCTGGGCGACAACACCATCGAACTGCCGGCGTTGTCGAAGGGCAAGCTCGATTACAGCTGCGCCATGGGCATGGTCGGCGGACGCATCAACGTCATAGATCCGCCGAGCGGTTCAGGCAGTTGAGCGGTAGCATCGCGACTGGGCCGGGCTCATCGTTCTCTCATGCAGCTCTCAGGTTTGCGTGCAATGATCGATTCATGAGCGACGCGCCGCGCATTCTTGTCATCGATGACGACCCCAAGATCCGGTCCGTCGTCCGGCGCGGCCTTGTCTACGAGGGCTTCCGGGTCGTCGACGCAGGAACGGGTGAGGAGGGCCTCGAAAAGGCCCGCGATCAGATGCCGGACCTCGTGGTGCTCGATGTGATGCTGCCCGGCATCGATGGCCTGGAGGTATGCCGGCGGTTGCGCGGTGCCGGCGACCAGGTTTCGATCCTGATGCTCACCGCACGCGACGACATCAAGGATCGCGTCGAAGGGCTGGAAACGGGCGCCGACGACTACCTCGTCAAGCCGTTCAGCTTCGAGGAGCTCCTGGCCCGAGTTCGAGCCCTGCTCCGGCGGCGGCCGACTCAGTCGGGCGAGATCCTCCGGTTCGGGAATCTGGAGCTCGACGTGGATGCCCAAGAGGCGAGCCGCGACGGCCGGCCCATTTCCCTGACCACCACCGAGTTCAACCTGTTGATCCTGCTGATGCGTCATCCCCGCAAGGTGATGACCCGCGACGTCATCATGGACCGCGTCTGGTCGTATGACTTCGGCGGTGAGTCGAATGTCCTCGAGGTCTACGTCAGATACCTGCGCACCAAGCTGGAAGCAGAAGGCGAACCGCGCCTGATCCATACCATCCGTGGCTCGGGTTACGTTCTCAAGGAGTGAGGATCTCCGTCGGCCGACTTCCAATTCGGACTCGCCTCGCCCTGTTCTACACAGGGCTTCTCGTGGCCGCCCTGGCGATCTTTGGGACCGGCACCTTCCTCGTGCTGCGCGTCCAGCTTCAATCTTCGCTCGACGCGAGCCTCATGGCGAACGCCCACCACGCCGCCGGTGCCTTTGCTCAGGACATCGGTCCAGATGGCCAGGTCCATCCCACGGCACGCCTGCTCGATCAGTTCGCGGCCACCGGCGGCCGAGTCGAGATACTCGATTCCGCGGGCAAGCTCGTTCTGGACTCGGCCCCGACCGGAACGGAGCCGCTGCCCATCCCGCCGGCCGACATCACTCCCGGAGCGCACCCCCAGGACGTCCATTCGGCGGTTGCCGGTGGCCAGAGCTACCGGCTTGTGGTCGAACCTATCGCCGCGCAAGGCCAGGGCGTGGCCGGATACGTCGTCTGGGCGGCGTCCACTCGTGACATGGACGGGCTGCTCAACACGGTTGCGATCGTGCTCGTGCTCGGCGGCCTGCTGCTCACCGCGCTTGCCTTTGGTGCCGGCTGGCTGCTGGCCCGCCGCGCCCTCGCCCCGATCGCCGACGTGACCGACACGGCCAGGGCGATCTCACTGTCCGGGGATTTCGGTGCGCGCGTGGAGGCCGCCGGTTCCGGCGAGGATGAGGTTTCCGAACTGGCCGTTGCCTTCAATGAGATGCTTTCCGCGCTCGAGGAGAACCACCAGGCTCTGCAACGGTTCCTCGGCGACGCATCCCACGAGCTGCGAACTCCACTCACGACTCTTCGGGCCAGCCTCGATCTCGTCGCCCGCCCGACATTACCGCCCGAAGAGCGCCAGGCCTTGATCGCCGATGCTCGGTCCGAAACGGAACGGATGGCGCGGCTCGTGGGAGACCTTCTCTCGCTGGCTCGCGCGGAGTCGGGCGCCCGACTCGAAATCGCCCCGGTGGAGCTTGATGCCGTCCTGCTGGAGGCGGTTCGCCAGGCCGGTCCTGCCGCCCCCCACATCAGGATGGATGTGGGCTCCATCGAGCCCGTCGTCGTCCAGGGCGACCGAGACCGCCTCAAGGAGCTCTTCCTGATCGTGCTCGACAACGCCGGCCGCTACACCCCGGCGGGCGGCACGGTGACCGCGAGTCTGCGCCTGCAGGACAACGCCGTGCTCGTGGAGGTCGCGGACACGGGTGTGGGTATTCCCGAGGCCGACCGACCGCATGTGTTCGAGCGCCTGTACCGCGGCGCTGCGGCGCGCTCCCTGCGCCCCTCCGGGACCGGGCTTGGGCTGGCCATCGCCAGGTGGATCGTCGATGCCCACGCGGGGTCCATCGCGGTTTCGGCGGGACGGTCACGGGGTACGGTCGTCTCGATCAAGCTGCCCGCCTCGACGCGCTGAATCAGCGAGAGCCAGCCTTTCGGCCGGCTCTCGCGTCGGACTCACTCGGCGGGCCGGGAGGGGAGGGGACCCGACCGCCGCTGAGAACAGATTGGATTACCTTCCTGAGACTGGCCTGAGCGTGAGCTAAGAATGGGCCGAAAGAATCAACCGCCTCGGAGTCCGAGCCTGGCCAGGAGTCCGCGGTGGGCCTCGGGAACAAATGGCGTGGCCGCCTCGAGGCGGGCCTCGTAGCCGGCGCCATGGATTGCCAGGCCGATGGCCGCAAGAGACGTCCGTGAGTCATCGAAGCCCACGATCGCCGATTCCGATCCAAGGTTGACCTTCACGGAGTCGATACCGTCGATCTTACGAACGGCTCTGGTTATGCGGGACACGCAGGACGTGCAGGTCATCCCTTCGATCGGAATTCGCATCAGCTCGGCCATCACATCGCCCCGCCGAGGGAGAGGAGGAGCCCGAAACTCATGGCCATCACGCCGAGCGCCAGGACCGTCTTCACGACGGTGCCGTTCTTCTTGTTCCAGCGCCCGATTACGCCGAGGACGCGGCGATTCGACACGAAAAGAAGGAATAGAAGCAGCGGCAGGATGAACGCCACGTTGTATAGCGCGAGCAAGGCAAGCCCGACAATGCCGCCGCCCGATGCGTGGAGCACCGCGGTCACCGAGAAGTACATGGCGCCTGAGCACGGCACGGTGCAGATGCCGACGAGGACCCCGGCCATAAGCATTCCCGCCAGCCCGCCACGCTGCATAGCTTTGTTCATCCAGCCGTGTGTGCCAGACGGCGCGGCCATTGTTGGTCCGAAGCCTGGGAGGAACACGTCCTTGAGCATCCACAGGGCCATAAGAAGGGCCAGCACCGCCGCGACACGTGCCACGACGTGGTCTTTGCCGAAGCCTTCGAACAAGGTGAACAGCCCAAGGCCGAGCAGGAAGTAAGTGACGAACACCGCACCGACGTAGAGCGAACCCGCGCCGAGCAGCGTTCGCCGGGCGAATGGCGTTGGCCGTCCATCGGCAGTGACCGCGTTCACGAGCGTGAGAGTGTAGGTCGCGAAGAGCACCAGCAGCGCGTACGCACATGGGTTGAAGCCATCGGCGAAGCCCGACGCGATTACGACGGGAGCGGTAAGCGCCCCGAATCTGGGCGACGAGAAGCCGGGGCCCAGCAAGACCACCAGGGACGCGGAGAGGGCGATCGCCCCGAGTCCGCCGAACAGCAGCAGCGCGGCCTTTGGCGTGCCCGACGCCTCGCCGAGCTTCACCCAGGGCTTTGTATCGAGTGGGGCAGTCATGGTTCAGGCCGTGACGTGGAGCGTGCCGTGCATCTTGGGGTTGTCCTTGCCGCCGCAGCAGCTATCGCACCAGAAGTCGTAGTCGCCGGGCGTCGTCGGTGCGGTAATGGTGACCGTCTTGCGACTCTGCGCCGGCAGCGAGAGGTTGACGGGGAACTTGTCCGACACCAAGGTATGGACGCCGTTGGTGAGGTGCATGGGCGCGTCCTGGTTCCACCAGTCCAGGGTGAGGGTCTGGCCGGGCGCGGCGTTCAGGGTATTCGGGTCGAAGCCGTCCATGCTGATACGGACCGCAATTGCGCCGGCAACGTTCGACTTGCCTCGCTGGCCCAGGAAGACGCTGCCGGCCATGTAGATGCCTGCGCCGATCACGATGGCCGCCACGCCCAGGAAGAGCGCGGCTCGCAGTCCGCTCGGCTTCGCGTCGGCTGCCCGTTGGGCCGGATGAGGCCTCCTTGCGGTCAGGGTCTGGTCCGGAGGTAGGTCGCGCGCCTGGGCGCGTCGGGCCGCGCGGGTGGTCATTTCAGCACCTTCGTAGTCTGCAATCGGTGTGCGTGGCACCGTCGTCTTATTAGCCGCGGCATCATCGTGCCAGGGCAACCTGAGACCAATATGAGAGAAGTGCGGTCCGGCTCTCGGTCGTTCTTAGGTTTCTCTCACGTACATCTCAGCCGCGGCCGTTGTAATGGGCTAATGAACGACTTCGCCACGCTCGCCGACGACAATGGCCGCGATTTGTTCGCGGCGCCCGCGGTGGCATCGCGGCAGGCGTCAGGAGGCCGAAGGGCGCCGGCTGCACCACAGGTCGTTGAAATCCTGGTCGATCGCGGCTACCGGCCTTCCCGGTCGGTGGCATTCGCCGACGCGTCGGTTCGGATCGTCTTCCGACGCCGCGATGCCGACCACTGCACCGAGCGGGTCGTTTTCTCCTCGCCGCACATGGAGCGACGGCTGGAACCCCACGGCACCACGCTGGTCGACCTCCCGGCCCAACCCTCGGGAACGGTCCGATTCACGTGCGGCATGGGCCGATATCGCGGCGAGATCGAACTCGTGGATCGCGGCCGCGTGTCCTTCGCCCGCTCGAGATTGCGCCGATTGGCGGCTGCAGCAGTTGCCTCGATGATTCTTTTGACGGCACTCGGAGCGGCCCCTCTCTATGTGGCGGCCATCCTTGCCGCCGCGGCCATCCTGGCGAACCTCAGCCGGCGGCGTCTTGCCGCATTCGTGCCATCCTCAAGGAGATAGAACTGCCATGACCGTCCCGACAGCCGAACAGACAAACGTTGCCGCACACTCGTGCCACGCGCATGGACCGGCAGACATGGATAGCGTGGCGGATCGAGGTCGCAACAGCGGCAGCGCGAGGCCGGCCGCATCCCGCCTCCTGGCCTTGCCTCGTAACGCCAAGATCATCGGTGCCGCGGTCATTGGGATCGGGGCTTTGCTGGCCGTCGGTGTGCCGCTCATCACGCTCTACCCGCTCCTTATGCTTGGCGGCTGCCTGGGCATGCACCTGTTCATGGGCCACGGCATGAATCACGGCGGGGCGCACGGATCTCACCAGCCGAACGAAGTCGCGACCGCCGGCCCGACCGAGAACGCGTCGCCCAGGAGCGACGGGTAATGCTCGAAGTCCGAGAAGACCTAATCCTGATCGATTCGAGCTACCAGCCGGCCGGCGCCTGCGCCGCCTGCGGCCAGCCGATCGCGGCAGGAGAAGGCTACACGGCGAGATTCCGCGGCCGACTCTTGAGGTTCCGGTGTTCGGGCTGCCTGGATAGCTTCAGCCGAGAACCCGAACACTATGTGTCCGTCGACGACTACTGCTGCACGACCGTCGCCAGCGAGGAGTCGCCGGCGAGCGAGTGGGTCATCTGACGGGCGCTCGGGCCGGCTGTCATCGGCGCTCAGGCCGCTGGCAGCGTGACCGAGAAGGTTGAGCCCTTGCCCGGTCCGGCCGACTCGGCCCTCACTCTCCCATCCATTGCGGTTGCCAGAGCGAGCGAGATCGCAAGGCCTATACCGGATCCGCCCAGCGCCCGAGACCTGGACGGGTCGACGCGGTAGAAGCGCTCGAAGACTCGTGATCGTTGCTCGGGGGCGAGACCCGGGCCGTGGTCTACGACCGCAAACTCGATCATCTCTCCGGCTTTACGAGCCCTGACAGAGACCAACGCTCCGTCCGGGCTGTATCGAATGGCATTTGCCAGGTAGTTGCCGAGTATCTGCAGGAGTCGATCGCGGTCGGCCCAGACGGCAAGGCCGTCCGGCACGGTCGCCTCGAGGACGATCCGGCGAGCGTTGGCCTCCGGCACGAACCGCTGGACCACGTCGGCCGCGACACTCGCCGAATCGACTGCCTCGATCTTGAGGGGCAGCTGGCGGGCCTCCGCGCGCCACAGTTCTTGCAGGCTGTCAACCAGACGGGTCAGGCGGGCGGTCTCACCTCTGAGGAGGCGCCAGGTCTCGTCGCTTGGGGCGACCACTCCGTCCTCCAAGCCTTCGAGGTACCCGTCAAGAGTTGACAACGGCGTGCGCAACTCGTGCGCAACGTCGCCGACGAGTTGAACTCGGCGCGCCTCGGTGGCCTCGAGGGAGGCGCTCATGGCGTTGAAACTGTCCGCCAGCTCGCCGATCTCCCCCGCTCCGGCCGCCGGGACGCGTTCCGCGTAGTGTCCGGCGGCGATTCGACGGGCGGCCACCGCCAGGCGAGTAGTCGGCCTTGCGATTGCACCGGAGAGGGCCAGGCTGACGGCCAACGATGCTGCGACCGCGGTCAACCCGGCGGCCACTAGCACGCTGCGCAGGGCCTCATCGAAGGCATGGCGCGTGGCCGTGTCCATCAGCGAGTTCATCGAGCCCGGCTGGTGGCCCATCGCATCGGCAAAGTAGCCGGGGCCGATGAGCGTGATCACGACTGCGACCGTACCAAGTGTTGCTCCCGCGACAACCAGGTTTGCGAACAGTAATCGTGCTCGCAGAGAGTCCAACCGGCGGTTCATGCCTCGATCAGCCGGTACCCGAGCGCTCGCACAGTCTCGATGAACCGCGGCGCGGAAGGGTCGTCTCCGAGCTTCCGACGCAGGTTGCCGACGTGCACATCGACCAGGTGGTCGTCTGAGACGAATTCGGATCCCCACACCTGCTCGAGCAATACGGCGCGGGCCATGACAACCCCGGCGCTTCTGGCCAGCGCAGCCAGGATCCCGAATTCGGTGGCGGTCAGTTCTACGTTCAGCCCGTCCACCCGGACCACATGACGCGCCTCGTCGAACTCGAGACCCGGCGGGGCTGATGCCCGGGCGATGGAGCGAGGCCGCCGGAGCACGGCCTTGATACGAGCGACGAGTTCCCGCGGGCTGAAGGGCTTGACGAGGTAGTCGTCGGCCCCGACCGACAGGCCCACGATCCGGTCGATCTCCTCCGACCGTGCCGTCAGCATCAGCACGTATGCGTCCGCGAAGGTCCGGATCTGGCGGCACACTTCGATACCGTCGATGCCGGGCAACATCAAGTCCAGCACGATTACGTCGGGCGGGTTGGTGCGGGCTTTCTCGACGGCCGCGGGCCCGTCGGTAGCCACGTCAACCGTCCATCCCTCGCGGAGGAGATAGCTCCGGACGAGATCAACGATCGGCGGCTCGTCGTCGACGACCAGGATGCGGGCGGGCGATCCTCCGAGCATAGCTGGACGGCCTGGGCCTTCGTAGCCGGGGAGTTCCTCGGGACGCTGCTGGTTCATTCCCGCCCTATTGCGTTGACAACCCGTCCATTCTGCACCGAACGGTCACCGCTAGGGCGAGTGTTGGCGACTCGCCCTGTTGTCGAGACTGGAGACTCCGGCTCCCCAGCGCCGGGCCTCAGCCAACAAGTGTGATCGTGCCGCGCATCCCGGCTTCATAGTGGCCGGTCGCGTGGCAGGCATATGAGTACGGGCCGGAGCCGTCGAAGGTGTAAGTGAGGGACTTGGTCTGCATCATCCCGATGTCGGCGACCTCGGGGGTCCCTGCCAGGTCGGAGGCGACCGCGTCGGCCGGCCCGACCATGAACTCGTGGACCAGGCCTCCCATCGATAAGACGACGAAAGTCACGGTCTCACCGCGCGCCACTGTGATCACGGCGGGGCTGAAGGAGTAACCGGGGCCAGCGTAGATTTTGACGGACCTTGGCGCGGCCGTAGTTCCGGGTACAAAGCCGGCTGTGCCCGGCTGCGTGGCGGCACTGGCACCTGCGCCATTTCCGCCCATCATCGTTCCGTAGCCGCCGCGTGCGCCACCGCCGCCCATCATTCCGCCACCGCCGCCCGCGTTGCCGCCGCCCATCATTCCGCCGGGCCATGACGACCGCGATCCGCCGGCAACCGCTACTCCAAATGCGGCCGCGCTGACGACCAGTGCCAGTACGACGGCCGCCAGCACTACAGAGCTAGGGACGCTGATTCTTCTGGGCATTTAGGGGCCTCCCATCGCCGTCGAGCAATACCGTTCGGGCGTGCTCGAAGTCATCTTCTGTGATTTCCCCGCGTGCGAATCTCGCGCGCAGGATCTCAATGGCATCCGTTTCTGTCGGCCGTCGTTGGTCCCGCATGATCAGCCAGACCATCACGAGGAGGGCGGCAATCCAGACAGTCAGCCAAACCCACCCATCGACGCCCCAGGACATCATGACTTCGCCTCCGGAACTCCTGGCCAGCCTGAAACGGGCATGACTTGAGGCTACGCCGTGGATCGCGGAACTCCATCCAGGCCGGCTCTTGTTCTGGTCAAGACTCGGTCAAGGCGGGCCCGGATTGCGGCTGGTGCGCGTCTCCAGGAGGAAGTCACTGCGGCGGCGAGGCGGCCGGCCGCTCTGGAACTTAGAAGACGGGCCGTTTGCGAGGCGTCGGTGCGATCTGTTCCAGGCGGGCCTTGGCTCGGACGGTGAGAGCATTCTCCTCGCCGAGCGTGCGGCGGTAGCCGTCCACCACTGTGCGAGCCAGGTTTCGAGCCGAGATCTTCTTGCCGAGGTCCATCAACGCCAGGGCGTCGTGGCCCGCCATCTCCAGAGTGTCCGGATCCTCTGGCCCGGGCTGCTTGCGCAGGATCGCCAATGCCTCGCCGTACGCGGCGTGGGCAGTGGCCGGGTCGCCCATCTTTCGAGCGATGTCGCCGAGGCGGCCGTGCATCTCGGCGACTGCCCTGCTGCGCCGTCCCTGCGTGCGGATGTAGCCCTTGAGGGTGGTCTGGTAGGTGACGCGGGCCGCCTCGAATTGCCCGAGCCGCTCGAGCGTCCGCCCCAGGTCGTGGCCCAGGGTCAGCGTTGCCGCATCGTCGGGGCCGAGTGACTCGGTGCTGGCCGCGTAGAGCCGGCCCAGGGTGCCCGCGACGCGCTCAGCGATTGCGCGGGCCTGCTCCTCTTCGCCCAGATCCTCGAGCGACTCCGCCAGCCAGTTCATGGCATCCAGGGTCCGTTCGTCTCGTGGCCCGTGCATCTGCCCGTGGATTTCCAGGAGTTGTTCCCAGGTCCGCTTGGCCGCTTCAAACTCGCCGACCTTGCCCAGTTCCCAGGCAAGGCCGCGGAGGGCGTCAAGCGTCTCGTCGGCCTCGGCCCCGAGCCGGGCGTCCTGAGTCTCGTACAGGCGCGCATAGGCGCGGCGAGCGTCCGTGTGGGATTCCATCTTGGTGAGGACGCGGGTCAGGCCCTGGAGGGTCCAGATCGTGTCCGGCTCCTCGGGGCCGAGTGTGCGGGTGCGAGCCTCGGTCAGTTCCGCGAACCGGGCCGCCGAGCCGCTCAGGTCACCGAGCTGCTCCAGGTTCCAGGCCAGGTCCCCAACCGCCCAGAGAGTAGCCGGATGCTCCAGCCCAAGCACCTTCTGGCGCCGGTCGAGCAACTGGACATCCAGGTCTTGGGCGCGCTTGTGATCGCCGCCGCGCCCGATTGCATCTGCCAGGCCGGCCAGCGCGTCGAGCGTAGCGACGTCTTCCGGCCCGTTGAGCCGCGTCAGCTTGTCGAAGAGGGTTCTGTAGGAAGCGGCCGCGGCCTTGGCGTCGCCGAGCCGCAGCAGGAGCCGACTGTGCTGGGTTAGGCCGGCGATCGTGTCCGGCGCGTCCGGTCCGAACGTGGCGATCGTCGTAGCCAGGGCCTGCTCGGAAAGGGAACGGCCGTTGGCATTGTCGCCGGTTCCACATAGCGCTCGGGCCAGCGCGAACATCGCGTCCAGAGTGTCCGGATGCGTGGCGCCGAGAATGCGGCGGCTTCGATCGACTCGTTCGGACAGGACCTCGCAGGCGCGCGGGTATTCCTCCATCGCGATCAGGACGCTGCCCAGGTTGGTCATCGTCCGCAGCGTTAGTGTGTTCTCCGGGCCGAAGACCCGGCGCTGAGTCTCAAGCAGGGTCTCGAACGTGGCTCGGGCGGCGGCATTGTCGCCCAGGGCACGGTGTGTAAGCCCCAGGTTGTGGAGGGCGCTGAGAGTGGCTGGATCATCAGCCCCGAGCGTCAGGCGGCGGCCGTTGTGGACTCGCTCATACAGCGGCCGGGCGTTCTGAGGCTCGTCCATGAAGGAGAGGGCCACGGCCAGGCCGTGAACGGCGGAGAGGGTATCCAGGTTCCGCGGACCGAGAACTCGCTCGCAGCGCTCCATCAGGACGGTGTAGGCGTCCCGGGCAACGAGGTATTCCTCCAGTTCCATGGCGATCGCGGCCAGCCGCGCTTCGACCTCGATCGTGGTCGGGTGGTCCGGTCCGAGAAGCTTGCGTCGGGCCTCCAGCACTTGCCGGCAGATCGGCCGCTGGACTCTGGGGTCTTCGATTCCTTCGAGCAGGACGCTGAGATCCTGCAGCGCGGCCAGGCCGGCAATTGCCCTAGCCGGTCCTCCGGCTGTAGCTCGATCCATCGACAGAACGAAATCTCCCTTAGAGCCCCCTTGGGAAGGCAATGATGCCAGGTTCGGCCCTTGGCGGTCCGATGCGAGCCGTCGAGCGTAGGATTAGCGTCTGGAGGAGTCAGCCGTGAGGATGATCGAAGTCGAAGTTCGGATCGAGTCGGGCCTGCATGCCCGGCCTGCGGCGAACTTCGTGCGGGCGGCATCGGAGTTCGACTCGGTCATCCGGATCGAGAACCTGACTCTCGGCGGGCCTTGTGTCGACGCCAGGAGCATCGTGGGGATCCTGACAACGGGCGTTGAGCGGGGCCATCTCGTTCGCATCACGGCCGATGGGCCGGACGAAGACGAAGCGGTCGCGGCTTTGCGCGATCTGCTGGCCGGGATCGGCGAGCCGGTTCCGGACAATGCAGGCGGGTAGCGTGTCGCGCCGGCTTTCGGGAATTCCGGCTGCACCGGGCATCGCCGTGGGGCCGATCTGGCGCTATCGGCATCGGGGAATCGCGGGCATTCCGATCGTCTCCGTCTCGTCGCACGGCGAAGCCGAGATGCGTATTCGAGAGGCCGCCAATGCCGCCGCCGCTCAGCTTGAGGCCCTGGCCGCCCGGATGTGTGAGATGGATCGCGCGGGCGAAGCTGAAATCATGGAGGCTCAGGCACTGATGGCCGTGGATTCGGCCATCGTCGAGGAGGCCGTCCGGCTGGTACGCAGCGGACACGGCCCCGTCGAAGCGGTTGTGGCCGCCGCGGAGGCCTCGGCCGAGGTGCTGGCGGCGCTCGACGACGCCCTCCTGGCCGCTCGGGCAGGCGACGTGAGGGATGTCGCCACGCGAATCGCTCGCAATCTCAGCGGCGCCCATCTGGAGATGCCGGTCGATCCTTCGATCGTTGTCGGCGATGACCTGCCTCCGTCACTGCTGGCGGAGATGCCGGCGGGTCTGTTGTTGGGAGTGGTGCTCGCCGGTGGCTCGCCCACGGCCCATGTGGCGATCCTGGCTCGAAGCCGGGGCATACCGGCAGTCGTCGCGGTATCAGGGTTGCTGGACGCCGTTCACGGAGCAACGATGATCGCCATCGACGGCGAGTCCGGCGAGATTGCCGTGGACCCGACTGCGGCGGAATCGCAGGAGCTGGCCGATCGCCAGGCACTACGCGGAGACCGCGACAGGGCGGCGGCTTCGTTGAGAGGCCGGCTTGCCGCTACGGCCGACGGCCTGCGCGTCCCGCTTCTGGCGAACATTCGAAGCCCGGAAGACGCTGCCCGCGCCCTTGAGGTCGGGGCCGAAGGCGTGGGCCTATTCCGCACCGAGTACCTGTTCATGCGCCGCCACTCTGCCCCGAGCGAGGCAGAGCAGGTTGGCGAGTATCGCCGGGCGATGGCGGCATTCGGGCCGTCGCGGCGGGTCGTCGTCCGCATGGCGGATATCGGCGGCGACAAGTCCATTCCATATCTCGGCCACGCCCAGGAACCGAACCCCTTCCTGGGTGTCAGGGCGATCCGGCTGGCTCACGAGTCGCGCGACTTGCTGGTCACGCAGCTTCGCGCTATCTGGCGGGCGGCCGGTCTGGCTGGGGTGACGCCGCATGCGATGGCCGCGATGGTGGCCACGGTGGGCGATGCCCGGCTCCTGTGCGAGTTGCGCGACGAGGCCCGCGCTGCCGTGGCGGCCACCGGCGTGCCGTGCCCTGAGCGGATGATCACCGGAGTCATGATCGAGGTGCCGTCGGCGGCGCTCATGGCCCCGGAGCTGGCCCGGATCGTGGATTTCTTCAGCATCGGCACGAACGATCTGACGCAGTACGTGCTGGCGGCGGACCGTGGGAACCCATTGCTGGCGGGGATGCAGGATGCGCTCCACCCGGCGGTGCTGCGGACGATCGCGGC
>OCZT010001916.1_pt1 | contig 21530 bp, 19 predicted proteins | sample 1539031 | NCBI WGS metagenome assembly OCZT01 (sample SAMEA3539308, study PRJEB22396) | soil metagenome | biome: tundra; feature: field; material: soil | place: USA | collected 2010-05 | depth 0.15 m | reverse complement strand
AACGCGCGATGGCGCAGACGCTGGCACGACATTGGCTCGTCCAGCTCGCTACCGGAGCCGGCCTGCTGCCGCCCGACCCGCACGAGCTGCCGGCATCGGCTTCACTGGAGGAGATCTGGTCGAGCCTGGCCCGCCGAAACGAGTTGTCGGATGCGGATATCGCGGAACACGTCGCCGCCGCCTTCAAGTTGCCGGTGGCGAGACTCGGCCGGCTCTCGACGGCCGCGCTCGACTCGGTCCCCGGGAAGCTCGCCCGCAAGCTCGGCGTGATTCCCGTGAGCGTCGACGCGAAGAAGCTCGTGGTGGCGATCAGCGACCCGTGCTCGATGGAAATCGAGCAGCAGCTCGCCTTCGTGACGTCCAAGCGGTTGCAGTTCCAGATCGCGCCGCCGTCGGAAATTCACGGCGCGCTCGACCGGCACTACAAGGCTTCAGCGCCCGCGTGACGCGAGAAAGCGGCCGACGACAGCCGCGCTGACCGCCAAGAGTCCGGGAAAGGCGATCGTCACCGCGAACACGGCGACGGGCTTGAGCTGTAGCACGCCGCCCAGCTCTGCCGCCAGGGTTCCGACCGGCCCCCGCGACGAAGTAATGGCGAGCAGCACTCCCCAGCCCAGCATCGCGGCGAATCCCGAGAGGACGGCGCTGCCGCGTTGCGTCGTGGTGATCGCGGCGTAGCCGGCTGCCACGAGCGGAACAGCCCACCAGCCGACTGCGTATGTCGCGACGGCGTACGCGGCCGCCAGCAGCACGAATCGAAGGAGTTGCATCATGGTCGGCGTTCCGGCGTCAGTGTCAATGTCGATGAAAGAGCGTGCCCAGTGAGATCGGCGGCGCGATGCGGGAACCGGAGCGTGTCGAGCTCGCCCGTGCGCCATTTGCCGAGATGATCGTCGTAGCGCTTGCTCGCGGGGTTGCCTGATTGTCCACCCGGATAGGTGCCCCACGCGCGAACTTCGGGGCCGAGCTCGACGACCATCCGCCAGCTCGAGCCGGCCGTCCCGTCGCCCCCCGAGGGGCTCAGGGTGCCGGGCCCGGATTGCATCGGGATGTCGAGCCGCGAGAGCGCCGGAATGCGCAGAAGGTGATAGATGTTCTCGACCCGGGAGTTGGCCCAGCGCCACGCGGCGCCCGGCGCTCCGTACTTCTTCACCACACGATCGTAGCCGGCGCGCAGGCTGGCGCGCAGGATCATGTCGCGATCCTCGACGACATCTTTCGTGGAGCGGTCGTCCCACCACGGACTCTTTGGATCACTCAACAGTTCGGCGAGCATCGTCGCGCTGGGCGTCGCGGCCCCGCGCGGCCGGTCGTTTGACGTCGCGCCCGGGATCAGGAGCTCGTCCCACGTGCGCCGCGTGAGCTCGTCGAGCGCCGCCGCGTAGAGCACGGCGACCTCGTTGTCGGTCGTGAATCGCTGGTCCCAGCCGGCAAGAATCTTCGCCGCATGCGCGAGCACGGTGTCGCGCGGCGCGGGAGCGGAATCCACCGCCTGCGTGAACGCGCGCACGAAGATTCTGGTCCGTTCGCTCACCGGGTCGGTCTGGAAGCGTCGCATGTCGTCGGGCGTGACGGCCGAGTCGGCGCGGAGCAGCGCGTTGATGCGCATCGCGCGCCACGGATCGGGCCAGTCCCACCCGAAGTAGCGCGGATCCACTTTGGGATCCTTCGGCTGCTGGTTGGCGGACGCGAGATAGCCCTGGGCGGGATCGACGGCCTGCGGATAGTCGGCGAGCGGCCACCAGCCCTGCCAGTCGTTGGCGCTCGAGCTGCCGTCGATGAGCACGTCACCGCGCAGCGCGGACTTCGGCCTGACTGGGTAGTGCCCGGTCGAGCGGATGGCGATGTGGCCGCCGCGATCCGCCGTCAGCACGTTCTGCGCCGGAACCTCGTAGGAGTCGAAGGCCTTGAAGAGCTCGGCGGAGCTGTGCGCCATGGCGGCGTGCTCGAACACGCCGTTCACGTCGTTCGGTTCGAGCACCGTCCAGCGGCGCGAGACCCACTGCTTGCCGGCGCGCAGCATGGGGCCGCGATGCGTGTGATAGATGGTGTCGGTCGCCAGCGCGGCGCCGCGTCGGTCGCGCACGGTCTCGATGCGTATCTCGAGCGGCTTCCACGCGCCGTCTAGTTTGTACTGCGTGGGGTGCGCGTCGTTGTCGACGGTCTCGATGTAGTAGTCGGCCACGTCGGCGGCAGTGTTCGTCTCCGTCCAGGCGACGTCGCGATTGAATCCGATCGCGATGAACGGCGCCCCCACGAACCCCACACCGTACGCGTCGAGCGTGTCGGGCACCACGAGATGCTCCTCGTACCAGACCGACGGGAGCGTGAGGTTGAGATGCGGATCTCCCTCGAGCAGTGCATGCCCGGCGGCGGTGCGCTTGGGTGAAACCGCCCAGTTGTTGCTGCCGAGCGCGAAGTCGCCGTCGCCGCCCGTGGCCGACGCAAAGCGCGCGGCGGCGCGATCGAGATCGTTCGCCACGGCGAGCTTGCCGCTGTCGGCCGGCTGAGGCGGGGGGAGCTTCGCGAAATCGAAGCGCGGTGCATGCTGGCCGTTGGGCTGGATCGGCTCCTGGATGGGCGAGTTGGCGGGGAAGAGCGCGTCGCTCGCCGCCTTGCCGATCAGCGCCTCGACCCGCGCGCGGCGCAGTTCACCGTCGCTGTATGCCAGCGTGAGTCCCATGCGCGACAGAAGGTAGGCGCTGTACTGCGGCTTCCAGCGCATGGGCCTCGCGCCGAGCAGGCGATACTCGAGCGGAAGGTCGGACGGGGTCATCTGGTCGATCCACGCGTTCACGCCTTGGGCGTAGGCGCGCACGCCGCGGGCGCTCGCGGAGGTCGAGTCGGTCAGGCGGTAGGTGCGTTCCGCTCCCCATGCGAGGCCCATGGCGCGCGCCTCACGGTCGAGCTGGAGCGCGCGATCTCCGACGAGTTCGCTGAGCGTGCCGGCGACGGCGCGGGTCTGGATTTCCATTTCGAACAGGCGATCGCGCGCGTGGACCCAGCCGATGGCGCGGTATGCGTCGTCGAGGTTGGTCGCGAAGACGTGCGGCACGCCGCGATCGTCATAGCGGACGTCAACGGCGGCACGAAGGCCGGGGATCTTCGCGGCTTGTTTCTCGGGAAGGTCGGCGCTGGCCGCGACGGCCCATACGCCGTGTGTGGGGTCCAGGAAGGCGCCGAGCGCGGGCGCGGTTCCGATGGGGACGAAGCCGGCGTAGAGTGCGCCGGCGAGGACGACGGCGGCGAATGCGGTGGTGATCGGAGAGGGGCGTACAGACACGTCGTGTGCTCCCAGAAAGTCGTTCACGCGGAATGCGACTCACAAGAGTACGGCCTCGTGCGTGGCTGCCGCAAATGGGTCTTCTGGTTCGCGATGTCGTGGGCGGGACAAGTCCGTGTTCCGCGGTCGGGCTCAGGGTATCGCTGCGTCGGACCCAATCGCGCTTAACGCTTCGAGCCGCGCGCTGCGCGCGCGAATCTCTCGCTACGCTCAAGGGTCCGACTCCGCGACACCCCGAGCCCTCCCTGTTTGAGAGGAGCATGCCCGACAGCATGCGCTGCTACATCGCGCGCGCCGCCGCGCGTCGCCGGCAGTCATGGCGCGAGTATCTGTGCGCCGCATGAGGGACAACATCCGGTCGCGATTGCCAATTCGGCGTGCGTAACTTCGCCGCGCCTTCCGGGGCCGCCGAGAAGTGACGCGTCACACTGCGGGCAGCGAATCTCGTAGCGGGCGCGAATCCGGCGGTCCCGCCGCACGAAGAGCGCGAACGAACCGGCGAAGAGTGCCCAGCTCAGCGGGAGTCCAACGGCCTGAAGGAGCGGCCACCCCTCAGACTGACCGAGCAGCAGGAGAAGCGGTCCGAGCGCGAGGAAACCCATCGCGGTCATGACGCCGGCAAACGTTCTTCGTCCGCGTGACTCTTGTCGGTAAGCCGCCACCAGGCCGACAAGATCCTCGCGCCGCAGTGCGAGCGGATCCGTTGATGTGAGGGGACTCACGTCGTTCGGCGACATGGCAAGTGAGTCAAAGCTACACCCATTGCTGGGACGTCGCAGGGAGGGACCGCCGGCCTCGCGTAGGCGGGCTTAGCGAGTAGCGAGAGATTCGCGCGCGAATGCGCGCGGCTCGAAGCGTTACGAGCGGAGCCCGACGCAGCGAGACCGACGGGACCGACCGGGCCAAACGTTGTGAAGGAGCAGTAATCCGACTCCCGCTTGCCTCCGCGCGCTCAAACCGCGAACGTGCATCGCACGCTTCACGCAGGACACAGAGGATCGCATGCACCGAGGAATCACTTCAATCACAATCGCCATGCTCGTGACCACCACCGCGTGCGCGAGCGCCGGGGGCACTGCCGCGCCCGCCTCGCGGCCGATGGCCATGATCCCGTTCGCCGCGACGCTCGACGTGGACCTCGCAAGGATGACGAAGACGCCGGCCGGCGTGTACTACCGCGACATCGAAGTGGGCACCGGGCCGATCCTTCGTGGGCGGGAGGACGTGCTGGTGCACTACACCGGCTGGCTCACGAACGGCGTGAAGTTCGATTCCAACACCGGCGACGACCGGCCGCTCACCGTGCCGCTCGGCCGCGGCCGGGCCATCAAAGGGTGGGACGACGGGCTGACGGGCATGCGCGTCGGCGGCCGGCGCCAGCTCGTGATTCCCCCCGAGCTCGGCTACGGCTCGAACCGCGCCGGCGTGATTCCTCCCGACGCGGTGCTGGTGTTCGACATCCGCGTCGTCAGCGTGAAGTAGCTGCCGCCGACTTTCTGAAGGAGCGGGGCCGTCGTCAGCGCGGTGTAGCTTCGACGCCTGTGGCGCGCCACGCCGCAGCGAACTCGCCCACGATATCGCCGGCCGGCCGCACGTCGTGGATGCCTGCGACGCTCTTGCCCGCCTGCCAGTACTCGTTGTCGCCGTTGGTCTTGGTCAACCCAGCCTTCAGGCGGCGCACCGAATTGAGCGCGTAAAACGTCCGCATCCAGTGCTTGGTCTTGTGTCCGCGCAGCATCCAGCGCGCAAAGGGGCCGGCGGTGGTGCCCATCGCGCGGATGTAGTCGCTGTTGATCACCGCGACGGGCACGCCGGTCAGCCGCTCGGTGAGGGTGATGTCTTCCTCCCTCGCCGCCACGATCGCCTGCTTGTACGCGTCGCTCGCCTTGCACTCGGTGGTCGCGATGAACCGCGTGCCGAGCTGGACGGCCGCGTAGCCGATGGCGAGATCGTCCACGAACTCGCGCGCGGTGCCGACGCCGCCTGCCGAGACGAGCGGGACGCCGAACGAGGCGAGCGATTCGTAGAGTGCGGTGGGGGACAATCCGCCCGCGTGTCCGCCCGCGCGGTTGTTGACCGCGATGAGGCCGTCCACGCCGCCGTCGATCCCCTTCTGCGCCCACTTCCGCTCGGTGACGTCGTGATAGACCACGCCGCCGACCGCATGCACGCGCTCGCAGACCCATTTCGGATTGCCGAGCGACGTGATGAGGAATCGGACGCCCTCCTCGAGCGCGATGTCGATGTACTTCACCATGCGCTCGAAATACGTCTTGGACGACGCTTCGATGAGCGCGTTGAGGCCGATCGGCTTCGACGTGAGCCGCCGGATGTACCGCAGCCCCTCGCGATAGTCGTAGCCGTAGACGTACGTGAGCGAGAGCGGCTGCACGATGCCGATACCGCCCGCCTCGCTCACCGCCGCGACGAGCTCCGGATTGCTGCACGGATACATTGGTCCGCCGATGAGCGGCACCTCGACGCCGGTCTGCCGGAGGAAGGTGGCTTGGGCGTCGTTCACGGCGTCGCTCGCTGCTGAGGGGTCGCGGCGTCCTTGGAGGGAATCGGGCCGAGTCTCCAGCGCACGGTAGCGCGGGCGACCACGTCGCCGGTCTGGTCGGTGATCTCGGACGTGAACTCGTGCTCGCCTTCTACCGCGAGATCGGGAAGCGCCGGCCTGCTCTCAGCGGTGACCGTGCCGCGCGCCTTCTTGAAGTACTCGATGGACATCTTCGTCACGATGCCGCGATAGCCCGCCGGCAGCGCCGTCGTCATCGCCGCGCCGCTTGCGAATTCGGCGACGTTCATCAGCGCGACCGCGTGGATCGAACCGAGATGTTGTTCGAGCCGGCGGCGTTGCGTGATCGAGATGCGCGCGAAGCCCGGCTCGAGCGTCTCGACGCGGGGCGAGACGGAGCCGGTGTACGGGACCATCCACTTCACGAGCTGAGTGAAGAGCCAGCGGCCGCCCGGGAGAGGCGAGATCGTGCGCCAGGCACTCAGCAGGCGGGCGCCGGGGGATTCGGGTCGGGACATGGGATTAATGTAGCGCGAAATGGAAAGACAGAACGGGCGCTGGCGCAGGAACTTCAACGGCAGCCCAGGGCCGCTATCACACCAAAGCCGTCAGACGCCAGCGGTCAGATCTGGAGCTGCCGGACAACGGCGAGGTGACCGTTTTGCGCACCGACCGGTCCTGTCGCTGATGTCTCGCGGCTAATAGCTGAACGCTATCCGCGCACAGCCTTGCCCTCGAAGCTCGGAGTTCAGAGCTGTCGTGGTTGTGACTCCACCTAAATTGAATCCATGTCCGCCCTCCCGCCGCCTCCAGACGCCAAGACCGTCCCGACCTCCATCACGCTCCACGGCGAGATGCTCACCGACGTCTACGCCTGGCTCCGCGATCGCACCAACCCCGAGGTCATCGCCTACCTCGACGCCGAGAACGCGTACACCGCGGCGATGATGCGCCATACCGAGCCGCTGCAGGACGCGCTCTTCAAGGAGATGCTCGGCCGCATCAAGGAGGACGACGCCGATGTCCCCGTCCGCCGCGACGAGTGGCTCTACTATTCGCGCACCGAGACGGGCAAGGCGTATCCGATCTATTGCCGCCGGCTCGACGCCGACGGATCCGGCGAACTGGTGATCTTCGACCAGAACGCCGCGGCCGAGGGACACGAGTTCTACCAGCTCGGCGGATTCGAGGTCAGTCCGGATCACCAGCACCTCGCGATACTCGAAGACACGAACGGGTACGAGGATTTCGTCCTGCGTGTGAAGGATCTTCGCACGGGCGACTTTCTGGCCGACACGGCGGACGCGCTCGGTTTCGGCCTCGCGTGGGCGAGCGATGGGCACACGCTATTCTACCAGACGACCGACACGTCGAAACGGGCCGATCGCGTGTGGCGGCACCGCCTTGGCGAGTTGCGCGCCGCCGACGTGGCGGTCTATCACGATCCCGATCAGCTCTTCAACGTCGGTGTGCGGCGTGCGCGCAGTGGCGCGTTCATCTTCCTCACGAGCTCGAGCTTCACGAGCACCGAGACGTGGCTGCTCGACGCGCGTGCGCCCGAGAGCGCACCTCGGCTCGTCGCCGCGCGCGCGCCGGACGTGGAGTACGACGTGGACCACGGCGGCGAGTGGCTCTATGTGCTCACGAACCGCGACGGCGCGCGCGATTTCAAGGTGATGCGCGCGCCGGTCTCCCATCCGGCCGCCTGGGCGGAGTGGCTTGGCGCGAGGGCCGGCGTCTTCGTCGAAAGCGCCGAAGTATTCCGCGACTTCGCGGTGGTGTCCGAGCGCGAGGGCGGGCTTCGCCGCCTGCGCGCGATGGATCTCGCGACCGGTGACGCACACTACGTGGAATTCCCTGAGCCGGCGTACGGTGTCGTCGTGGACGAGAACCCGGAGTTCGCGACACGGCTGCTCCGCTTCACCTACTCGTCGCTCATCACTCCGGATTCCGTCTACGACTACGACGTCCGGACCCGCACACGAGAGCTGCGCAAGCGCGACGAAGTGCTCGGTGGATACGACCCGTCACTCTACCGGGTGGAGCGCCTGATGGCGCCGACGCGCGACGGTGTGCGGGTGCCCGTGTCGCTGGTCTCTCGCGCACCGCTTGTTCGGGACGGCCGGCGGCCGCTCGTGCTCTACGCCTACGGCGCGTACGGGCACATCATCGAGCCGACCTTCAGTTCCGCGCGCCTCTCACTGCTGGACCGCGGATTCGTGTACGCCATCGCGCACGTGCGCGGAGGCCAGGACCTTGGTCGCGCGTGGTACGACGAAGGCAAGATGGGCGCCAAGATGAACACGTTCCGCGATTTCATCGACTGCGCCGAGCAGCTGGTTCGCGAGCGCTATACTTCGAGCGATCGCCTCGTGGCGCACGGTGGGAGCGCGGGCGGCCTTCTCATGGGCGCCGTCGCGAACCTTCGCGGCGATCTCTTCCGCGCGATCGTCGCCGACGTGCCGTTCGTGGACGTGATCCACACGATGCTCGACTCGTCGATCCCGTTGACGGCGCAGGAGTGGGAGCAGTGGGGAAATCCGGCGGACCTTGGTGCATATCGCTACATGCGGGAGTATTCGCCGTACGACAACGTGCGGCGCGGCCCGTATCCGCGCATGCTCGTGACGAGCGGTATCAACGATTCGCGGGTCGCGTTCTGGGAGCCGGCCAAGTGGGTCGCGAAGCTTCGCACGCACAAGACCAACTCCCATCCGCTGCTGCTCAAGATGAACATGGGCGCCGGTCATGGTGGCGCGACCGGCCGCTACGAGCGGCTGAAAGAGGTCGCGTTCCGCTACGCCTTCATGATCGACCAGGCGATCCCGACGCCGTAGTGCGCGGCCGATCCGCGTTCCTCACATCTTGCCGAGGCGCCCGGATCGTGAAGCCGCCCGGCGATCGTTCACATCTTGCGCAGGCGCACCGATCCGGAGCCCGAGTGAATCCGGATATGGCCCGTGCCGTCGCCGATCTGGCCGTGGAGCCGGTTGCGCTCCATGCGGTTCACCTGGACGGGGAAGTCGCTCTCGATTCCGCCGCTGCCGGTCTGCACGTCCACTTCGGCGTTCACGGTGCCCGCGATCGCAACGGTGACACCGCCGGAACCGGCCTCGACATCGAGCGCCTTCACCGGCGACGCGAATTCCATGCGGATCCCGCCGCTTCCGGCGCTGAGGCGCGTGCGCGGTGCGCGCGTGTCGTCCACGCGAATGCTGCCGGACCCCACGCTGACGTCGAGATCCTCCGACGTCAGCCGCGAGCCGGTCACGCCCCCGGAGCCAGTGGCGATCCTCAGCCGCTTGCCGTTGACGTCGTTGGCGGTGACTCCGCCCGATCCGGTCTCGAGCCTGATGTCGTCGCCGGCCGCGCCGCGAACCTCGACGCCTCCGGAGCCCGCCGTCGCGACGAGATTCCCCTTCGTGCCGTTGACGGTCACGCGAGCGGACGACGCGCTGAGCCGAAGATCCGCGCTGACGCGCGTCGCGCCGAGTTCGCCGACGCCGATATACACGGCGACACTCTTGCCGGCCGGCACGAGGATCTTGAGATCGGCCCATGCCTCGGTGCCGCGGCCGTCACCCTTGATTCGAACGTGATGTCCGCTCCAGCTGCGATCCCTGCGGTCGCCGCGATCATCGTCTCCCCATGTGCCGTCGCTGTCGATGCGGAAGTCGGAGTTCGACCAGCGACCCAGTTCCGGGTACACGATGTCGTCGTCGGGGTATCGCACGCGAAGCGTATTGCGCCCGCGCAGCTCGCCGACGTCGATCGTGAGTTTCTTCGCGTCGTGCCCGTCGCGCGTGATCTCGACGACGATCTCGCTGCCCGATCCCTGTTCGACGCTCACGCGGCCGGCCAGGTCGTAGATCGCGACGGAGGAACCTGAGAGGGTGCGACGCTCGGTCTGCGCGGAGGCCGAATGCACGGCCAGCGCGGTGGCGACGATCGCGACGCCGAAACGGAAGGTGTTTGCCATGGTCACGGTTGCCGAAAGAAAGGGGCTGGCGTTGCGGCGCATGATGCGGTCACACTGATTCGACAGGCGGCTGGCCACCAACGGTTTGAACCGTGATGGCAAGACGCGATTAAGTTCCGGGGACCCCGATCTCGAGGCGCACATGAGTGGGCACACCGCGTGACCGAGTCACGCCAGCCGGTCCATACGGTCTTCGGCGGCGCGCACCTGTTTCGTGCGGGCGTCGTCGAGCGGTTCCGGGCGCTCGCGCTCGAGTCACTCGATGCGTACGCGCCGGACGCCGCGTCGCTCGGCGCCGCGCTCGGGCTCAGTCGGGGCACGCTGGCTGACAGCTTGTATCCGAGAGTCCGAGAGAAGCTGCTGCGCGAACCGATCGAGGACTACCGAATCGATTTCGAGGATGGATACGGCGTTCGCGCCGATGCCGAGGAGGACGGACACGCGGTGGCCGCAGCTCGTGAAGTCGCAGCCGGTATCGCCGCGGGGTCGCTGCCGTGGCGAGTCGGCGTTCGCGTCAAGTCACTCGACGGCACGGAGCGTGAGCGCAGCGCGCGCACGCTGCGGCTCTTTCTCTCGACCGTGATGACGGTGGCCGGCCGCCTGCCCTCGAACTTCGTCGTTAACCTGCCCAAGGTCACGAGCGTCGACCAGGTGACGGAGTTCGTGGAGATCCTGGCCGCGTTCGAGCGCGAGTTCGACCTCGGCGAGGGCGCGCTTCGGTTCGAAGTGATGATCGAGACGCCGCAAATTGTGCTCTCCGCCGATGGACGCTCACCGCTCGCGATGCTCGCCAAGGCCGGCGGCGACCGCCTCACCGGCGCGATCTTCGGTGCATACGACTTCACGGCCTCGCTCGGCATCACCGCGTCGCATCAGTCGCTGCGCCACCCCGCGTGCGTCCTCGCGCGGAACATGATGCTGGTGGCGCTGGCGGGCACGAAGATCCAGCTGTCCGACGGCGCGACCGCGGTGCTGCCGTTGCCCGTGCACGCGCCCCCGGCTGCGGGAGCACTGAGCGCGGCCCAGTCCCAAGAGAACCACCGCGGCGTGCACGCCGCATGGCGACTGCATGCCGACAACATTCGTCACGCGATGGCGGGCGGCTTCTATCAGGGGTGGGACTTGCACCCCGCGCAGCTCGTCAGCCGCTATGCCGCGACGTTCGCGTTTTTCATCGAGGGGCTCGATGCGGCCGCCGCGCGCCTGAAGAACTTCGTGGCGAAATCGGCGCAAGCGACGCGCGTCGGCGCCGCGTTCGACGACGCGGCGACGGGGCGGGGGTTGGTGAACTACTTCCTGCGGGCGGTACGCTCCGGGGCGATCACGGAGCCGGAGGCGGCGGCGAAGGTCGGTTTGAGCCTAGAGGCCATGCGCAAGCTCGAGTTCTAAGGCTGGATCGCGGATCTTCGCGGAGCAACGCCGGATGACCGGGCGTTTCCGCGATTCCGCTGTCTGTTGTCGTTAGTGTCCCTCGTCCAGCGCCTTGATCTCCTTGACGAGCGATCCCAGCACGCCCTTCGCATCACCGTACAGCATGAGCGTGTTGTCGCGCGTGAAGAGCGGATTCTCCACTCCAGAGAATCCGGTGCCCTTGCCGCGCTTGATGACGAACACCGCCTTCGCCGTCCACGGGCGGAAGATCGGCATGCCGTACAGCGGGCTCGACTTGTCCTCCTCCGCGTCCGGATTCACGATATCGTTCGCGCCGATGACGATCACCACGTCTGCCGTCGCGATGACGCGGTTCGCGTCGTCCACGTCGGTCAGCAGCGCGCCGTAATCGATTCCCGCCTCGGACAGGATCACGTTCAGGTGCCCGGGCATGCGGCCAGCCACCGGATGGATTGCGTACTTCACCTCGCCGCCTTTCTTCGCGATCAGCTCCATGAGCTCGCGGCAGACGTGCTGCGCCTGCGCCACCGCCATGCCATAACCCGGAATGATCACCACCGAGCTCGCGTACGCGAGCTGCACCGCGGCGTCCTCGGGGCTGATGCTCCGCGGCTCCTTCGCCGCTCCCTTCACCGCCGTCGATGCGGCCGGCGCCGCGCCGAACGCGCCGAAGATGATGTTGCCGAACGAACGGTTCATCGCCTTCGACATCATCAGCGAGAGGATGAAACCGCCCGCGCCCTCGAGCGCGCCCGCGATGATGAGCACGTTGTTGCCGATCGCGAAGCCCGTCGCGGCGGCCGCGAGGCCGGCGTACGAGTTGAGCAGCGAGATCACCACCGGCATGTCGCCGCCGCCGATCGGCAGCACCATCGAGATGCCGAGCACGAACGCGAGCGAGAGCAGCGTGTAGAAGGCAGCGCCGTTCATCGGATTGATGATCAGCATCACGAGCGCGCCCAGCGCGACGGCGATGGCCGTGAGGTTGACCGCGTTCTGTCCCTTGAACGTGATCGGCCGGCCCGTGATCAGCTCCTGCAGCTTGCCGAAGGCCATGAACGAGCCGGTCACGGTCAGCGCGCCGAACAGCACCTCGAGGCCGATCGCCGCGGCGAGGCCGTGGCTCAGTCCCTCCTCGCCGGTCGCGCCGCTGCGCACGCGAAACTCTACCACGCCCACGAGCGTGGCCGCGATCGCGCCGAACGCGTGCGAGAACGCGATGAACTGCGGCATCGCGGTCATCTTGATCTTCATCGCCATCGGGTAGCCGATCATGGCGCCCACGACGAGCCCGATGAGGATCCACTGATACGTGAGGATGTTCGAGTTCAGCAGCGTGCCGATGACGGCGAACAGCATGCCCATCGCCGCCTGCTGCATGCCGAGCCGGGCCTGCGGGGGCTTGGTGAGCGAACGCAGTCCGAGGATGAACAGGACCGATGCCGCGAGATACGATGCCTGGATGATCAGGTCGCGCGTGCCGAGCTCGTTCACTTGGCGGGCTCCGGCCTTCCGGCTTCCGGCTTCCCGGCTTCCGGCTTCTTCACCTGTCCCTTGAACATCGCGAGCATGCGGTCGGTGATCAGGAATCCGGCCGTGACGTTGGTCATCGCGCAGACCACCGCGACGAACCCGAGGATCGTCGAGATGCGGCCGTACTGTCCGCCGGCCGCGACGATCGCCCCCACGAGCGAAATTCCCGAGATGGCGTTGGTCGCCGACATCAGCGGCGTGTGCAGCAGCGGCGGCACGCGCTGGATGATGATGAAGCCGACGAAGCCGGCCAGGATGAAGACGTAGAGCTGGAAGATCTGTATCATGCTGGTACCAACATGGCTCCGGTGATTTCGTCGGACGCGTCGATGTTCAGCGCGTTCTCTTTCGTGACGTGCGTAATGAAGGTCAGGATGTTCCTGCTGAGCATCTGCGAGGCGTGGAACGCGGCGGTGCTGGGGAGGCCGAGCGGCCCGATGATCTGCACGCCGCCCACGTCCACCGTTTCGCCCGCCTTGGTGAGCTCGCAGTTGCCGCCGGTCTCGGCGGCGAGGTCGACGATCACCGACCCGGTCTTCATGCCGCGCACCGCGCTGGCCGTGATCAGGACCGGCGCGCGCTTGCCCGGGATGGCGGCCGTGGTGATGACGAGATCCACTCCGGCGATGTGCTTGGCGATCCCTTCCTGCGTGAGGCGAGCCTGATCCTCGGACTGCGCCCTGGCGTAGCCGCCCGTGCCTTCCGCGACGCCGACGTCGATCTTGAGCATCGTGGCGCCCAGCGACTGGATCTGCTCCTGCGCGGCGGCGCGCACGTCGAACCCGCTGACGACGGCGCCGAGCCGGCGCGCCGTGGCGATCGCCTGCAGGCCCGCGACGCCGGCGCCGATCACGAATACGCGGGCGGGGGCGATGGTGCCGGCGGCGGTCGTGAGCATCGGCAGCATCTTCGGGAGCGCAGCGGCGCCGATCAGCACCGCCTTGTAGCCCGAGACCGTCGCCTGCGAGGAGAGGACGTCCATCGACTGTGCCCGCGTGATGCGCGGCACGCGCTCGAGGGCGAGGAGACGGACCTGCTTCGCCTGGAGCGCGGCAAGGACTTCAGGAGTGCCGCCAGGCTGCCAGTAGCTCACCACGGAGCAGCCGTTGGGGAGTGCGGCGGCGTCTGCGGCAGTGGGCGGCTGCACCCGCGCCACGAGGTCGGCGCCCGAGAGCGCGGCTGAAATGTCGGACGCGATGGTCGCGCCTGCGATGGTGTACTGCGCGTCGGGGAATCCGGCCGCGAGCCCTGCCTCGTGCTCGATGGTGACGGTAGCGCCGGCCTTGACGAGCTTGGCGACGCTCTCGGGCACGAGCGCGACACGCGACTCGCGCGGCGCGCGTTCCCGGGGGACTGCTATGCGCATTGAAGACGGAGGTTCAGGTTCGATCAGCGAAACGAAACGACGGACGAAAGGTAAATACCGTGCGCATGCCGAAGCCACCCGGCTCGCGGTCCGCCGTCATTACATTTAACGCGAAGTGCTGGACGATCGTTGATGTGCGGCTCGTCACACTCTTGCCGTTCCGTGCAAGCACCCTCACCATTGGGACTCGCGGTGACGAAACATCTTCCGAGTCGTGCGGTATGAACTGAGGAGTGCTTGCGGTGTGAATGGTGCGATTGGCACTGCCGCCGCCGCTGATCGCTGCTGATCGCTGCTGACCGCCGCTGGTCGCCGTAAGTCCCTGCTGACCGCCGCTGGTCGCCCCGCGAAAGCAACACTCGCTCCGAGGAGTGCCAGATGCGCAACGCGCCGCCCGAAAAGCCCATTCGCGCTGACCTGTCCGGCTCGACGCACGTTCCGCGGTCGCGGCGCGATTTTCTCATCGCCGGTGCGCTCGCTGCCGCCGCAATGGCGCCGAGCGTCGCCCACGCGCAGGGCACGCCCCGGAGTCGACGGATCTCCGTACGGCCCAGAAAGCTGGCCGCGCCCGTGGCCCAGTCGTTCAGCGTCATCCCGCCGCCGTATGAATGGGCGAGCGTCCCGCTGAGGCTCGCGCGCCGCGTGACGAACGGCCTCACGGCCGCCGACGTCACCGCCGTGCAAAGCCTCGGCTACCAGGAGTACCTCAATCTCCAGGTTCACTGCGAGGAGATCGACGACAGCGTGGTCGAATCCCAAGTGGCCGCGATGTGGCCCCTGCTGTCGCAGACCTCGGCCCAGCTCTTTGCGGCTAACTCGGGGACGGTGCAGGAACAGCTTCAGGAAGCGACGATCTACCGCTCGGCGTTCTCGGCGCGCCAGCTCTATCAGCGCATGGTGGAATTCTGGAGCGATCACTTCAACATCTACGTGGGGAAGGTCGGATACCTGAAGGCCATCGACGACCGCGACGTGATCCGCGCGAACGCGTTCGGCGCCTTCCCGGAGTTGCTGTACGCGAGTTCGCACAGTCCGGCGATGCTGGCGTATCTCGACCAGAGCTCGAGTCGCGCGGGCGCGCCCAACCAGAACTATGCGCGGGAAGTCATGGAACTGCACACCCTCGGCGTGAACGGCGGTTACACGCAGACCGACGTTGCCGAACTCTCCCGTGTGCTGACGGGATGGACGCTCACGGGCACGGGCACATTCGTGTTCAATCCGGCCCTGCACGACTGGGGACAGAAGACCGTCCTCGGCGTCACGATCCCGGCGTCATCGCCCTCGGTCGGAGCCGCCGGCGTACAAGAGGGCGAGGCGATCATGGCGATGCTCGCGAATCATCCGAGCACCATGAAGTTCATCGCCACCAAGCTGCTGAAGTGGCTGCTCACGCCCGAACCCACCGCCGAACAGGTGAACGCGATCGCCGACGCGTACGCCGCAACGGGGGGCGACATCACGCTGATGGTGCGGGCCATTCTCAACGAGGGGTGGGTGGCGACGGCGCCGGCAAAGTTCAAGCGGCCGTTCCATTTCCTGGTATCCTCGCTGCGCACGACGAATCCGGCGGTGACGTCCGTGACGTCGCTGAACGGCCAGCTCGGTGTTCTCGGTCAATCGCTCTTCTTCTGGGAGACCCCGGACGGGTATCCCGATACCGTGGACTACTGGTCAGGGAACATCGTGCCCCGATGGCAGTTCGGGAACACGCTGGCCAACATGAAGACTGCCTCCACCGTCAATCTCAGCACCGCCCCGTACCTGGCCGGCACCACGGACGCAGCTATCAGCCTCATCGAGGCGAATTTCTTCGGCGGCGAGCTTCCGGTCGTGACGCGAATGTCGCTGTTGTCGTACCTCAACGGCGGCACGTTCAACGACACGCGGGTGCGGGAGACGATCGCGCTCGCGCTCGGCGCCGCCGAATTCCAATGGTATTGATGCGAGGCGCCACATGAGCGACGACCACTCGCCGGACTGCGGCTGCGAGGAGTACCGCGAGCTCTCGCGGCGCCACTTCCTTTCGGCCGCCAACCGGATCTCGACCGTCGCCGCGGTGGCCTCGTACTTCCCGGCTTGGCTGCCGAAGATCGTGCTCGCGGAGCAGTACGTATCCGCGCGCGACGTGATGGTCTCCGTCTTCCAGCGCGGCGGAGCAGACGGCCTCTCGCTTGTGGTGCCATACGCCGACGCCAACTACTACACCGCGCGTCCCACCATCGCGATTCCTCAGCCCGACGCGTCCTCGCCGAACAAGTCCACGGCGCTCGACAATTACTTCGCGTTTTCGCAGGGAATGCTCGGCCTGCTTCCGGCGTTCCAGTCGTCGAACCTGCTCGTGGTGCACGCCACCGGGCAGCTCAACGTGTCACGTTCGCACTTCGACGCGCAGCGGTACATGGAAGTGGGCAAGCCGGTTGACCCGACGATCGTCACCGGCTGGCTGGGACGGCATCTCGCCAGCGTGCCGCCGCTCAAGGCCGGATCGGCGTTGCGCGGCATCGGCGTGTCTGCCGGATTGCAGCAGACCCTGATTGGCGGGCCGCAGACGCTTCCGATCGCTGACCCCACGAACTTCACCATCGGCGGCGCTACGGCCACGCAGGCGTCGCGCTTCGCTGTGCTGAGTTCGGACTACTCGATTACCATGGACCCGCTGCGGTCGTCCGCGCTCGACGCGGTGAGCACGGTTCAGCTGCTCAAGTCCGTGAACTTCTCGGGCTACGTGCCGGCCAACGGCGTCGTGTATCCCACTTCGTCGTTCGGGAGGTCGTTGCGGGCGATCGCCGTGCTCATCAAGGCGGGCGTGGGGATCGAGGCCGCGCAGGTGGACGTGGGCGGCTGGGACACACACTCGGCGGAGGATCCCATCGCCGGGTCGCTGTTCAACACGATGCAGGACTTCTCGCACTCGCTCGGCGCCTTCTGGGCCGACGTTATCTCGACCGGAAATCCCGTGACGGCGGTCTCCATTTCCGAGTTCGGCCGTAACGTGCGCCAGAACGGAAGCCTCGGCACGGACCACGGTCGCGGCACGACGATGTTCGCAATGGGGCAGTCGATCGCGGGCGGCCGCGTGCTCACCTACAATTGGCCCGGTCTGGCGCCCGCGAATCTCGAAGACGGGCAGGACCTCCGCGTCACGCTGGATTATCGCGACATCCTCGCCGAGATCGTCCAGAACCGGCTGGGCAATCCGAACCTGGCGACGGTGTTCCCAGGGTGGACGCCGACGTTCCGGGGCGTCACCAAGTAGCGCGCGATGCGACTTTCCTACCTCACGACGACCTCGCCCGTCATCCCGGGATGCACGGTGCAGATGTATTCGAACGTGCCACGCGCGGTGAAGACGCGCGAGACGACGGTGTCAGCCACGATGTTGACGTCGGCCGGCGCGCCCGGCGGCGACGCGCCGAATATCGCGTTGTGGCCGGTGCCGTCCGAGGCCCTCGAAATATTGAAGCGCACGGTACTTCCCACGCCGACCGTGATCGAAAAGGGACTGAACACGTTGCCGGGGGTGAAGACGTCGACGGTGGTGGGCGCCGGCGAGGTGGGCGGCGTGTCATGCGATGTGCACGCCGCGAGCGCCACGATGAGGGCGACGCAGGCTGGTGCGAGGCGGGCTGGCCTGGGTTTGGTCCGGAGTTGCAATGACATGTTCAACCTCACACTAGCATGATTCGCGCGATGCGTCGAGCGGCCTCGCTTCCGTTTCTCCTCGCAGCGGTTCTCTCGTTCGCCGCGTGCGCGGGCTCGCCCACGTCGCCCGGCACGCAACCGCCGCCTCCCACGCCGCCCAACACGGCGCCCGATCCCGCGACCATCCCCGGCAGTTACGGTCTCTCGACCGTCAACACGAAGACGCTGCCGGTCGTCATTCTCGCCGACTCGTTGTACAAGCTCGAGGTGATCTCCGCCACCGCGACCATGACGTCGGCCAATCACTTCACCATCGCCATCACCACTCGCGAGACCGTGGATGGCTACATGTCCATCTATACGGACACCGTCGCCGGAACCTGGTCCGTGAGTGGATTGACGATCACCCTGGTCAGCGCGACGGATGGCTCGGTCGCGACGGCGACGTGGGACGCGACGCACCTGGTAGTCACGCAGATGGACGCCACGGCGAAGGACAGCTACGGGTATGTGCGGAAGCCCTGACGTGGTGGGATCGATTGCCGCTCAGGCCGTGGATCGACGGCCCGGCCGGCGCGCTATCGCTTCTTGAATCGGGCTATCGCGCCGTGCGTGAACTCGGACAGCACCAGCGTGCCGCTCATCGCGGCGCGCTCGGCGAGCAACCGGTCCCAGTCTTCGGTGCCGGTCCAGAAGACCTTCTTGAGCTTCGCCATCGCTTCGGGATTCGAGGCGGCGAGCGTCTGCGCGCGTGCCTCGACGGCGGCGTCCATTCCCGCGACGGAGTCGAACAATTGCGAGTAGAGCCCGTGGCGCTCACACCATTCGGCGTCGCGCCAGTCGGCATCGACCGCCATCGCGCCATACGCAGCGACCCCGATCTTCCTCTCGATGCACGGACCAACGACGAACGGGCCGATCCCCATTGCGAGCTCGCTGAGCCGGGCCGGAGCCGTCGCCACGGCGAAACTGTAGTCCGCCGCCGCTACGAGACCTACTCCACCGCCGACCGCCTTGCCCTGCACGCGCACGAGGATGAGCTGCGGCACGCGGATCATCGCGAGGATCACGCGTGAGAAGCCGCTGAAGAACTCCTTGCCGGCTTCGGGCGTCGCGATCTCGGTAAGCTCGTCAAACGATGCGCCCGCGCAGAAAGGGCCGTCTCCATCGCTGCGCAGGACGATCACGCGGGCGTCCCGGTTGGTGCCAAGGGCTTTGATCTCATTGGCGAGCCGCGTGAGCACGGCGCCAGGGAGCGAGTTGCCCTTGGCGTGATGGAAGGCCACGGTGGCGATGCCGTCGCGCACCTGCACCGTCACGCTGCCGTCCGCTGCCGGGGACGTAGGTCCGTGGGTCGTCATGAGTGGAACATAGCGATCGAGAGACGGAAGTTCGATTGTCCAATCCCTTGCCTTTTCGTATAGATTCACGAGTCATGGAGCAGAAACCGCCCGTCGCTACCGACGATCCGGCGCTCGTCGCCGCATTCGAGGCGCGCATCGCCGCCGGCGAGTCGATCGAACCGAAGGACTGGATGCCCGAGCGCTACCGGCGCCAGCTCGTGCGCATGATGTCGCAACATGCCCACTCGGAGGTCGTGGGCATGCTGCCGGAAGGGAACTGGATTACGCGCGCGCCGAGCCTCAGGCGCAAGATGTGTCTCATCGCCAAGGTGCAGGACGAAGCGGGACATGGGCTTTACATCTATTGCGGCACGGAGACACTCGGCGTAGATCGCCGGGAACTCGTGCAGCAGCTGCTCGACGGCACCGCGAAGTACTCGAGCATTTTCAACTATCCGACGCTCACCTGGGCCGACATCGGCTGCATCGGCTGGTTGGTGGACGGCGCGGCGATCGTGAACCAGACGGTGCTCGCGAAGGCGTCGTACGGGCCGTACGCGCGCGCGATGATCCGCATCTGCAAGGAAGAGAATTTCCACAAGCGGCAGGGCTACGAGATCGTCGCGACGCTCGCCGCCGGCACGCCGGCGCAGAAGGCGATGGTGCAGGACGCGGTGAACCGCTGGTGGTGGCCGTCGCTGATGATGTTCGGGCCGAGCGACAAGGAGTCGCCGAATTCCGCCGAGCTGCTCAAATGGCGCGTCAAGCGGAAGACGAACGACGAACTGCGGCAGCGCTTCGTGAACCTCACCGTTCCGCAGGCACAGGCGGTCGGGCTCACGCTGCCGGACCCGGATCTGCGGTACGACGCGGCGACCGAGAACTGGATATTCGGCGCGATCGACTGGGACGAGTTCTTCGCGGTGGTCAAGGGGAACGGTCCGTGCAACCACGCGCGGCTCGCGGCGCGCCGGCAGGCTGACTCGGTCGGACGGTGGGTGCGCGAGGCCGCGACGGCCCATGCCGCGAAGCACGCGGCGCGTGGCACGGAGGCCGCTTGATGACGAGTGACTCGGTAGCGGAGGCCGCCTGATGGCCGATAGCGAACTGCCCCTCTGGGAAGTGTTCACGCAGGCTGGGCAAGGCTTGCCGCACGAGCACGCAGGGAGCGTACACGCAGCGGACGCCGAGCAGGCGATGCAGAACGCCCGCGACGTTTACGCGCGCCGCGGCGAGGCTGTCTCGCTCTGGGTGGTTCCGTCGAGCGCGATCATCGCGTCGGCGCCGGGTGACGCAGGGCCGCTGTTCGACCCCGGCAACGACAAGCCGTATCGGCATCCGCAGTTCTACAAGGTACCGCGCGGAGTGAGGGGGATTTGAGACGGCAGACGGCAGAGGGCAGACGGCGGACTGAAGACGCGAAGGCCGCTTGCCGATGAGTGCTCCGACCGTCGCCGGCGCACGGGAGCAGCCGGTCGCGAATGCGCTCTTCGACTATCTGTTGCGGCTCGGCGACGACCGCCTCGTGCTCGGCCATCGCATGAGCGAGTGGTGCGGGCATGGCCCGATCCTCGAGGAGGACATCGCGATGGCGAACATCGCCCTCGATCTGATCGGGCAGGGAACTGCGTTGCTCAAGCTCGCCGGCGCGACCGAAGGCGCCGGACGCGACGAAGACGCGCTCGCGTATTTCCGAGGCGAGCGGGAATTCCGCAACATGCAGCTCGTCGAGCTCCCACCGGGCGATTTCGCGTTCACGATCGTGCGGCAGTTCCTGTTCGACGCGTACAGCGTGCTGCAGTGGGACGCGCTGGGGCGATGCGCGTTCGCGCCGCTGGCGGGAATCGCGGCGAAGGCGCTCAAGGAAGATCGGTATCATCTCCGCCACAGCAGCGAGTGGGTCCTCCGGCTCGGCGACGGCACGGAGGAAAGTCACGCGCGGGCGCAGACGGCGTTGAACGACCTTTGGCGCTTCACCGGAGAACTGTTCGAAGCGGACGCGGTGGACGAAGCGGTTCGGGAGAACGGAATCGTCGTGGACCAGCCCGCCGTCCAGTCTCTCTGGTCGCAGACGGTCGGCGACGTGATCCATCGCGCGACGCTGACGCTCCCTCCCTCAGGCGCCTACGCGACCGGCGGACGGAGCGGGCGCCATTCGGAGTTCCTCGGCCACATGCTCGCCGAGATGCAGATCGTCGCGCGCTCGGATCCGGGAGCGAAGTGGTGACGCGCGCGTCGCCTGGCTCCTTCAGGCGCGAGAGCGTGCTGGCGATCCTCGAATCGGTCAAGGATCCCGAGATTCCGGTCGTAAGCGTGGTGGAGCTCGGGATCGTGCGCAACGTCTCCGTGGAAGGGACGCGCGTTACGATCACGATCACGCCGACGTATTCGGGATGCCCGGCGATGCGCGAGATCGAGCAGGACATCCGCGCGGCGCTGAAGGCGGAAGGAATCGACGACGTGATTCTGGA
>OCZT010001915.1_pt1 | contig 21532 bp, 17 predicted proteins | sample 1539031 | NCBI WGS metagenome assembly OCZT01 (sample SAMEA3539308, study PRJEB22396) | soil metagenome | biome: tundra; feature: field; material: soil | place: USA | collected 2010-05 | depth 0.15 m | reverse complement strand
TATTCTGTTTTTTATCCCGGCACTGGCTCTGAGCAGGTTGTCGGATCAGGAAAACAAGGATAAACGTCCGGCTTATATACTGGGTGCAGCCGGCATAGTACTTTTTTGTGCTGGCATGCTCTTTAAGATGCAACACTGGCCTCTGGCAACTCTGTTTATAATTATTGGGATTATCCTTTTATGCTTTCTGGCGTTCCCCATGTTTACCTGGCTTACCTGGAAAGAGGAAAGTCATATTAGTTCCAAGTTTATTTTCCTGGTCATCGGATTTCTGTTAATTGTAGTCCCCGGAGCCATGATAACACTGAACCTGCAGCATTCATACCAGGCGTATTACTATTCTAATAATGATCAGCAGAGTGTATTATATGATTACTTATTCAGAAATACCAGTTCTTTGATCAGCAGGTATAAAGATTCATTAAACTATCATGAAATGGAACAACTTCATTCAAAAACTACCGGAATCCTTACAATAATCAGCAATATAGAGGAGAAGATGGTTCAGGAATCGGAGGGAAAACCTGACAAGCCAGCCGTTAGCGCTAGTCAGATAAGTATGACTAAAACCGGTCAGAAAATATTATACAGTGAACTTTCAAGACCTTTCGACCCCATACCTGTAAAAGTTTTTCTTATGCCTGGATGCAGTACCCGTAAGGAACTTAATTCTTCAATGGCAGAGTATGTAAACTACCTAACCAGTATAACTCGTGCAGAAGACTTGCTTAAGTATAAAAAAATGCTTGATGCAGAAATATTTCTGCCTGCAGGAAATCCTGACAAAGGTGAAATATCTTTAATGGCAGGTCTGCACACACTTGAAATTATGAAAAACGGGCTGCTAACTGTTGAATCATGCGTATTAAAAACAATTGCAAAACATCAATAATCATTAAATACATAAGATCATGAAGCAAAAGATATATATTCTTGGAGTGATTTCGGCCATTATTATTTCCACAGGTGTTATACTCAAAGTGAATCATTGGCCGGCAGCTCAAATTCTTATTACTGCCGGGACTTTAATACTTGTCCTGATATTCTTTCCTGCCGCATTGATAAATAATTATAAAGCTGAAGGCAATTGTTTTGTTGTTTTCATAGGAATGCTTTTTAAAATTCAGCATTGGCCCTATGCTGGCGTTTGGCTGAGTATTGCACTTCCATTCCCATATATTGTATTCCTTCCTGTTTTTCTGGTTGTTACTTCAAAGAACAAGAATTTCAATATCTACAATACGATCTTTGTCTTGCTTCTGCTTGCATTGAACTCAGTATTCTCGGCGCTTCTTTCATTAAATGTTTCGAGAGATACCATTATTGACAGTTATAACATTTCCGGGAACTATAATAAAGTAGAAGCCGCTGTGACTCAAAAACCGATAATTGGAAATGAATCAGTAGTTAATATGAAAATAGATGAGGTATTGAAAATCACAAATGAATACCAGGATTTGATACTAAAGCATGAAGGAATGACAAGGGAAGAATGGGAAAACAATCCCGGGAATTTACTCAGGGCCGATTCACCAAATATTGCTGCAACAGTATTGTCGGATAACGGGGAAATGCCTGCAGGGATAAAGCTTGAAAAGTCACTCAATGAACTTGTTGTACTTATGAAAAAAACCAAAGGTTATGAAGAGACTGCTAAAGTTCTGCCTGCAATAACCGGACTTGGAGATGAGAACGAAGAAGATCCGGCCTGGGCATTTACTTTCAGGAACATACTGATAAATCTGTCGTGGGTCCTTACCTACCTCGATGGACTTGAAGCAAATCTTTATATGATAAAAGCGTCAGCGCCAGTAGTCAATTAATGCCAGTTAATTGATCTGAAGAAATAGGGACATGCTAACTGCATGTCCCTGTTTTCATCTTGATACATATCTGAATTCTCACTATCTGTCGGTAAAACAAGTCAATACTTCTATTAAATTTTTTCAGGGATAACCCGGTGGGTACATTTATCCCAAAATTGGAAAGATTTATGAGAAAATTGGTTTTGATATCAGGTTTTTGTTTTTTAGTAGGGACATGCCATGGCATGTCCGTTCTTGCCGAGCAGGACAGTACCTGGACTCTGCAGAAATGTATATCATATGCATTGACCCGTAATATACAGGTACGGAAAAGCGAACTAACAAACCAGCAGAATCTGGTTAATGCTGGAGAAGCCAAAGCACAACGTTTTCCCTCGGCAAATGCCTCTGTCAGTCAGAATTTTTACTGGACCAAAAGCAGTGCTACCGGAGAACCAGGATTAACAGGCAGTAACGGTTCCAATTACTCGATTAATACAGGAGTTACAGTTTTCAATGCATCAAAGATAACAACCCTGATTAAACAGGCAGAGCTTAACATTGAAGGTGGCAAATACTCACTTGAAACTACCAAAGAATCGATCAGCCTTAGCATTCTTGATGCATATCTTCAGATATTATATGCCGAAGAGCAGGTGCATAACAGCGAGAGACAGATTGAATCCACAACAAGCGAGCTTAATCTAGCAGAAGAGAGACTTGCACTTCAGGCTATCGCTCAATCGGATTTTGCTCAGGTTAAATCTCAGCTGGCAAGTGAAAAACTAACTCTGGCTAATTCACAAAGTCAGCTTGTAATTGCCAAGGTAACCCTCGAACAGTTAATGGAACTTCCTGTTTCAGATAACTTTAACATTGTACATCCTGATCTGACAGAGTCATTGAACCAGAATAGAGTACCCGATGTTAAATCGGTTTATGAAACAGCTCTGGCAATCAAACCACAAATAAAAAATGCTGCCATAAATAAAGAAATAGCATTCCTTGATGAGAAAGTAGCAAAGGCAGGTCTTTTCCCTGAACTGTCAGCCAGCGCAGGAATAAGTTCAGGATTTTCAAGCTTAAACAATGGTTCATATTTTGGTCAGCTGAATAACGGAATTTATCCTTCTGCAGGGTTCATGCTTTCTATTCCGATTTATCAGAAGAAACAGGTCAAAACCAGCATTGCTCTTGCAAAAATAGGTTACCAGAATGCAGAGTTGAGTGAATTCGATACCAAAAACACACTGAGAAAGAGCATTGAACAGGCCTGTGTTGACGTAAGATCCGCCCAGATTAAATATGAAGCAAGTAAGGAGAATTACAGTGCCACACTTGAAGCAGAAGTTCTTTCAGATGAGAAATTCAAACAAGGCGTTATAAACTCTGTAGATTACCTGGTTTCCAAAACAAACCTGATTGTGGCAGAGAGCGACCTTCTGCAATCAAAATATAACCTGATAGTAAGTTATAAAATCCTCGATTTTTATATGGGAATTTCTCTATCGCTATAAAAGACAAAAGACAAAAGTAAAAAGATAAGATGATGAAAAAGAAAACATTAATAATTGTTGCAGCTGTTTCGGTTATAGGGATTGCTGCTATACTGGCACTAAAACCCTTTTCAAAAAAGGAAGCTACCGTTGCCTTCAACTCTGTCAAAGTTGAGAAGGGTGATATCAGCAATACAGTTACTGCCACTGGTACGATTCAGGCTTTAAAAACTGTTAATGTGGGTACTCAGGTTTCAGGAATTATTTTGCATATCTATGTTGATTTTAATGATCACGTGAAACAGGGACAATTGCTTGCAAAACTCGACGAAACACCTCTAAGAACCCAGCTTGATCAAAGCCAGTCTGCAGTCGATCAGGCACAGTCACAACTGCATTTCGAAGAGGCAACATATAACAGGTTAAAAGTCCTGTATGACAAGAAGCTGATCGCGCAGAATGATTACGATCAGGCGCTCTATAACTTTGAAAATTCCAAAGCCGCACTCTCTAATGCAAAATCGGGGCTTGACAGGGCTAAGGTGAATCTGGAATATGCTACCATAACATCTCCTATTGATGGTGTGGTTCTGAACAGGGCTATTGAGGAAGGTCAGACCGTAGCTGCCAGCTTTAGCACGCCAACACTTTTTACTATTGTAAATGACCTGACACAGATGGAAGTGCAGACAAGTGTTGATGAAGCTGATATTGGAAAAGTGAAAGATGGCCAGCACGTTCAGTTCACCGTCGATGCCTATTCTGATCTGAAATTCGAAGGTACTGTTTCACAGGTAAGATTACAGCCTGTAACCACCAATAATGTAGTGACTTATGTTGTAATACTTAATGCTCCGAATCCTGATAAAAAGCTAATGCCGGGGATGACTGCAAGCGCAACTATTTACGTTGAAGAGAAAACAAATACTTTGCTTCTTTCCGGGAAAGCAGTGCGTTTCACACCTGATCAGGCTTATATGATGAAAATGTTTGCAAAGATGAAAGCAAGCGGCACAATGCCAAAGATGCCGGCAGGAGCTCCGGCAGTTTCAGGTGGAATACCTCAGAACATTCCTGCAGGACAATCTTTCCAGGGTATGCCTTCGCCGGCAGGAATGACTGCCATGAACTCTGATCCGAAAACAAAAACGGTGTGGATAAAAGATGATAAAATGGGGATTCGTCCGAACATGATCAAAATTGGGATAGATAACGGAACAAGTGTTGAGATACTGTCAGGATTGAAAGAGGGAGACGAGGTGGTTATTTCTTCAGGTAATGAAGAAGTAAAAAGTTCGGCAAAAAGGACCGATAATGGTCCTCCGGGATTCCCATTTTAAACACTGAGATTGTAACGAACTTAAAAGAAAGTATTATGAAAAATGCTCTCATAGAGATAAAAGGTCTGCGGAAGGATTACCATGTCGGTGAGGTTACGGTACATGCATTGCGCGGGGTTGATCTTAAAATTCATGAAGGAGAATTCGTTGCCATCATGGGTGCCAGCGGGTCAGGAAAATCAACTATGCTGAATATCCTGGGGTGTCTCGACAAACCGACTTTCGGCGATTACCTTCTTGATGGAATAAATGTCAATACAATGAATAATGATTCTCTGGCAAGATTCCGTAATAAAAAGCTGGGTTTTGTTTTTCAGTCATATAACTTACTGGCCAGGACCACGGCTCTTGAGAATGTGGAGCTTCCTCTATTCTATAATCCACAGATCAGGTCAAAGGAGCGAAGAGAATCTGCTCTCAGGGCGCTTGAAGCTGTGGGCCTGTCTGAACGAATGCACCATATGCCGAACCAGTTATCGGGTGGCCAGCAGCAAAGAGTGGCAATAGCCCGGTCGCTGGTTAATGATCCTGTCCTTATTCTTGCAGATGAACCAACAGGAAATCTCGATACCAGGACCTCTTTTGAAATTATGGAATTGTTCCAGGATCTGAATGAAAAGGGCAGAACCATTGTGTATGTAACTCATGAAACTGATATTGCAAAATTTGCAACCCGTAATGTAACCTTTAGCGACGGCAAAATTCAGCGTGAATGTATGGTAAGCGAACGCCTCAATGCAAGAGATATACTGAAAACTATGCCTGTGGAATTAATAGAGGAATTTGATTAATAAAGTAAATCTCAAAGAAATGAACTATACTAATTTATTCAGGATAGCTCTGCGGGCTCTGGTAAGGAATAAGCTGAGAGCATTCCTTACAATGCTGGGCATAATCATAGGAGTTGCTTCAGTGATTGCAATGCTTGCAATCGGAGAGGGATCCAAACAGAAAATGCGGAAGCAGATATCCTCGATGGGAACAAACATGGTAATGGTCATGCCTAATATGCAGCGGAGGGGTGGCGTAAGCCTGGGCGCTTCAAGTTCAATGGCCCTTAAGTATACGGATGTTCTGGCACTAAGGAACGAAGCCACAGCTATTTCAGCAGTCTCTCCGGAAGTTGTGGCAAGCGGACAGGTTATATACAGCAACCAGAACACACAGACAACAATATATGGAGTGAGCGAGGAATATCTGGGAATCAAAAAACTTGAAGTATTAAGCGGGAGGTTTTTTAATTCCAATGAAATAAAAGATATGTCCAAAGTATGTATACTGGGGCAAACAGTTGTGACAAATCTCTTTGGTGTAAAGGCAGATCCGGTAGGCCTTTCCATTCGCATAAAGAACCTTCCTTTTCTAATTATAGGAGTCCTTAAAGATAAAGGTGAAAGCGGAATGGGTCAGGATCAGGATGATTTGATACTTGCTCCTTATACCACAGTGCAGAGAAGACTGGCAGCAATAGATTATATAAATGGTATTTTTGCTTCTGCGGTAAGTGAGGAGAAGAGCCCGAAAGCTATTGACGAAGTTAAGGAAATTCTGCGGAGGACTCATAAGCTGAAAGAGTCTGCTGATAATGATTTCAGAGTAATGTCACAATCAGAGCTTCTCAAAACTATTACTTCTATTACAGATATTATGACATATCTTCTCGGCGCTATTGCAGGAATTTCATTGCTGGTCGGGGGTATAGGTATTATGAATATTATGTTTGTATCAGTTACTGAACGTACCCGTGAAATCGGACTGAGGATGTCTATCGGAGGGCGTGGTAAGGATATAATGAAGCAGTTCCTTGCAGAGTCTATTATCCTCAGCATTCTGGGAGGAGTGATGGGAGTACTCTTCGGTTACCTCCTTGCCAGACTGGCAGGATCACTTATGAGCAGTCAGGCAATAGTAAAAACACAATCTGTAGTACTTGCATTTATTGTCTGTTTTGTCATAGGTGTTTTCTTCGGATGGTATCCTGCACGGAAAGCAGCCAATCTGAATCCGATCGATGCCCTCAGGTATGAATAGATTCCGGTTCATGGGGAAATCTGATTGTCTTACTATGAATCTATCATTATTTGTTCTACTTTTAAAACCATGAAAAACTTTTTCACGGGAAATAAAATCAAGATTTTGCTCCATCTTCTGGCATGGGCAATCATTCTGGGTATTCCTCTTTATTTTTTTAAGAGATGGGATGTCGGGAAAGATTTTATGTGGGTTTACTATATCGGAAATATAATTAACGGGATAATATTTTATACAAACTACCTGATTCTTGTTCCCAAATACTTTTTCAAAAGCCAGAAACATAACTACTATTTATCGGTCGTATTTTTATTAACGTTCCTCTATTTTGTCTCTGACAGATCAAATGAACTGATTTTTAAATACGTCCCGGGTAGAGCTCAAACAGAAGAAACAGGCAAAGCCGGAGAAGAGGGAATCAATTCAAAACCTCCAAAGCCCGATGAGCACGGACGCCCTCCATTCCGTGAGATGCATCTTTTTAATTATGCCTTCACCTCAATTTTTCTTGTCTTTTTTTCACTGGGAATGAGAGTTCTGGAACGCCATTCACAGACGGAAAAACTGCAGAAAGAGCTGGAAAAGGAGAAGCTGAATTCTGAACTGGCATTCCTGAAAAACCAGATAAGTCCCCATTTTTTCTTTAACACCCTTAATAATATCTATTCCTTAATAAGCATAAATGCCGAAGATTCTCAAAAAGCCGTATTAAGACTTTCAAAATTAATGAGATACTTATTATACGATTCGGAACATGGGAATACAAAGCTCAGTAATGAGATAGACTTCATGAAAAACTATATTGATCTCATGAAACTCCGGATGAGCGATAAGATTAAACTTAATGTCTCTTTCCCCGAAAAGTACGAGGATATTAATATTCCTCCCCTCATATTTATTCCATTTATTGAAAATGCATTTAAACATGGTATCAGTTATCGTGAAAAGTCATATATAGATATATCTATGACGGCAGAGAAGGGATCTGTTCAGTTCAAATGTGCAAATAGTATTGTGAATACAAAGGAAGACAATGAACCCGGACAATCTGGGATAGGGCTGGAGAACGTGATGAAGAGACTCAACCTGCTGTTCCCGGGTAAACATGAAATAAAGATCAATAAATCAGATACTGAATTCGAGGTGCTTCTTCATATTAATTTTGCCTAATGATTACTACGATAGCAATCGATGATGAACCTCTGGCACTGCAGCTGGTAACGGGGTATATCGAAAAAACGCCTGGATTGAAACTCGCAGGAAAGTTCGAAAATCCGCTGGAAGCGGCCGAATTTCTGAGTGCCAGCAGAGTTGATCTTATTTTTATTGACATTCAGATGCCCGATCTTTCAGGGATAGAGTTTACCAGGCTTATGGAAAAAGGTCCTAAGGTAATTTTCACTACGGCTTTTGAAAAATATGCTCTGGAGGGTTACAAGCTTGAAATTGTAGACTATCTGTTGAAGCCTTTCAGCTATGAAGAGTTTTTAAATGCAGTCCATAAAGTTCAGAATCTGCTCAGACTTGAACAGAAAACTCCTGCAAGGGTGGACGTAAACAATGAATTCCTGTTTCTTAAATCAGATTATAAGATCAAAAGGATCAATTTTAACGATATCCTCTATATTGAAGGGCTTAAAGATTATGTAAAAGTATTTATCCAGAACTCACTTAAACCGGTTCTTTCACTTACTTCACTGAAACTTCTTGAATCAAAACTTCCTGAAAATAAATTTATGAGGGTTCACCGTTCTTTCATTGTTAACCTTGAAAAAATTGATACGATCGAACGCAGCAGGATTGTTTTCGGGAAGGAATATATTCCTGTAAGCGACCAGTATAAAGCAAAATTTCAGGAATTCCTCGATAAGAATTTTTTATAACTTTTTATTCACAATACCGTTTCTTTATATCATAATATTAAAAATCTAATCTAAAATTTGTTTTATCAAAAACTAATTTTACATTTGCATCGGAACAAAACATTAAAATGAAAGCAGTTTATACATATTGGCGTTGGCGGTTAAGTTTATGTCACTTTTTTCTGTGAGATTGCCAGCTATTTGTATATAATATAATAAGATATTAATCCGAAGCCTGTCGTACTCACGACGGGCTTTTTTAATTTTCCGGGTTGATCCGGATACAACAGAAAAAAATTCTAAAGAAAAGAATAAAAATTATGGCTGAATACAAAATATCAACGATATCCCGCAAATTGCTGTCCGATATAATAACTCCGGTGAGCATATATCTGAGAATAAGAGATATATATCCAAACTCCATATTGCTCGAAAGTTCCGATTATCATGGCATTGAGAACAGCTATTCCTTCATTTGTATGAAACCGCTGGCAGGTTTCGAAGCTGATAGTGGATTTGTGACTGAAACCTATCCTGATGGATCAAAAATCATTACAGAAATAATTGATAAACAGACATTTAATAAACGATTTTCAATTTTTATCAATTCCTTTGTCCAAACAGACCTGCGGGCTGATAGTCCGGTTAACGGACTGTTTGGCTACCTGTCATACGATGCTGTGAAATATTTTGAAAAAATTGAACTGAGACACAGTTCTGACTGCCCCTATAAAGTGCAGGATGCAAGGTATCACCTGTATAAGTATATCATCGCAATAAATCACTATCAGAATACTCTGCAGATAATTGAAAACCAGGTAAATGGAGAACCCGGAGAACTTGATACAATTGAGTCGCTGCTTAATAGCAGGAATGTTGCAATCTATTCCTTTAAAACTGAAGGAGAGGAAATCAGGAACATTTCAGACGATATGTACAAGGCGATGGTCAGTAAAGGGAAGGAACATTGTAACCTGGGTGATGTGTTCCAGGTGGTCTTATCGAGGCAGTTTTCTCAACAATTTAAAGGTGACGAATTCAACGTTTACAGGGCATTGCGATCAGTTAATCCCTCTCCCTACCTGTTCTACTTTGATTATGGTGATTTTAAGATATTCGGCTCTTCCCCTGAAGCTCACCTGAAGATAAACAAGGGCAAAGCCTATATTAATCCCATAGCCGGAACATTCAGGCGGACAGGGAATGATGAAAATGATAAGCTTCTTGCCCAGCAACTTGTAACCGATCCGAAGGAAAATGCGGAACATGTAATGCTTGTTGATCTTGCGCGTAATGATCTGAGCAGACATGCCGGCAATGTCAAAGTTGAAAGTTATAGGGAGGTACAGTTCTATTCACATGTTATTCACCTTGTCTCAGCAGTTTCAGGTGAACTTAAAAAAGATACCAGCGTGGCCGAAATGATGTCTGCAACATTCCCTGCTGGTACCCTCACCGGTGCCCCTAAATATATGGCGATGAAGATCATAGATAAATATGAGAATCAAAGCAGGGGTTACTACGGAGGGGCTATTGGGTTCATCGACTTCCGCGGCACATTTAACCATGCCATAATGATAAGAACATTTCTAAGCAAAGCCAATACGCTTTATTATCAGGCAGGCGCCGGAATTGTAGCAGTATCTGACGAAGAAAAGGAGCTGCAGGAGGTAAATAATAAGCTGGGAGCACTAAGAAAGGCGATTGAAATGGCAGCAGATATTAAGTAATGACTAATAGTTAGGGAAATGAAAAAAATACTGGTTATAGATAATTATGATTCATTTACATACAACCTTGTCTACTATATTGAAAAGCTTACCGGTCTTTGTCCTGCTGTTTTCCGCAACGATGAAATTTCACTTGAGGAAGTTGGCGGGTATGACAAAATTCTTCTTTCACCGGGGCCAGGCATTCCGGTTGATGCAGGGATTTGCATTGATATTATTAAACGCTATGCCCCGGTGAAAAGCATACTCGGAATATGTCTCGGACACCAGGCAATCGGAGAAGCTTTTGGTGGGAAACTCCTTAACCTGAGCTCAGTATATCATGGTATCGCCACACCTGTCATGATAACAGAGTTGAATGATCCTCTTTTTCTAAATATTCCTTCCCCAATTATTGGCGGAAGATATCACTCATGGGTAGTATCTGGGAAGGACCTGCCTGAATGTTTTAATATCACCTGTAAAGATGAGGATGGAATAATCATGGGTTTAAGCCATAAAGAATATGATGTACGTGGTTTGCAGTTTCACCCTGAATCGGTTCTTACCGAGCATGGTATTGAGATTATAAATAACTGGATCAACAATTAGATATACCTAATATAATCAGGCAGTTACAGGAGATTAAAATGACTACGAAAAATACAATTAATTATGCGTGAAGTACTGAATCATCTCTTCGAACACAAAACTCTGACCAGGATAGAGGCAGAAAAGGTTCTTACAAACATAGCGAAAGGCAATTATTCAGAGTCGGAGATTGCTGCTTTTCTTACAGTTTATCTGATGAGGAGCATTACAGTCGATGAACTCACAGGATTCAGGGATGCGCTTTTGAACCTCTGCATCAGGGTTGATCTGTCAGAATTCGATCCCATGGATGTATGTGGAACCGGGGGAGATGGGAAAGATACATTCAATATATCGACTCTTACCACATTTATTCTTGCAGGTGCCGGAATCAAAGTGGCAAAGCATGGAAATTATGGTGTAAGTTCAACATGCGGGTCTTCCAATATTTTAGAGCATTTCGGTTATAAATTTTCGACCGGCAAGGATAAATTAAGAACTGAGATAGATAAATCGGGTGTCTGTTTTTTGCACGCTCCTCTTTTTAATCCTGCAATGAAAAATGTGGTGCCGGTCCGCAGGGCTCTGAAAATAAAGACATTTTTTAACATGCTGGGACCAATGGTTAATCCGTCATTCCCGACAAAACAACTCATTGGGGTTTATAGTCTTGAACTTGCCCGGTTGTATAATTATCTATACCAGCAGTCTTCAATAGAGTATATGATAATATTCAGTCTCGACGGATATGATGAGGTTTCGCTTACTTCTGAATTCAAATATATCCTGAACGGAGTTGAACAAATCGTTTCCCCTGAAATAATGAGCTTTAAAAGAACAAAGCAATCGGACCTTAGCGGTGGGAAAAATGTGCAGGAAGCGGCGGATATTTTTATTAAAATCCTTGAAAATGAAGGTACCCCAACACAGAATAGCGTCGTAACGGCAAATGCCCAGATGGCTCTGAAATGTTATTACCCTTCAAAATCCTTTGAAGAGTGCCGCGAAATTGCCAGCGAATCTCTTTTAACAGGAAAGGCATATGAATCTTTCAACAAACTGATTGAATTACAGGCATGACCATCCTCGATAGAATAATTGAAAACAAGAAGAAGGAACTTAAACTTCTTTCAGCAGGAACTTCTCTAAAAGATCTCGAAAAGAGCAAACTGTTTAACCGGAAGGTTATATCTCTTTCACAATCACTTCTTGATAAGGATAAAACGGGGATAATTGCAGAATTCAAACGAAAATCCCCTTCAAAGGGCATAATCAATTCATTATCAACTGTAGAAGAGGTATCATCCGGGTATTTCAGAGAAGGAGCTTCAGGAGTATCGGTTCTTACGGATAATCAGTTTTTTGGAGGTTCAAACACTGACCTCGAGAATGCCCGGGGAGAAGATTTATTTCCGATTTTGAGAAAAGATTTTATTATTGATGAATACCAGGTAGTTGAATCCCGATCCATTGGTGCTGATGTAATTTTGCTGATCGCCGCGGTTCTGGACTATAGAGAAATTCTGAAACTTTCAAATTTGTCACGGTCATTAGGGATGGAGGTTCTTCTCGAAATACATGAATATGACGAACTTGATAAGGTAAACCAGCATGTTAATATTGTAGGAGTAAATAACCGCAATCTGAAAACATTCGAGGTAAATACAGATATTTCAGTAGCGATTGCGGAGAAAATTCCAAATGGATTCCTGATGATTTCCGAAAGCGGAATTTCATCGCCGGAGATTATAAAAAAGCTAAAAGGCTGCGGTTACAAAGGGTTTCTGATAGGCGAAAAGTTTATGTGCACACCTGATCCGGTAAAAGCTTTTTCTGAATTTGTTAAGGATATCTTATTACACCATGATTAAAGTTAAAGTATGCGGAATGTGTGATCCTTTGAATGTTAAGGAAATAGGAGAGACAAAGCCAGATTTCATGGGATTTATATTCTATTCACGATCCCCGAGGTATGTAGGTGAAGAAACTGATTTGACTCTCTATCATAATGTGCCTCATAACGTTAAAAAGATTGGTGTATTTGTGAATGAGGGAAATCATAAGATCCTGGATTTATCTTTACGTAATGGACTTGATATTATACAGTTGCATGGAACTGAATCACCTGTATCATGTTTGCAGTTAAAATTGGCTGGGCTCTCGGTTATTAAAGCATTCAATATTGATAATAAATTTAGTTTTGATAATCTGAGGCCTTTTATGCCGGTTTGTGACTATTTCTTATTTGATGCAAAAAGTGAAAAGCAAGGGGGCAGCGGCAATAAGTTTAATTGGGAAAAGCTGACTGAATATACACTAGATAAACCCTTTTTTCTTAGCGGAGGAATCAGCCCTGAAGATATTGCTGAAATTAAATCAATTGAGAACAGGGGGTTCTTTGCTGTGGACATAAACAGCCGATTCGAGATCGCTCCGGGAATAAAAAACGTAGCAGCAGTAAATTTTTTTATTAAGGAAATTAAAAATTGATTATATGACATATGATATAGATGACCATGGATACTACGGGGAATTTGGAGGTGCCTTCATTCCTGAAATGATGTACACAAATATTAAAGAGTTGGCAGATAATTACCTTAAAATTCTTGCCGATAAGAAATTCAAAAATGAATATAATTCATTGTTAAAGAATTATATAGGAAGACCTTCTCCTCTTTTTTTTGCTTCACGCTTATCGGAATATCATAATACCAGAATCTTTCTTAAGCGTGAAGATCTGAATCACACAGGTGCACACAAGATAAATAACACTATAGGTCAGATATTAATTGCTAAGCGTCTAGGGAAATCGAGGATCATTGCAGAAACAGGAGCCGGTCAGCACGGTGTCGCAACTGCAACTGTCTGTGCCCTGATGGGATTGAAATGTATAGTATATATGGGACGGACAGACATTGAACGGCAGTCACCGAATGTTCTAAGGATGAAAATGCTTGGAGCTGAGGTAGTTCCTGTAAATAGCGGCAATATGACACTCAAAGATGCTACAAATGAAGCGATACGCGATTGGATAAGTAATCCTGTTGACACTTATTATATTATAGGCTCGGTAGTTGGACCGCATCCGTATCCCGATCTTGTAACAAGGCTCCAGTCAGTTATAAGTGAAGAGTTGAAATTCCAGGTTAAAGAATTATCAGGTAAAGAAAACCCTGATTATATTATAGCATGCGTAGGCGGAGGGAGCAATGCAATTGGCTCTTTCTTTCATTACCTGGATGATACTGATGTAAAACTGATAGCTGTGGAAGCAGGGGGGAAAGGAGTCACAAGTGGTGAAACAGCTGCCACAATGGCAATGGGTAGCCCTGGAATAATTCATGGAAGCAGGACCATGCTAATGCAGACAGATGACGGTCAGATCACCGAACCTTATTCAATCTCTGCAGGCCTCGATTATCCGGGTATCGGGCCGGTTTATCCTTATCTAAATAAAATAAAAAGGATTTCTTTCGGCAATGTGACTGATGATGAGGCTCTTGAAGCTGCATTCAGGCTTACAAGGCTTGAAGGAATTGTGCCCGCTCTTGAATCAGCTCATGCCATCGCCTGGTTAGGGAAATATAAGTTCCATAAAAATGATGTTGTTGTGGTAACAATTTCAGGAAGAGGAGATAAAGATATGGATACATATATTAAATATATGGGAAAGAGTAAATCTTAAGGGAGGTACAGCCTTTGTGTTACATCGTGACAGCCTTAAACACAAAGTAACACAAAGTAAAACGCAAAGTAACACAAAGGATTTAAGGACTTTAATTGGAACAAATGAATAGAATTGATAAACTCTTCAGAGAAAGAAAGAACGAAATACTTTCAATTTATTTTACTGCCGGATATCCCAATTTGAATTCAACAGCTGAAATAATCAAAGCTCTTGCAGATTCGGGTGTCGATATGATTGAGATCGGCATACCTTTTTCGGATCCTTTAGCTGACGGACCGGTCATTCAGCGCAGCAATGAAAAAGCACTTAAGAATGGGATGAACCTAAACCTTCTTTTCAGACAATTATCTGATATAAGGAAGGAAGTGAAAATCCCGTTGTTACTTATGGGATATTTAAATCCGGTAATGAAATTCGGAATTGAGAAATTCTGCATGAAGTGTTCGGAAATTGGTATTGACGGGGTTATTCTTCCCGATCTCCCGCCGCTGGTATATAAGAATGAATATCTCTCAGTTTTCTATAATTATGATCTCTATAATGTTTTACTTATAACACCTCAGTCTTCGTCTGACAGAATTTCAGCTCTTGATAAAATCAGCCGTGGTTTTATTTATATGGTCTCTTCATCATCCGTTACAGGACTAAAAGGAAGTTTCTCGGATTCTCAGATGTCTTATTTTAAAAGAGTAAGTGAAATGAATCTGAAGAATCCGTGCCTGATTGGATTTGGAGTTTCTGATCGGGAAACATTTATAAATGCCGGGAAATATGCCAGAGGCGGAATCATAGGCAGCGCTTTTGTGAATATACTGGGTCCTGATGGGAATATGGAAGGGAACATAAACCAGTTTATAAATCGAATTAAATCTGAATAATCAGCATAAATGATTCATAAAAACCAATCCCTCTAAAAAAATGAGGGTAGTTGTATTAAAATGATGCAAAAACGGGGAAATACCCTAAAAAAATTGACATAAATGCCAAATAAGTACATAAATAATTTGAAACACCCTCTAAAAAAGTATATGTTTGCATGAGATGTATAATTGATTATAGCTTTTATGTTAAATTTTTGAATGATGAAAATATTTAGAAAAAGATCGCTATTGATTCTTCTACTGCTGATAGCCGGAGGCAGCGCTTTTGCAGCGGATAATACCCGCATTGATTCAGGAGCGACTGCCTGGATGCTGACTTCCACCGCACTTGTATTGCTGATGATCCCGGGACTTGCAATGTTTTATGGCGGACTGGTCCGTTCCAAGAATGTGCTGGGGACCATAATGCATAGTTTTGTGGCTATGGGCATTATTAGTGTTTTGTGGGTTATTGTGGGGTACAGCATGAGTTTCGGGAAAAATGTCCTGGGAGGCTGGTTTGGCTGGAATTCCGATTATTTCTTTCTGAAAGGAATAGACACAAATATTTTGGATGCAGGAATTCCTGAATATGTATTTACAATGTTCCAGGGTAAGTTTGCCATTATTACCCCTGCTCTTATAGCAGGAGCTTTTGCTGAAAGAGTCAATTTTAAAGCCTATTGCTTTTTTATTGCGATCTGGAGTTTGGTAGTGTATAATCCTATATGTCATTGGGTCTGGGCATCTGATGGTTTCCTTTTTCATCTTGGAGCTAAGGGCGCCATCGATTTTGCCGGAGGAACAGTTGTTCATATTTCAGCCGGGGTGAGCGGACTGGTTGCAGCTTTATTTCTCGGAGCCCGCAGAGGTTATCCTTATCAGGTAATTCGTCCGAATAACATGGTAATAACGATGCTTGGAGCAGGGCTTCTCTGGGTTGGATGGTTTGGCTTTAATGCGGGGAGCAGTATTTCAAGCGGACTTAGCACCGCACAAGCACTTACAGCCACACAGGTTGCAGCAGCTTCAGGTGCGCTCTTCTGGATCCTGATAGAAAGTTTTCACCAGGGAAAAGCGACTGCACTGGGTTTCGCATCCGGAATTCTGGCAGGATTAGTTGCCGTAACCCCGGCTGCCGGTGTGGTTCAGCCTTATGGAGCTATGATTCTCGGTATTCTGGCTTCATCGATCTGCTATATGGGCATTCAACTGAAAAACAAACTTGGATATGATGATAGCCTGGATGCTTTCGGCATACATGGTATAGGAGGAATCGTAGGAGCTTTACTTCTCACATTTTTTATTCGTCCCTCATGGATGCGCGATGCTGCAGTTGCTGCCGGCGGAAAATGGACAATCTGGAACCAGTTTGGAGTCCAGACGCTTGCAGTTTCCATAGCAATAGTTTATGCAGCATTAATGACTTTTATAATAATCTTCATACTGAACAAGTTTATTAAATTCAAATCATCAGAAGATGATGAAATGGCAGGGCTTGACAGGTCTTATCACGGTGAAAGAGGATATGGAATGTTAAATCCCAGTTAATCAGGCAATCTAATAAATATCAGAAAATGAAACTAATAACCGCAATAATCAGAGAAGTTCAGCTTGATAAAGTTCGTGAGGCACTTATTGAAGCTGATATAAAAAGGATTACTGTCAGCCGTGTTTCAGGACATGGACAGCAGAGAATCGAGGAAATATACAGAGGCCAGATCATTATTCCTGATCTGATCCCTAAGATAAGAATTGAGATAGGAGTCAATGATGCCTTTGTTGATATAACTGTTAATGCGATTCTGAAAGCCGCCCGGACAAACGGAGCGGGGAGTGTTGGTGACGGGAAAATATTCATATCGCCGCTTGAAGAATGTATCCGAATCCGGACAGGCGAAAGGGGAGGAATGGCAATTTAATTTTCAGATATATTTTCACTGCTGACCGGGCTTTATAAGTCCGGTTTTTTTATATATGATCTCACTCTGATGAAAGGTATCAAGGCCCAATTATTCCTAATGTTAAAAATGATTAAATGCATGAAATTAAACTGCTTATTCATTTATATGAAGTAAGTTTTTGAGTAAATTTATATTCTCTTGTTTTATTCAAAAACTTCAATATTTCTTAGTATGGGTCAGGAAAATGATAAAAAGAAAAATCCGCAAAGTAAAAACTTGACAAGGAGAAGCTTTCTCGGAACAACTGCAGCTGCAACAGCTGCTTTAACAATTCTTCCGCGACATGTTTTGGGAGGAAAAGGTTATACTTCTCCCAGCGATATTATCAATGTTGCAGGTATTGGTGTTGGAAGCCAGGGGGGACGTGCCAAAAAACATGTATATCTCGAGAAACCAATGGCAAAGACAATTTTTGAGGTACGTAAACTCGCAGCTTTGGCCAAGGAAACAGGAGTAGTTACACAAATGGGAAACCAGGGACATGCAACAGAGGGAACGAGAAAAACTGTTGAATGGATTCAGTCAGGAGTTATTGGCCAGGTAAGAGAAGTCCAGCTCTCGACAAATCGTCCGATGGGCTTCTGGCCGCAGGGTGATTTAAAAAGACCTGAAGGTATGCCGGTTCCTAAAAACCTGAATTATGATGTATGGTTAGGGCCGGCTCCTAATAAACCTTATAATCCTGAAACACTTCATTTCAACTGGAGAGGATTATGGGACTATGGAACAGGGGCTATGGGTGACATGGGCGCTCATATTTTTGATGCTCCTATCTGGGCTCTCAACCTGGGAATGCCTGCCAAAATACAAGCGACCAGTTCTCCATATAGCACTGATTATATGCCTCTTTGTGAATTGGTTACCTATGAATTCCCTGCATGTGCAGATATGCCGGCGGTGAAAGTTACATGGAGTGATGGAGGATTGAGACCACCAAGACCCGAGGGATTGGAAGCAGGAAGGGCAATGAAAGATGCCACATATTACGGAGAGAAGGGAATAATTACTCATGGCAGCCATGGCGCTATGCCGGAGCTTATTCCTGAAAATGAAAATTTCAAAGGTCCTGATTCCTGGATTCCACGCACAGGCAATATTTTCGAGGACTGGATTGGTGCAATTAAGAATGGGAAAAAATCGTGCAACGATTTCTCAATCTCATCAAAACTGACTGAGATCATGTTATTGACAAATATCGCCGTGAAACATCAGCGCGATGATATTACTCTCGAATATGATGCCGTTAATATGAAGATTACAAATCTTCCTGACGCTAACAGCATGTTCCAATATGATTACCGAATAGGCTGGACCTTGTAATATGATAAGATTTTTTAAAAGCAACTAAAAATTAAAAGAATATGGAAAACGAAAACAAATCAAAAAAGAGCCTATCGCGCCGCAAGTTTCTGGGCAGTACAGCAACTGTTGCTGCTTTATCGATGATGCCTATAAATCTGTTCAGCAAGAATAGCGCTCTTGTAAAGGATCAGACCGGAGCTGCACCAAACTCGAGTTTTGGTGGCGTTCAGATTGGAACTATTACCTATAGCTGGCGCGATAAGCCGGGAGGAGTTGAAAATATAATAAAGTATTGTAAAGAAACTGGTATAAGCACAATTGAATTGATGAGCGGCGATGTTGAGGAATATCTCGGAGCACCAAAGAATCCCATGATGGCAATGTTTGCTCCTCCTCCTTCTCCTCCTAAACCAGCTCCTGGTGCACCTCCGGCTGCTCCACCTGCAGGTGGTTTTAAAAGGCCTGAATTAACTGCTGAACAAAAGGCTCAGATAGCAAAATACAACGACGAGGTGAAAGCATGGCGTCTTGCATTGCCTATATCAAAATTTGATGATGTCCGTAAAATGTTCGAAGCAGCAGGAATTTCAATTCATATTATTAAATTCTCTCCTTCAAGATGGTCAGATGAAGAGATAGATTATGCTTTCAAAGCAGCTAAGGCTTTGGGTGCCAAAGGTGTAAGCGATGAGCTGGGAATGGAAGCTGTTAAGAAGATGGCTCCTTTTGCAGAAAAAAATGGTTTATATGCAATATTTCACACCCACATGCAATTTGCAACACCAGGGTTCAGTTATGATCCATTCATGGCTATTTCTCCTGCAGTGATGTTTAACTTCGATTCTGGACATTTTTTTGGTTCAACGGGGCTACATCCGAACACCATAATTGAAAAGTATCACGATCGTATTGTCAGTATCCACATTAAAGATAAGACCGGTCCAAAGACTGATCCGGCCAATACAAATCAGGTTTGGGGTCAGGGCGAATGTCCTCTTGAGGATATTCTTCTGCTGATAAAGCAAAAAGCATGGCCGATTTTCTGTGACGTTGAACTGGAATATGAAGTTAAACCATGGTCAAATTCTGTGAAAGAGGTTAAGACTTGTGTTCATTATGCCAGGCAGATCCTTATGTAGAATTAATGAAAATCAGTTTATAGCTAATCTTTAAACTAGTTTCCTATTGTAAATCTGTATACCACACATTTAACAGGTAGAGACGCTCAAACTGAGCGTCTCTTTTTTTAAAATTTGAGTGTCGCTGTTTACTCAATCTCTGATTATTCAATCTTGATTCATACAGCAAACTGCAATTCTGTTAGTGTTTTGTATAAGCCATTTTTATTGGCAAGCAGTTCACTATGGGTGCCTTGTTCAATAATTGTTCCATTCTCAAGAACAATTATTTTGTCAGCATTGCGAATAGTGGCGAGGCGATGGGCTATAACCACTGAGGTACGACCTTTCATCAGCTTATCGAGGGCTTCCTGAACCAGCCTTTCAGATTCAGAATCGAGTGAAGAAGTTGCTTCATCAAGAATCAGTATTTTTGGATTCTTGAGGACCGCCCGCGCAATCGCAATTCTTTGGCGCTGTCCGCCTGAGAGTTGTATTCCTCTTTCACCAACAATTGTATCAAGTTTATCCGGAAAGGTTTTGATAAATTCCCATGCATTTGCCTGCCGGGCAGCTTCAATTATCTCATCCTCGCCTGAACCAGGTTTCCCATATGCAATGTTTTCACGAATTGTGCCTCCGAACAGAAAAACATCCTGTGGAACAATAGCCATCTGGGCACGAAGTGCCGTTATGGGGAATCTCCGGCTGTTACGTCCATCGAAAAGAATTTTTCCGTATACCGGCTCGTAGAATTTCAACAGAAGGGAAACGATTGTCGATTTACCGGCACCACTTGGCCCCACGAGAGCTAACTGCTGCCCGGGTTCCGCATTAAAGCTTACATTTCGCAGCACAATATTTTCCTTTCTTGACGGGTACTCGAACGCCACCTTATCAAAAGCAATCTGTCCGGACAGGGTGTTGGCAGGATCGTGTATATATTCTTCATCCAGTTCTTCTGCGGGCTCGTCGAGAAGGAGCAACAATTTTTCCGCAGCGCCGATTGCTTTCTGCAGTCGGGTATAGACTCCAGCCATGCCTGCTATATTACCTGCGATAAAACCGGAATAGATTACAAACGTGAATAACTGCCCTGCTGCCATTTGACCAGATGCAATAAGTGTTGCTCCCCGCCATATTACAGCTCCCATTGCAACAAAGAATGCCAGAACTATAAAAGACATTGCAGCCTGGTATTTTCCACCTTTAATGCCGGCTTTTGCAACCTCGTTAGTTTTTTCACGATATCGTTTTATTTCAAATAACTCATTTGTAAAAGCTTTCACATTCTGTATACCCTGGAGGGTTTCTTCGACAATTGTGTTTGATTCTGCAACATGTCCCTGGGCCTTCTTTGAATATCTCCTGATTGCCCTCCCGGAGAAGAACGCAAAGAGCGCTACTGCAGGAAGAATAGTCAGCATGAATATTGTGAGTTTGAAGGAGCTTATCGTCATCAGGGTTATTCCTCCTATTATTAAGATAAGCTGGGATAACAGATCGGCAAGCGTTGAGGTAAGGGAATCCTGTAACAGAGAAATATCTGACGAAATACGGCTGTTCAGCTCACCAACTCTCTGAACGGCAAAAAAGCTCATAGGCAACTTTATCAGATGATTGTATAAATGCTGCCGGATAGAAGCAAGTGTCTTTTCTGTAACTTCGACGAAAAGACGGATGCGGGAATAGGAAAAAATAGCCTGAACCAGTATAATAGCAAGCAGAATAAGTCCTGTATGACTGATTTCGCTTATCATTTTTCC
>OCZT010001913.1_pt1 | contig 21563 bp, 14 predicted proteins | sample 1539031 | NCBI WGS metagenome assembly OCZT01 (sample SAMEA3539308, study PRJEB22396) | soil metagenome | biome: tundra; feature: field; material: soil | place: USA | collected 2010-05 | depth 0.15 m | reverse complement strand
CGAGCCGGCGGCCGAGCCAGCCCCACTCCCCCACTCCCTGGTGAAGTGGGGCTGGGACGCGGAGTGGGCCGCCACGTTCGCGCCCTATGCCGCCGACAAGCGCACCCCAGCCCGAGTCATCTCCCAGCAACGCGGTGAGTGGCTGCTTGCCGGCGAACACCGCGAATGGTCCGCCAAACTGACCGGCCGACTCCGCCACGAAGCCAAGATGGGCGATCTGCCGGCCGTCGGTGACTGGGTTGGTTGCTCCACGCCGGCTGGTGGGGGCCCCGCCCGCATCGACGCTGTGCTACCACGCCGGTCCGCGTTCCAGCGCCGCTTGGCTGGTTCGCGCATCGGTTCGCAGACAGTGGCCGCAAATGTGGACACGCTATTCATCACCAGCTCCCTCAATGCGGACCTGAACCCGCGCCGCCTCGAGCGGTACGTAACGATGGCCCGCGAGTCCGGCGCAGCGCCGGTTCTGCTGCTCACCAAAGACGATCTCGTCGAGGACGGTGCAGCAATCGTGGAGCGGCTGGCCCGCGAGCTGCGAATCCCCGTGGTGGCGCTCAGTTCTCGGACCGGCGCCGGCGTGGAGGCAATCAAGCCGTGGATGGTGGCCGGCCACACCGTCGCTCTGGTCGGCTCATCGGGGGTCGGAAAGTCGACACTGCTCAACCATCTCGCGGGCGAAGTGCTGATGGCCACGAGCGGCATCCGCGAGGACGACGGCCGCGGCCGCCACACCACAACGCATCGGGAACTCTTCCGGCTGCCGGACGGGACGCTGATGCTAGACACGCCCGGCGTCCGCGAGATCGGCCTCTGGGACGCCACCGAGGCGCTCGACGACACCTTCGAGGACATCATGGACCTGGCCGACAAGTGCCGCTTCCGGAGCTGCAAACACAACGCCGAACCCGGCTGCGAAGTGCGGGCGGCCGTGGAGGCCGGAACGCTGGACCAGGTCCGAGTCGACAGCTACCGCCGACTGGCCGAGGAGCTGGCCCGCCAGCCGACCGAAGCCGAGCGACGCGAGAAGGTCCGGCAGCTCCAAAAGATGGTGCGAAATGCCGCCAACGAAGCCGCTACTCGAAAGGGCGGCGGCCGAAGTTAGCGCGGTGCGAGCCCGTCGCTCAGTCCTTGTCATGGAAGATGAGCGAACATTCGCCCGGCCCGGCTCGGCATCGGGCCGGGCAACCTGCTGATCCACGCCAGAACTTCGGCGGAGGGGCTTCGTCGCGTACGGCAGCAAGCCTGGGACGAGCTCTGGCTGAATCACGACCTCGAAGGCCACGACATGGTCATGCCGGTCGTGGCCTTCCTTGTTCAGGCGATCGCCGTCGGGGCCGGGCTCTTGCTGGGTCGGGTGGTCGTCCACACCGCCAACCCACGCGGAGCTCGCGCAATCGGAAGCGGCCTCAGCCCGTACTATCGTGCCAGACGGCTGTCGGACGTGCGGCCGCTCCTGGCGCCTACCGCGAGCGCACGTTCGGCGCCAACCAGATGGAGACATAAATGGCCGGTTTCGTCCTGACCAGTCCGAGCTTCGATGAAGGCGACGAGATACCGATCCGGCATACCTGCGACGGCGCCGACCTTTCGCCGGAACTGAACTGGCAGGGCGCGCCGCGCGGGACCGTCGCACTGGCGCTGGTCGTGGACGATCCGGACGCGCGCAGCTTCACCCACTGGGTCGTGATCGATATCCCGGGCGGCTCCACAGGCACGCTGCGCGAAGGGCTCCAGCCGAACGACTACCCCGCCCAGGGCCGCAACGACTTCGGCCGGACCGGCTGGGGCGGACCCTGCCCCCCGAGCGGCACGCACCACTACCGCTTCACGCTGTGGGCGCTGTCATCGCGGATCGGGCTGAACGGGACCCTTTCCGCGGGCGACGTGCTGAACGCCATCGCGATGCGGACGCTGGATCGGACGACGCTGACCGGGACGTATACAAGGCAGAGGTAGGCGCGGCGCGGGCACCGAAGAGTGTTCCTCCAGGCTGCCCGGATTCTCCGGAACACTCGCCACACCGGTGTTATGTGGCGGACGAGCTATCTCGGCTGCGCCCCGAGGCCAAGTTCGACCGCCCGAAGCCGAATTCATCGGCTAGCACTCACCATCAGGCGGCAGATTGCCCGCCGCTCCCGATTCTGCCTGCTGTCCGGGCCGCCGTGACCGAACCGCGCCACTTAGCACCGCCCCGGCGGGTATCCCGGAGAAAGTGGCAGGGGCTGCATCCGAGGACGTCAGGCAGTCAGCAGTCGCATGAACGACGCCGGCGGCAGTCAGAGCCGGGTCGCCTGAACCGGGGCACAACTCTCGAAAGACAGCGGCTGTCGCCGTGACCCTCCAGTCGCCAGCCGGCAATAGACCCTCGGATTGGTCGCAAGTAGCCAGAAGGACGAGGCCACCGGACCCGCCGCCCAAGCGTGATCGGCCTGTGCGTACCGTGAGATTCGCCGGAGCAATTCACCGTGCATTCGACCCGCCCCTCTTTGTACACGATATATGCGTACGATCGCTGGGGCAGGTTCACCGGACGCGCCCGGCACGCACCTTGCAGCTACTCCCCCGCCGCGGCCTCTTCTTCCTCCAGCCGCTCCTTCAGCGACGCGAAGGCGCTTTCCGCGGCCGACTGGATTGGCCCCTGGACCATCGATTCGAAGCTGCCCAGCAGGCCGCCGAGCGTGGCGTCGGCAAGCCAGGTCAGGCGGGTGCTCTTCGGGGCCAGTTCCTCTAGATCGATACCGCCGGTTCCGTTGATCGCGCCGCCCATGAGCGAGCCGGCGATCTCCGCGGCGATCCGTGACGGCTCCTTGACATCGGTCAGAGTTAGGTCCAGAACGATGTTCATCGGCATCATGCCGCCGGGCGCGCTGACGGTAACCTTGAAATGGGTATCGTCGATCTTCTCGATCTTAGCCTGGCCGGACTCGTTGCCGGCGGCGGCGCGGTTCGGGTTGCTGATCGTGTCCCAGACGCGCCGGCGGGTGGCCGCGATCTCGGTAACTCCTGACAGATGCATCGTTCCTCCTGGGGCATGAGCCGGGCGAGAGCGTGGCGTCGCGTATCGCGGCCGGGTCATCGTAGCGGGTCGGGCGCGCGGGCGAAGTCGGGCGGCGGACACTGCGGCCGATCAGTCTTACAACGCGCTTACACAACCCCGACTGCGCCGGTACCGGCCGACGTATGCTCCGCGCATGAAGACCGTCCTCGTAGTAGATGACGAGCCCAATATCGTCGAGCTTGTGCGGCTGTACCTGGAAACCGAGGGCTTCGCCGTGGCCACGGCCAGCGACGGCGAGCAGGCTCTAGTCCAGTACGAGCGTTGCGATCCGGATCTCGTTGTCCTGGACGTGATGCTGCCCAAGATGAACGGCTTCGACGTTTGCCGCGAGCTGCGCCGCCGGGGCGACACGCCGATCCTGATGCTCACCGCGCGATCCGAGGACGTGGACGCAATCGTCGGTCTGGAGATCGGCGCGGACGACTACGTGACCAAGCCGTTCAACCCGCGAGCGCTCGTCGCGCGAGTCAAGGCGATCCTGCGCCGAACCGATGCGACGGCGAAGGGCGGCCGTCCTATTCAGGTCGGCGATCTGCGCATCGACCCGCGCCGGCGCGAAGCCTCCGTGGGCGACCGCCCGCTCGAGTTGAGGGCGCGCGAATTCGACCTTCTGATGGCTCTCGCCCGCGATCCCGGAGTCGTCCTCAGCCGCGACATGCTCCTCGAAGGCGTCTGGGGCACGGACTTCCCCGGCGAGACGCGAACCGTTGACGTCCACGTCGCCGAGGTCCGCAAGAAGCTCGGTGACGACGGCCCGCAGGTGGAGACCGTCCGAGGAATCGGCTACCGGCTGGTGCCGCCGCCACGCGTTGGGGCCGGTTCGCCGGCCGCGTCAGATTAGGGGCCGCCGATGCTCCCGCGTAGCCTGACCAAGCGCATCTTCCTGGCCTTCGCGACGCTCGGCTTTGCCTTGCTGGTCGCCGTGGGAGGCTCGCTGTTCGTCGTGCTGCGCGACACCCACCAGGACGAGATCAAGCACTCGCTGCTCAACCAGGTGGTGGTTTTCGAGACTTCTCTCAAACGAAACCCGGTCAATGGACAGGGCGGCCTGGAGCAACGAATCCAAGATTCGACCACGACGCTCGTCGGCAACGGCGGCTTCGTCCTGGCGCAGGGGCCAAAGGGCGTGGCCAGGACCATCGCGGGGACACCGCCCTCACTGACCTGGCCCACGAACGTGCCAACGGACGTCAATCCCCCCTCAGGCACTTACGACACGTCGGACGGCAGCAAGTACGTATACATAATCTCGAGCGCCAACGGCACCAGCGGAGTGAAGCTCCTCTTCGCCATGCCGGACACGTCGACCAGGCAAGCGCTGGCTGACCTCTTTCGGACACTCGTCATTGTCGTCCTGGTATTGCTGGTAGTCGGTCTGCCGATCGCGTGGCTGCTCAGCCGATCCATTTCGGGACCCATGCGCCGCCTCGCCCAGGCCGCCGCAGACCTGCCAACCAGCTCGGGCCAGAAACCGCTGCCGCTGGAAGGCCCAACCGAAGTCAAAGTATTGACGGAACGCTTCAACGCCATGGCTCACGAACTGGCTTCGACGCGCCACGAAGAAACGCAGATGCTGGCCAACCTGCGCCATGACCTCCGGACGCCACTTACCAGCATCGGCGGCTACGCGGAGGCAATCGCCGACGGAACGGCTTCCGGCGAGCGCGCCTCGGCGGCAGCCCGCACGATCGTCGAGGAAACCGCGCGGCTCGAACGACTGGTCGGCGAATTGAGTGTGGTCGAGCGGCTGAAGGACGGACCCGCCGCCCTCCGGCCCGAGGCACTCGACGCGACCACGCTTATGGCTGATGCTGCGGCACGCTTTGAGGCGACGGCCACCGCGCAGGGCGTCGCTCTGGACGTGGCCGGCGCCGCGCCGGGCAAGCGCCCGCTTCAGTTCACCGGCGACCGTCTCGCGGCTGAGCGAATCCTCCAGAACCTCGTCGGCAACGCCCTCTCTGTACTGCCGGGCGGCGGCCACGTCTGGCTGCACGCGGCGGTGCTGGCGATACCTGGACGCACCCCCGGCATCTCGCTGAGCGTCACGGACGATGGTCCCGGTTTCCCGCCCGGCACCACAGAGAACGTATTCGAGCGTTTCTATCGAGCGGATCCGTCGCGTACAGGCAGCGGCTCCGGGCTGGGTTTGGCGATCGTCCGAGAGCTGGCCCGCGCTCACGGCGGCGAGGCCTGGGCAGAGAATGTGGCCCCGCACGGCGCCCGGGTCACGGTGTTGATGCCGCTGGTTCCGGTCATGCCCACGGCCAAACCGCCGAGCGCGTAGCCGCCGAGCGCCGCGCCCCGCGCACCGCGCTCCACCTCGGCCCCACTTGCCGCCGCCCGGCTATCCTTCACGAGTGACTGAACCCCTTATCCCCGCCGGACCCCCGGCAGACATTACCCACCTCGTCCGTGAGCGCACCGAAGCCCGCAACCGCCACGACTGGCCGCGCGCCGACGCCTTGAAGGCGGAGATAGAAGCGGCCGGCTGGAAAGTCACGGACCGCGGCAACCGCACGAGCGTAAGTCCGGCCGCGCCCGCCACGCTGAATGTGGACGGCGAAGTCCGCTACGGCTCCGCCAAGTCCGTCCCGTCGCTGCTCACAGAGCCAGCCGCCAACGCCTGGACGGTGGTCGTCCTCGCCTCGGAGCAGCCGGACCGCGTGTCGCGATTGCTGACCGCGCTGCGAAACCACGCCGGGGCCGGAACGCAGATCGTCATCGTTGCAAACGACCCCAGCGACGCCCAAGTTGCCGCGCTTCTCCCCGATGCCCCGGACCGGGCGCCCATCGCGGGCGCGGCTCCGGAGCTGATCCGCACCTCGACGCGGCTGGGGCATGCGCCGGCCCTGAACATCGCCCTCCAGCGCGCAACCGGGGAACTCGTCCTCCTCGCCGATGCGTCGGCCTGGCCGACCGGCGATGCGCTCAGCCCGCTGGCCGCTGCGCTGACGGATCCGAATGTTGCTGCAGCCGGCGCTTTCGGCCTCATATCGGCCGAACCCGGGCCGCTCCGACCGGGCGCCTTGCTCCGTGATGCGACTGCGGATGCCGTGGCCCTGGAGGCCGCCTGGCTGGCCTTTCGCCGCTCGGACTACATCGAACTCGGTCCGCTGGACGAGCGCTTCGTGACCCCGGCCTGGCTGGATCTGTGGTGGACGCTTCGGTTGCGAGCCGGCGCTGAACCTGAAGGCGCCGAATACGTCGAATCGGAGGAGGCGCAGGAGCCAACGGACGCCAACGAATCGGAAGCAAGCGAGTCGCATCAGTCGGACGTTGAGATGCCGGCCCCACGACGAGCGGTTCGGCTGGAACTACCGCTGGAGCGCGAGGAAGCTGCCTGGCCGCCGGATCGGTCGCGGCTCAATCGCCGCAACATGTATCGAGTTCTCGATCGCTTTGGCTGGCGCGCCGATCTGACCTAGCCGGCCGAATCGGCGGCCGAGAACGCCGGCTACTTAACGATCAGGCGCACCGTTTCCATCGCCGGCTGCGCTGCCGCCGCGACCGCAGGCGCAGGAGCCTCGATTCGACCGTACATGTACTGGTAGTAGGGGCTCGCCTGCCACTTGCTCATGCCGATGACGACTCCCGCGCCGAGAACCGCGACCAAAGCCGCGGACCCGAGGAGGCGCACCCCCATCGTCTGTGCCGACGATGCCCCGCCTCCCGGCGAGTGCCAGAGAGACGCCAGCGTCGGCATCTGTCCCGGCGGGAAGATCAGGGCGAGCCACATCCCGGCCAGAAGTCCGCCGATGTGGGCGAAGTTGTCGACGTTCATCAGGCCGGAAAATCCGATGACAAGGTTGAGAACGATCAGCATGCCGATCTGAGATGAGATCGCTCGCGACCTGGCGTCCAACACAGTGTGGTGGAACCGGGTGGCAATCAGGATTACGCCGAACAGCCCGAATATCGCACCCGAGGCACCAACGCCCCATATCGCGTCGCCAAAGACCAGCGTGCCCACGGACCCGGCGATGCCGCACACCACATAGAAGGCGGCAAAGAGCCACACCCCATACATTCGCTCCACGAGCTGGCCCGCGTACCAGAGCGCGTACATGTTGAAGATGAGATGCAGGTAGTTGGCATGGACCAGCGTGACGGACAGCAGGCGATACAACTCGCCGTGGGCGATGGCCAGCTTGTCCAGCTGTAGCTGCTCCATCAGGGAACCGGGGATGGGCGCGCCGTTGGATAGCGTCTGGCTGGCGAAGGCAGATATGGACGCCACCGCGGTTACGGCGATGATCAAGTAAGTCAAGAACGGCGGCAGCGAGTCGCCGCGGCTGCGCGCGAAATACTTGTTGGCGGCCCCGGAGTTCCCCGATTCCTTGTTCAGCCAGCCGAGCCGGGACGAGATCTCGGCCCGATCTTCCCTGGGGGCTCGCTTCTCACATTGCCGATAGGCATCGATGGCGCCGCCTACGTTGCCCTCGCGAACCAAGGCAGCGGCGACCTGGCGCCAGACTCGATACGCGACCGGCGTCTCGCCGAAGCTGGTCGCGCGCTGCCAGGCTTCTCGCGCCTCCGCCTCGTGGTCCATGCGATACAGCGCATTGCCGATGCCGTAGTAGCCGGCCGCGACCACATCGCGGTCGGTGCATGCCGTCGCGCGCGAGTAGTGGGAAAGGGCGGATTCAGGCTCGCTCCGCTCCATGAAGTCGTCGGCCTGGATCACCGCCGCGACCGCCGTCGCGCGATCTATCGGGGCGCTGGAGGTTGGGTCGAATCCGAGCGGCAGCCCGATTGCCCCCTGAGTGTTGAGTCCGTTCGAAGCTCTGTCCATATAGCCGGGCACTCTACAGGAAGACGGGGTTCCTCCGTGGCGCCGAAGACCATCGAGGCCAGAGGGGGTCACGAACGTGGGGTTTCCATCCTCGTTTCCCCGGTCCGACTACGGCAGACTGACGGAGAAAGAAGGTAACCCCATGGAACTACTCCTGATCATCATCGTCCTCATCCTTCTGTTCGGCGGCGGCTTCAGCTTCTACCGGCGCTAGGTCCGCCGGATCTACAGGCCCTCAGTTCTCGCTCGGCTCCCAGCCCGCACCCGACACCGCTTCGCTGAAGGCCGCCTTCGGGTCTATGCCCGCATCCAGGGCACTTGCGAACACGCCAACCAGCCGACCGAACGAACCGTCATCGTCGCCCGGAACTTCCAACACCGTGGCATCGGCCGGCACCGTCGGCAGCGTCGCCCCGACCTGAACGAGCACGATCAATCGAGCCGCCGCGAAAGAAGCCCCTTCTGCCGCGGCCGTGATCGAGCCATCGGACAACGCATCCGCCAGGACGATCACGCCGGCCTGCGGAAGGAACCGTAGTGCCAGGTCCACGTCGCCGGTATCCAGCGAAGGTCGCGCAGCGGGATCTTCGGGGAGAATCCGGACTACGCGATCCACGTCTTCGATTTCCACACCGTCGTCGGCCTGGAGGGCGGCCGTCAGCACGGGCGTCGGCAGCAACGGATCACGCGTGAGCGCCGCATGGCCAATCCCGAGGCGACCGAGGGCGACCACGACCGAATCACCTGCCCCATCGTTGCCGACCTTGCCGACCAACTCAACTGTGGCGCCGCGACGTTTTGCCGCCGACGCAACCTCAACGGCCAGGCCGCCGGCGCACTTCTCGCCATCAGGCGAATCGGCATAGGCCGGCAGGCCCACGACCACGATCATTCGCCTTCCTCGCCTTCCTCGCCGTCCAGTTCTTCGCCGTCTGCGGCTTCGGCCGGCACGTCATCCGTGATGACTTCCAATTCGCCGAACGCGGCCGCTTCCAGTTCCTTGGCCACCGCGTCCGCGTCACCCACCGCCACGATCGCCAGCCGGTCCATATGAATGTGGTCCTGGGCCGCCTTCTGAATGCTTTCCACCGTCACGGCTTCGATGGCCTTGCGATAGGTGGCCAATTCCTCGTTCGGAAGATCGTGGACAAATAGGCCGCCAAGCGCCGCAACGACAGCGCCCGGGGTTTCGAAGCGGAGCGGGAAGACTCCGACAAGGTAGTCCCGTGCGGCAGCCAGTTCCGCGGCAGTAACGGCCGTCTCGCGGATGCGACGCAACTCCAGCAGCGACTCGGTGATTGACGGAACCGTGGCCGCGGTCTGCACGGCCGTGCGAACGGAGAACGGCCCCGCGCCCCGGCGCATGTCGAAGCCGGCACCGATGCCGTATGTGTAGCCCTTCTCCTCGCGCAGGTTCATCTGTAGCCGCGAGTTGAATAGACCGCCCAGAATGGCGGACATCACCTGGACCGAGTAGAAGTCCTCGACGCGCCGCGGCAGGCCCACGTGCCCGATCCGCAACTCAGTCTGGACGGAGCCGGGCCGGTGGTAGAAGCGGACGATCGTGTGATCGATGTTTGTTTCTGCCCGCGGCGGTGCCGGCGGGGCGGCAGGAGTGGCAGGAGTGGCAGGCCCCGTGCCGCCACCGAGCGAACCCAGAACATCCGCGGCAATCCCCGCAACATCCAACCCGGTCAGATCGCCGCCCATGATGAGCGCCATCCGGCACGGGTCGATGATGGCGCGATGAACCTCGTGGAGGACCTCCGGCGTGAGTCGCGGCACCGACTCCTCGTTGCCGGCAGCCGGTCGGCCGTATGGCGAATCGGCGGTGTAGAGCGTGGATGTGAAGGCTTGATCGACGCGCCGTCGCGGATCCGCCTTAACCTGCAGCAGGTCATTCAGGCGCTCCTCGCGAAGCCGGGCGACGTCCGCTTCCGGGAACGTCGGGTTCTCCGCAAGCTCCGCCAGCAATTCCAGCGCGGCCCGGAAGCGGCTCGCGGCAACGTCCACGGAGACGGTGAACGCATCCCAGCTGGCATCGACGTGGAGTGTGGCCCCGAGCCGCTCTCCGGCCTCGATCAGTTCAACTCCGGGATAGCGCTTTGTCCCCTCGGTCATGGCCCGCGCTGCCAGAATCGTGGCTCCGGCCATATCGGCCGGCTCGTCGGCCGCGCCGCGCCGAACCACCAGGTTGGCCGCAACCAGCGGCCGGCCGGGCAGATCTACTGCGATCACCTGCAAGCCGGACGGCAGAACGGTCCGCTCGCAGGCCGGAAACTCGTATTTTCGGGGTTTCCCGGGCGAAGGCCTGACGGACAGGATCTCTTCCAGCGTCATGCCGCGGTCTCCTCATCAGTGGTGGTGGCCGCAGTCTCCGGGGCGGGCATGTAGGTCAGCACAACTCGGTTGTCGGGCCGCAATATCGCGGCAGCCGCAGCCTGAATGTCGGCTGCCGTGACCGTCAGGTAACGGTCAAGCTGGCGGTTGATCATGTCCGGATCGTCCAGGAGCGTGGCGTACATTGCCAGCCGGTCGGCTCGCTCGTCTACGCGCTGAAGAGCCTCCAGTTCGTAGGTCTCGATCAAGGCCCGAGCGCGGGCAAGCTCGTCGTCCGTGACGGGCTCGCGGGTCAGGCGCTCCAGTTCCTCCTCATAGACCCGCTCGACCAGCGCCGGATCGATGCCGGGCCGCACTGTGGCCTGCCCGGCGACGATTGAAGCCCCGCCGATCAGCCCCAGCGAAAAGAACGACACGTCCTGGGCGATCTGCTCATCGCGAACCAGTCGGGCATACAGGCGACTGCCCTTTCCGCCGGCCAGGATCTGCGAGGCGACTTCCATCGCGTCGAAGGCCGGATCGCCGATAACCGGCGCCCGGAAGCCGAAGAAGTGGCGAGGCAGCGGCACTCGATCCTCGACAATCTCCCGCGACTCCGCACCGAGGATCGCCGGCAACCTCATGTCCCCCAGCGCCGGGATCGCCGCGTTGGCCGGGATCTCGCCAAAGTACTTCTCCACCCAGACCCGCACCTGCGCCGCGTCCACGTCGCCGACGACCGCCAGAACGGCGTTGTTCGGGGCGTAGTAGGTTCGGAAGAAGCCGGCAACGTCTTCCAGAGAAGCCGCGTCCAAATCCTCCATCGATCCGATCGTAGGATGGTGATAGGGATGTTCCGGCGGGAAGATGTGCTCCTGGAGCTTGTGGAACCAGGCTCCGTAGGGCCGGTTGTCGTACGAAGAGCGCTTCTCGTTCTTGACCACGGCTCGCTGGTTGTTCAGATTCTCCTGGCTCAGCGCGGAAAGCAGTGTCCCCATCCGGTCCGCCTCGAGCCAGATCGCCAGCTCCAGCTGGTGGCTCGGCATCGTTTCGAAGTAGTTGGTGCGATCCAGCCAGGTGGTCCCGTTCATCGTGCCGCCGGCGCCCTGGACCAGCGCCATGTGCTCCGCCTTGGCCACGTGCCCGGATCCCTGGAACATGACGTGCTCAAAGAGATGGGCGAAGCCCGTCTTACCCGGAACCTCGTGCTTGGAGCCGACGTTGTACCAGATGCAGACCGCGGCCACGGGCGCCAGGTGGTCTTCAGAGACGATCAGGCGGAGTCCGTTGGCCAGGCGTTCGTCGCTGAAGCTGACGCTCAGAGCGGTCATTCGGTCCTACTCCTCCAGAAGCGCGGCGCGGCATCTGCGGCGATCGACGCGGGTACGGGCATTGTAGGGTGCGGGCTGGCCCGGGTCGCGCGCCGCGCGTCGAGCGATCCCAAAAGGGCGCCACGGATCGGAAGGCAACGCAGCCGGCGGGCGGCACTGGCTCCGGTGCAGACGGAGGCGCCGGCTTTGGTGGAACACGCCCGATCCCTCAGCCAGCGGACGCCACCGGCGATGGGGTTACGGACGGCGCCGACGACGGGAGTGACCCGGACGGCTTGGCGGCCACGAGGGCCGCCGACACGGTTGCGTAGTCGACGGTCGCCAGCGGGTGGCCGTTGACCGCGACCGTCGGCGTTCCGTGGATCCCTGCCGAACCCGCGCCGGCCGTGTCCGCCTGGACTTCTGCGGCGTGAGTCCCGTTGTTCAGGCACTGACCGAACACCTGGGTGTCCAGCCCTAGATTGCCGGCGATAACGACCAGCCGATCGATATTGAATGCCCCCGAACCCTCTTGGTACTGGTTGGCCCAGAGCCAATCCTGGTACTGCCAGAACTTGCCCTGATCTGCGGCGCATCGAGTCGCCTCGGCCGCCTGTTCGGACTCGTGAGTACCGATGTTGGAGTCGATGACAATCATGTCGTGCATCACGATCCTGGCCTTTCCCGGCCGCACGTACTGCTCGATCAGTTGCTGAATGGTTTGGGTCGCAAATTCCCGGCAAGTGACGCATTGGTAGTCGACCCAGATATCGACGGTCACGGGCGCATTCGCGTTGCCGATGGTGCGGCCGCTCGATGGGATATCCGTGGGCGTCGTGATCGACGGGGCCACGATTGGAAGGTTGTAGCTGGCGGCTGACTCTGGAGAAGGTGGCGAACTCGGCAGGGGTGCCGGAGTCACTCCGTCCTCGGAGAAGGACACTTCCGCGACCGGGATCGGGAGGGTACCGCCCTGGAGCACCGAAGCCAGGGCCTTGGCGTCTGCCTCGGTATAGTCGCCCGTGATCGAGCCTGAGCCGCCGGTAATCTCCGTCTTGATGTACGGCACGCTCAGAACCTGCCCATCGAGCACGATGGCGAAGTATTCGTTGATGTGCTGCCCGGTCCACGATGCGAACTCGGCGGCCTTGACGCTGCTGAAGCCGAAGTTGATCTGCCACAGACCGGGGTTCCCCGGGTCCTCGGATGCGCTGACTGAGTTGAGGTCAAGATCGGCTCCCGTGAACTCAGCTGTGGCCAGGAGCGCAGGGTCAAGCCGGTTTCCCACCGGAGGGATGGCAACCTGGCCCGGCGAGGTCGCGTCGCCATAGGACGCCGCGGGCAGCAGGACGAACGCAAGCTGAGAGGTCGAACCTACCGTTCCACGGACCGTAACCATGTCGGCCACTCCTGGAACATGAACGGCCACTTCATCCGGCGGCCGCTTCTCCGCCGTGGCCCCCACGATGCCGAGCGAGTTCAGCCTCCGCTGCATGATCTGAACGGTCGTGTCCAGCGCCGCATCGGTGACGGCCTGAGATGCTGCTGGCCGCAGTAGGTAGACAACTGTATAGCCCGTTGGTCCCGTCGGGCCGGACGCGCTCGCCCCAGCCCCGCCGCCGATCCAGGGCCGGTTCCCCAAACCGACGCCCACGACGATCACCAGGACGGCCGCGATCATCACGAGCGGCGCGAACCCGCCAAATCCAACTCGAGATCGGACGGTTGTCCGGACCCGGGCCCGCCCCGCGCCGCCCGCGACGGCACTTCTGCCCCACGCGGGCGGAAGCGGAACCAACGGCTCGGCGCCGGCCAGGTGTCGGCGGACACCCGCCAGGATTTCATCGTCGGAAGGTTCGATCGGTCGCGTGTCGTTCGTGTTCATCGCCAAATCTCCGGATTGCTGCGCAGCCCCGCGCAGGCGCGGGCCACGAGTGAGCGGACCCCGGACGTGGAAATGCCCAGGATCTCGCCGATTGATTCGTCGTCGAGGTCGCGCTGATAGCGCAGGATCAGAACTTCTCGTTGCCTCTCCGGCAGATCCCGAGCGAACCGGTCGAACCAGAGCCAGAAGTCCGTCCGGCCGGTGTCATCGCCGTCGTGTGGTTCATGAGCAGGATTGAGGGCAGCCAGCGGGATCCAGGCCACGAGCTTCCGCCGCCGTATCCGGTCGATGACCAGGCGGCGGGCAATCAAGAGCAGCCACGGCAACGGCTGGCCGGTTGGGCCGTGACCGGAGCCCCAGGCCGCGTATGCGCGCTGGAATGCTTCCGCGGTCACGTCCTCGGCGTCTTCCGTGCGTCTGAGCATCAGCAAGATGTAGCGGTAGACATCCCGATAGCGCTGCCGGTAGATGGCCTCGAACGTATCGTCGACGGCCTCCATCGGGCGCGATGTATCCACTCGTTCGAGCACTGTCTCGGTCCCTCTTTCGAAGTCCATCAATTGCACCATGCTCGAATTGACGAAGCAGCGGAGCCTTCCGTCCCGCTCGATGCCCCGCCAGATCAGCGAGTGATGGGCACCTCGATGGCGGCGCGCCGGGCCGGGTCGGCGAAGAGCGCTTGGAATATCGGGTCCAGGCCGGCGCGCAGCCCCAGCTCCGGGCGCTGGCCGCTCGCCTCTTGCAGGAACGCGACCGCCTGATCTGCGGCGCCTCCACCGGCTGCCAGCGCCGCCCGGGCATAGGCGACGAACGGATCGTGCAGCACGTATCCGGGGAGAGTCTCGAGCGCCGCGGTCGCCTCCCCCACCATGCCGAGCTGAACCTGGCAGACGACGAGCTCGGCACGCGCGCGTGGGTCGCCGGGACGCGCCTCGGCCGAGAACGTCAGCGCCTGCAACCCCGCCGCCGGATTGCCGGCCATCCGCTCAACAAGCCCGAGCGTCTCGTGGTACTCGGGATGCTGCGGCTTCATCGACAGGGCGTGGACAATTTCCCCTCGTGCCTCGTCAAGGCGGCTCAGATCGATCAGAGTCAAGACTCGCAACTGGTGGAGATCCGGTCGGTCCGGAGTTGCCCGAAGCGACTCCTCGATGTGGGCCAGCGCCACCGTCGGCCACCCAAGCGCCCACTCGAACATGCCTTTGAAAGTCAATAGCGCGTAGGCCGTCTCCGCACTTTCGGCGACCGGCAGCGCCTGGCCCAGGAGCTTGTAACCCTCCTCGAAACGGTTGGCGTCATAGAGCGCCGCAGCCTGCATGACGGTCTGATCAGGCGGGAGACTCAGGAGCATGTGCAAGTCCTCGTCGGCCTCAATGGTTCTGCCCAGGCGCCGGCGAACGGCCGACCTCCCGCGCAGTGCCCGCGGCGACGGGCCGTGCTCCAGCACCCTGGAGTAACCCCATTCGGCGTCGCCGTAGCGACCCAGCAGCCGTAGTGAGTCGGCGGCCGTGAGAATCGGCGCCAGGTCTTTCGGCTGGTCCACCATCGCCAATCTCGATGCGTTGAAGGCGTCGAGATAACGGCCGTCCATGATCAATTGCCCGGGGGAGTTCACCGCGACGGACGCCGCGCCGGCCTTCGGGCTCGTGCGGAATCCCGTCCGGAACATCTGGAAGACCGCAAAGAAGCCGATGATGTAGGCGAGGTAGACCTGGCCGATAGCGAGAGCGGCGACGAAGACGAGGGCCACGATCGCCAGGCCCACGGCCCGCCCGAGATCCGGAGACGGCCGGCGAAGGACGATCGTCACAACGTCGTTGACGATGTTCCCGCCGTCCACGCCCGGGAACGGCAGCAGGTTGATCAAACTCCAGCCCAGGTTGATCCACAGGATTTCCTGCACCATCGTGTTGCCGGCGAGCTTTGGCGACGACATCGTGGCCAGCAAGACAATGCCACCGACGATGATCCCCATCGCCGGCCCGGCCGCCGCCACCACGATGTGTTTCGCGGGCGGTAGGGCGCGCCCAAATGTGAGCCCGCCGCCGCCGTGGAGTCGGATTGACGGGCTGATGCCAAAGATGCCGTAGAAGGTCGCGTGGCCCATCTCGTGCAGAAGCACAGATAGTGTCGCGATCACCAGCCAGGCGGGCAGATCCTCCAGGTTTCCCCAGAACAGGCCCAGCACGGCCATGACGATGAAGAAGTCCATCCCGATCGCGATCGGGATGCCGAGGAACTTGAACTTGACCGCCACGATTCCCCCTGGACTGAGTTGAAGGCCGACCGCCAGAGCGTAGCAGGCAGGTCAGGCTTGAGGAGCGGCGCTCCGAATTCGGGCCAGGGCCTGGCCCACTCGCGCGTCCGGACCCAGGCGGGCGACGTCGCCCAGGGCCGCTTCGGACAGTCGTTCGACGCCAGCGTCCAAGGCGCGCTCCAGCGCGGCCGCGGTTCGCTTCTTGTCGCCCAGCCGAGCGGCGCTTCGAGCCTCCAGGACCGCGGCGGCCGGCCCTCCGGCGTGACCCAACACGTCCGACGTCGCGATGGAGTCTTCGAACCGACCCAGCGAATGAAGCGCCACCTGGAGCCTCAACAGCCCGCCCGTCCGCCGAGCCTCGTCCCGGGCCAGAGCATCCCGAACCTGCGGCACGCACTTGGCCTCCACGACGCGAGCCACGATCCCGAGCACGGCCAGCGGATCCGTCTCATCGGCCAGACGCGTAGCCACGGCCGAGTCATCGCGCCGAGCAACCATGCCGATGACGTCGGGGAGCAGTGGCGCCGGGCGGTTCTCGAGGTCCTCCGTATCGAGGTCGGAGTTGGAGGCTCCGCCGATTACTTCCGCGTAGGCCTCGCCAAAGATGTGCCGGGAGTCGGCGGTCGTGGCCACGGCCGGGCCCTGCTTGCCGCGCTTACCGTCCTTGTTGCCGCGGTTCGTGCCGCGGTTCGTGCCGCCCCGATCCGCCTTGAACAGCTTCTGGGCGGACTGCCCGGAGCGCTGGGTCGGCGCCATCGACGGCGCCCGGCCGCCGGAATAGCCGCGCGGCTTGCCGGACACGACCCGCCACAGAACCAGATACGGGTCCGGGTTGAAGAGGGCGAAGAACAGGATTACGACGGTTAGGTAGATGAAACCGATGACCGCAGCCACCACCGCAATAGCGATGCTGGCAATCCCCACCAGCACCAAGCCCGGCGTGCGGCCCCGCTCCCCCATCGTCACGATGAAGAGGTTCGTGACCACGCTTCCGCCATCCAGCCCCGCAAGCGGCAGCACGTTGACCAGACCCCACAGCAAGTTGATGAAGATCAGGTCCCCGAGGATCGTGCGGAGCGGTTCCACGTCGGGCAGCCAGGGACGGATGACCATGACCATGATCGCCACCGGAATGCCAACGGCCGGACCGGCCAGGCTCACCAGGATGGACTTGCGCGGCGACAGCTGGAACCCGGACATCGTGAGCCCGCCCATGCCCCAGAGGCGGATCTCCGGATTGATGCTGTAGTTCCGCAGCGCAAAGGCGTGGCCCAGTTCGTGGATGAGGATAGACACGGCCACCACCACGACCCACTCCACCAGATACGCACCCGGCCGGCTGCCGAGCCCGATCAAAACGGTGATCAGCAGGAAGTCCACCCCGATCGTAATCGGGAAGCCGAAAAGGCTGAAGCGCAGACCCGGGAGCGAAGGTGACAAGGTCGGAACCCAACTGCGGGGCGGGATGGGATCAGGTTAGCGGAGTGGCGGCGATACGGAGTGGCGGCGATAGGACGTGGCGGCAATAGGAAGTGGCGGCGATACGACGTGGCGGCGATACGACGACACCCGATCGCGCGGATGTATGCATGGTGCGTGCAAGTCTGCCGGGCCGAGGCTCGTCGAACTGATCTCGGCCTTTTCGGAAACTCCGAACAGCTCGAATCGGGCCCGAATCCGTCATTTTTCGCCCCGCCGCCCGCCGAATGGCCGGTCGCGGCCCTCCGAATCCTGCCGCATTGGCTCCCTACCCGCCGATCCGCCGGGTGCGGACCTCCGAATCTGCCGCATCTGGTTCCCTGCCCGCCGAATTGCCGGCACCGAACCGCCCAATCGCCCGCGCGGGCATCCGATCGCTCGAACCCGTACGCACGATGCGTACATATCCGAGATAGGCCGCACCTCGCATCTGCCCGTCCAAACTTCCGGACCCGGCCCCGATCCCCGACCCTTGCGGCCGCGCGATGGCAGCCGTCAAGAGGTAGAAGCCGGCCGAGGTCTAGCGCCGCCACATGCCGGCCGCCCCGGTGACGCCGGCCCGACGACGCGGCGACGCTTTCTAGCCAAACTCCCCTGGAGCGGAAGTTAGTCACCTGCCTTGGCCCGCGGAACCGGCCGAACCCACGCCCCAGACCCTGCACCGGGCAAATCCACGCTCAGCGCCGGTCCCCACGCGCCGCCATCTGGGCTCCGGCCACCCAAAACGCGCCCAAACTCGGCCCTCGACACGCCCCGTCAAGCCTAACTTCCACCAGGGGCAAGTTTGACTAGATGGCTGGGCCGGCAGAGAAGAGCAGCGAAGAGGGGGCGGCGCGAGGCGCGAGCGGCGTTCGCAGCTGAGCCGGCTCAGGGCTACGACCGGCATGGCAGCGACGAGTGCGCGGCCCAAGGAGTCACAACCACTCCTACCCGAACGAAATTGCCAACCTCGGCCTGCCCGGATCCGGCATCCACTCGCCGAGTGACTTGACCTCGGCCAGGCGCGGGCGAAGATCCGGGTCCAACGCTTCGGCGGCGGCAACTGCGGTTTCGATGGCCGTGAGGCAGAGGATGCCCATGGCCATGGCAGCGAGGCGGATTTCGGCCGCGTCGCGGACCGGGCCGGATTTGGGGGACGGCGTGTTCACGACGAGACGCACGGACCCGCCCGTAATGAGATCCAGAATGGAGACGCGTCCCGGCACCACCGGTTCGCCGACCTTGGTGACGACCTGGGCTTCGTAGCCGAGATGCGCGAGGGCGGCGGCGGTGCCGGCCGTGGCCGCAAAACGGTAGCCGGCGCGGGACAAAGCTGCGGCCACACGCGGCAGAACAGGCAGATCGCGCTCCGCTACGGAGATCAGGGCCAGCGCGCCGTCGGCGCCGGGCCGCGGCGGGATCAGGGCCGCGCCCTGCATCGCCTTGGCCAGAGCCACGCGCGCGTCCGTGTGAATGCCGATGACCTCACCGGTCGACTGCATGCCCGGGCCAACCGACGGGTCCACGCCGCGCAGCTTGTAGGTCGAGAACGCCGGCGCCTTGACCGCCACCAGCGGCGGCGGGGCCAGGAGACCATTCCCCCACCCCATGTCGGCCAGCTTCTCGCCGAGCGCAATTCGGACCGCGAGCTTGACCATCGGCACGCCGGTGACCTTGCTCATGAACGGCACCGTTCGGCTGGCGCGCGGGTTGACTTCGATGAGATAGACGCCGTCCTCGCGGACGATGAACTGGGCGTTGACCAGGCCATGAACGTCCAGCGCGCGCACGATCCGATCCATCGCCTTGCAGATCAGCTCCTGATCCGCCATCGAGACGGACTGGGGCGGGAACATGCCGATCGAGTCGCCCGAGTGGACGCCGGCTCGCTCGATGTGCTCCAGCAAACCAGGAATGAGGACAGTGTCGCCGTCGGCCACCGCGTCGATGTCGACTTCGATGCCTTCCAGATAGCGGTCGATTCGAACCGGCCGATCCGGGTCGACGACGGTCGCGCGCCGCAGCTGCTCGACCAGGTCGGACGGTGAATATGAGAAATCGATGGCCAGGCCGCCGATGACGAACGACGGTCGAACGATGACCGGGTAGCCGATCCGATCGGCCAGCGCCAGCGCCTCCTCGATCGATCGGGCCATGCCGCCTTCGGGCTGCGGGATGCCGACGGCTTCGACGAGGTTGGCGAAGCGAATGCGGTCTTCCGCCTGGTCGATTGTTTCCAGGTTGGCGCCGAGCAGCGGGATACCCGCGTCCTGAAGCGGCTCGGCCAGGTTGAGCGGCGTCTGGCCGCCGAACTGGACGAATGCACCTAGGAGCGACTGGCCATCCGGCGACTCGTTCTCGATGACGGACCGCACCGACTCCGGATCCAGCGGCTCGAAATACAGCCGACTCGATGCATCGAAGTCGGTCGAAACCGTCTCCGGGTTCGAGTTGATCATGACCGCCTGCCAGCCCTGCTCGCGCAGCTCTGCGGAGGCGTGGACCGCGCAGTAGTCGAATTCGATCCCCTGCCCGATGCGGACCGGCCCGGAACCGATGACCAGCGCCGCCGGCCGCTCCACCGCGGGCAGTTCCGGCTGAGAGCCGCTGGCCGCATAGGTCGCGTAGAAATACGGCGTCTCTGCGGCGAACTCCGCGGCGCAGGTGTCCACCATGGCGTAGCCCGGCACCAGGCCCAGCTCCATCCGGGCGAGTCGCACCGTCTCCGCCGTCACGCCCTTGCCCGCCATCTGGGCCAGTTCGCGGTCGCCGAACCCGGCCCGCTTCACGGTCGCCAAGAGAGTGGCCGCCTCATCGTCCCGTGGATCCGCGATCCGCGTGCCGAAGGCCCGGACCTCGTGCTCCAACGCAATCGCCCGCTCGAATTCCCAGAGGAACCAGGACGAGATCCCGGTCACGCCGCGGATCGTTTCCGCCGGCATTCCGCGCCGCAGCAGGGCCAGGATCCGCCACAGCCGCGAGTCGGAGGGCGCTAGGAAGCGCTTCAGAACGATCGGATACGCGGCGCGCTCCGCATGAGTCTTGGCTTCGCACATCAGGCCGCCGCCGTCGATGGTCACGATCGGCTGGGCCGCGGCCGGCTCCATCAAGTAGTCCAGCGTGGCCTGCCAGCCGATGTTCTCCGCCAGGAAGCCCGCGCCCGCCTGCTCGAGACCGCGCAGCGCCTTGTTCAGCGCCGAGCCAAACGTTCGGTCGATGGCCATGACCTCGCCGGTCGCCTTCATCTGGCTGCCCAGCGTTCGATCGGCCGTCGGGAACTTGTCGAACGGGAAGCGCGGAAGCTTGACCACCACGTAGTCTAGGGCCGGCTCAAAGGCCGCGACGGTGGTGCCGGTCACGACGTTGGGGATCTCGGCCAGGCGCCGACCCGCGGCGATCTGGGCCGCAACTCGGGCAATCGGATAACCCGTGGCCTTGCTCGCCAGCGCCGAGCTCCGGCTGACGCGCGGGTTCACCTCAATGACCGCGTAGTCGGTGTAGTCCGGGCTCAGCGCGAACTGGACGTTGCAGCCGCCCTCCACTCCGAGCGCGCGAATGATGTTGAGCGCCGCGGAGCGCAGCCTTTGATGCACTGGGTCTGGAAGCGTCTGGACCGGCGCGACCACGATCGAGTCGCCCGTGTGGACGCCCAGCGGGTCGACGTTCTCCATCGAGCAGACGGCGATGCAGGTGTCGTCCGCGTCGCGCATGACCTCGTATTCGATCTCCTGCCAGCCGACCAGGCAGCGCTCGATCATCACCTGGTGGATCGGGCTCAGGCGCAAACCGGCGTGTGTCCGCTCCCAATAGGCCTCTTCCGTCTCGACGATTCCGCCGCCCGAGCCGCCCATCGTGAACGCCGGCCGAATGATCGCCGGCAGGCCGATCTCCTTGAGCGCCTTGCTCGCCTCTACGTCGCGGGATTCCTCGTCCGGCCCCTCGACGATGTAGCTCGGCGCGTACGGCTGCTTGATCCGATCCAGCAGGTCGCGGAACAGCTCGCGGTCCTCGGCCATCTCGATCGCTTCGAGCGGTGTCCCGATCAGCCGGACGTTGTACTTCTCCAGCACGCCCGCCTTCGCCAGAGCGACGCTGAGGTTCAGCCCGGTCTGGCCGCCCAGGCCCGCCAGCAGACCTTCTGGCCGCTCTTTGGCGATGACCGCCTCCAGCGCCTCGACCGTCAGCGGCTCGAGGTAGACCGCGTCCGCGACTTCCGCGTCCGTCATGATCGTCGCCGGGTTGGAGTTGACGAGAATGGTGCGGACGCCCTCGGCGCGGAGGGCGCGGCACGCCTGCGTGCCGGCGTAGTCGAACTCGGCCGCCTGGCCGATGACGACTGGGCCGCTGCCGATGATCAGTGCGCTTTTCGGCTTGATGCGGATTGCCCGCGGGGCTGGGTTGGCCGGGACGGGGTAGTCCAGTTCAGGGCCGTTGCCCGGTTGCGCGCCGCCGGCGCCGATTGCACGAAAGCCCGATATGTCATTGCT
>OCZT010001912.1_pt1 | contig 21581 bp, 21 predicted proteins | sample 1539031 | NCBI WGS metagenome assembly OCZT01 (sample SAMEA3539308, study PRJEB22396) | soil metagenome | biome: tundra; feature: field; material: soil | place: USA | collected 2010-05 | depth 0.15 m | reverse complement strand
AGACACTTACAACCGAAGTAACAACCCTTACGGCGAGCGGGAAGTTGTCCGTCCACCCGATGCCCATGGGACGTTTCCACGAAATTTATCAGGACTATGTTTGCGGTTGTATGCTGCGCGTGGCGCGTGAGGTGTTTGCCATGTTGCCGGTGGAAACTGTGTTGGTCACGGCATTGGCAGATTTGCTGGACTCGCGCACGGGGCATACAGCGGAGCAACCAGTTCTTTCGGCGGCGATGCCGCGCACGGTTATTGCCCGGCTTAATTTTGAACATCTCGATTCATCTGAAGCACTGGAAAACTTTCGGCATCGCGGCGATTTCAAAGCGTCTCGAAAATCTGGCGTGTTCCAACCCATCATGCCGCTGACACCCGCCGACGTGACGCAAAATTCTATCGCTGACATGGGCTTCCATGATTTGCTCGCCAACATTCAAAAGATGCGCGAGGAGTTGAAATCCAGAATTGCTGAATTCAATCAGCCTGCCAACGACACGATCCTGCAATCCAATCCATCGCCATGATTATTTTTTTCGCCATTCTTTTTGCGCTCGCACTGGGGTTCGCAATCTTTCTTCTCATAAGAAATAAACGGCTGGAAGCCGATGTGCTGCGCACCAAAAACGAAGCGCAGTCGTCCGTGACTGAAGCTCAAAATTCTGCCTACCAAAAAATTGCAGCGATGCAGCAAGAGTCGCAGGCTGCGGTTGTCGAAGCTCAAAAGCTCATTGACCAACAATTTGCCGAGATGCAGCAGGGGTCGGAGCGTGTCCGGCAACATTACGAAACAGAGTCGCGCAAAAATCAGGAAGCCGCTGACGCGCTAGTTTCCAAGACCATCAAAGATTTTGAACCGCTTCGGAAATATGAAAAACTTCGAGACGCAGAAGCCGAGGCGCAACGCCAGCTTGCCGACGCCTTGCAAGCGGCAACCAGCTTGCGGGCGGAAGCGCAGAATTTAATTGAGCAAGCCAAAAATGCCGCAGCCGACGAGCGAGCAACCGCAAATGAAAAAGCTAAGGCCATCCGTGACCAAGCCGATGCTCGGCTTAACCAAGCATTACACGATGCTGGACGTATCGTGGCAGAAGCGGAAAAACGTGCGGAGCAAATTGGTGGTGATGCCTACGTTGCGTTGCGTGACAAGCAACTGCTGGAGCAAGCTGCCGAAGCAATGCGTAACGTCATCGAAGGTTACGGAGACCGCTACCTTGTTCCAACGCATAGCATACTCGACGATTTCGCTGAAAAATTTGGTTATGACGAGGCGGGGAAAGCACTCAAATCCGCGCGTGAACAATCCAGACGCATGGTTGAACAAGGGGAAGCTGCTGCTTGCGATTATGTTGAGGCCGAGCGGCGAAAAACTGCAATCCAGTTTGTGATTCACGCCTTTAACGGTGGTGTGGATGCGATTCTGACACGCGTTGTTAAAAATGAAAATTACGGAACGCTCGAACAGAAAATTCGGGATGCTTTCAGCATTGTGAATAAGGACGGCAGCGCGTTTAGAAATGCGCGGATTCTTCCCGCCTATCTCGATGCAAGGCTGGCCGAACTGAAGTGGGCAGCGAAGGTGCAAGATTTGGCGCTGAGATTACGGGACGAGCAGCGTGCCATAAGAGACGAAATGCGTGACGAGGCACTGGCAAAGAAGGCGCAAGAGCAGGCAGCAAGAGACAAGGAGCTGCAAAGAGTGGCCGTAGAGGATGCTGAAAAAAGATTTGCCCAAGCAATAGTGGAACAGAAGGCGCAGCATGAACAACAATTAGCAGAAGCACGCCTAAAAGGAGCATCAGCGGTAGAGGAAGCTGAAAAGCGACATGCTAACGAGACCGTCGAAATGAACGCGCAGCATGAAAGACAATTGGCGGAAGAACGTCAAAAGCTTATTGATGCCACAAAACGGGAACAGACAATCGCACAGCGGACAAGAGAGGGAAGCATTTACATAATTTCCAATGAGGGATCGTTCGGCCCAGGCGTGTATAAAATTGGTTTTACTCGGAATGACGTGGAAGAGCGAGTTGACGACCTTTACAATGCAAGCGTGCCGTTTGAGTTTGATATTCACGCGGTAATTAAGACAAAAAACGCCGCAGCGTTTGAATATAAATTCCACAGACAATTTCTTGCAAATAGGTGGAATAAAAAAAATCTTCAGAAAGAATTCTTTCGCGTGAGCCTCCAAGAAATTCATCAAGAAGTTGAGAAATTGAAGCAACAGGGGGAAGATTGCGAACTGAAGTGGGTAGAGACAGAAGCGGGTCGAGTTGCGGAATGGCAAGAAAGTCGCGACATCGAAAATGATTCACAAAGGAAAGTCAAATGGCTCAATAACGAACAGGCTTCGGCTGATGAAAGGTGGCATATCCGTGAACGACGTTTAGCTAGGCGTGCAACGGACGCCTCAGTGCTTTCAATTTCGGATGGCCTTGATACGGATGCGGATGGCGCGGGGGCTTGAGCGGGTGTCAGACTGGGACTTTTGCTGCTCCGGCAGCCTACGCTGGTAAAGTCGCAGACTGCCACCGCCAGAAGAAGCCTGACTCCGCCAATTTCCGCCGTTTGCACTTCGCTCCATTTCGCGCCGCCAACGAACCGCTACCGCTGGCTCGCGCTTCATTTCCGCTGCTTTCCAACTTTGAAATTATCGGAGACAGGCGGGATGAATCGTCCCTGTCACGCCTCATGCAGTTGCCATGAGTCACGCCAGTTGCGCCCGCTGGCGCGGAGATAGTTTGTAAAAATTGCGGGCGTGCAAGTTCCGAACGTGCAGCAACTGAACGTAATGCGTCCAGGACAATTGAAAGGCGCGGGCAATGTTGCCCAAATGTTCAAGAGCACAGGCGAATTTTACGGAAGACCGACGGTTGAATTGACCAATGGGCGCAAGCGCGGCACTTTGGGACGATTTTTCAATCACTGATTGAAGAATTAGCTGCTGGCTGCCGCCGCTCGTTTCACCTGTGGATTTTCCAATCACTGATTGGAAATTGTCTGGCAGGGGAAATGTCAGGTGAAATTGCCGCATGGCCGCGACTTGCGCGGGGCCGAAACCACGGCCAAAGCGTTGCGTTAAATCCTTGGAAAATTTGATTACCACTTCTTCGCCGTAGCCCGCGCGTATCTGCCCCTCCTGTTCATCCATGCGGCGTTGATTTCCGCCGTGTTCATCCGCCTGCTTCCCGCGCTTCTGGTTGCTCCGCGCAATTTCGCGCCACAAAAAATTGTGTCACTGCATTGCTCCATGCTCCGCCGCCCGCCAGCGCGTAAAGCAGGCTTGAGTGCGTTTCGTTCGGAACCGGATTGCTCTCCCGACGTGAGGCGAAGAGAGCAATCCCGTTCCTTCAAACACGAAACGCAAAAACATGAACACGACAGAAAACTTCGTCTCAACGCCTCAACCGCTGAACAACATTGTCCAGCCCATCAAATTCCCACCGCAACCGCAGGAATGGAAAATCGTTTCCTTGCGGGAATGTCCGACACCTGCCGACATTCAATTGTGTGAAACACCGGAACAGGCAGCCGCCTATTGGAAAATGCACATCACAACTCATCCTTACTTCAATCCTGAATGTGAATGTTTGGTCGTTTTAATTCTTAACACCCGTCGAAAAATCAAAGGTCACTATTTCGTTTCAATTGGAACAATGGACACAATTCTGGTTCATCCTCGTGAAGTGTTTCGTTTGGCAATCATGGCAAGCGCATCGGCTATCGCGCTCATGCACAATCATCCATCGAATGAATCTTCACCGTCAGACGCTGACATTAAAGTCACCCGCGATCTCATTCGAGCCGGACAGTTGCTTAAAATCGAAGTTCTCGACCACATTGTCATCGGAAATCCCAATCACACATCGTTGCGGGCGTTAGGCCACTTTTTTCAGTGAAGCGTCAGTTTCACTGATCGCTTTGGACAAATGCTGTCCAAGCCGGAAAATTTTCTCATCTTTATTTGTTGGCGGAATTCCGCATCGCGCTAAATTGTTTGACGGCATGAGCAAACCGTTAATCGCAACGCTTTTGGGAATCGAATTAGAAATCAAAAAGGTCTTTAACCGAGACGTGAAGCGTTTTCGCAATTCGTTCGCAACCGTCAACCGACGGTGCATTGATCCCGCGCTCCACGAGGCTAATAAATTCAATCGAATAGCCGCTTTTCTCCGCAAGCTTTGCCTGGGTTAATTTAGCGGTTTGCCGCAATGTCGCAATTCGTTTGCCCAATTGTTTCTTCAGCACGCAGTTAAACTATGGGCTTGCGGCAAATCTTGGAACGGAGTTAAACTACGTTTGTTGAAATTTGATATATGTCGGCCAAAATTACAATTCTAATCATCGAAGACGAAATGCCGCTCGCGTTGCTAATGGTGAATCTGCTTTCGCGCGCTGGGTGCGAAGTTGAAGTCGCAACAACTGCGAAAAAGGGGATGCTGTTGGTCGAAGAAGGAAATTTTGATCTGATTACGCTCGACGTTGATTTGCCAGATACCAGCGGGTTTGAGGTTTGCCGCGAACTCAAACAAAGGCATCATTCACGACATACCCCAATCGTTTTTGTTTCAGGACGTTCTTGCTTGGAGGATCAACAGCATGGCCTTGAACTTGGCGCGGTGGATTACATTGAAAAGCCATTTAGCTCGCTGGATTTTGCTTCGAGGATTTTGTCCCATATCCGGCAAGCAAAAGAAGTCTCATGTTGATCTTTGAATCTGGTTTGTGGTGGAACTTGGCCGCTCGGCCCAACGTGCCGCCACGAGGCGGTTGTTCAGCGAATGACGAGACATCCGCGCGGTTCGCTCACATGGAGCGAACCGCCGGAATTTTCCCCGGCCAGCAAAAATTCGGTGACCGCATCACCGATTAGCTTTTCAATCGCATCCCGCATCGGACGTGCGCCAAGTTTCGGATGAAAACCGCGCCGCACCAAAAACGGCAGGACGGATTCAGTCGGCGTCAACGTGTGGCCTTTGTCCTGCAAAAATTTCAATTCGTTAGCCAGCAGCAAGCTGGCGATTTCAAGTTGAATGTCGTAACTCAAACGATTGAAAACCAATTTCTCGGTGATGCGTGCAAACATTTCAGGGCGCAATGTTTGTTGCGCTCGCGTAAGAACGTGACGCTCCATCGTGGCCTGGGTGGAATGTTGAATGTGCAATATTTCCGCCGCGCCGATGTTGGAGGTAAGCACAATGTAGTGCTTGGAAAAATCGAGCGTGTCGCCGCTCGCCATCGTCACCCGCGCCGCGTCCAGGATTTGCAGGAACACATCCAGCACGCGCGGATGCGCCTTTTCAATTTCATCAAAAAGCAAAGTGCCGCATGGCGATTTGTCATAAGCCATTCCCAAAGTGCCGCGTTCGCCCAGCCGCGCGCCGAGCAGCAGGCCGAGCGATTCTTGCGTTTGGTATTCGCTCATGTCGAAGCGGACAAGTTTGTCCGCTCCAAAAAGAAATTCCGTGAACGCCAGCGTGATCTCCGTTTTGCCAACACCCGTCGGACCGAGAAACATAAAGCTGCCGCGCGGACGGGTCGGCTTGGTCAATCCAAGCTCGCCCCGTTGCAGCACGGAAACCACGCGCGGGATGACATGAGCCTGCCCGCGAATGCGCTGGCTTAAACTTTTTTCAAGCCCTTGCAGCTTCAAATGAAGTGCCGTAGCAGGTTTTTCCATTGCGCTTATTGCGTTTTCCATGCCTCAACCCTGCCAGAACGCCAGAAAAAAGTTGTTATGATTTCATAACAACCTGCCAAAGCAAAAAAAGGTAAAAAGGAGCGTATGAAAATTATATTGCAGACCAAGCTGGCGGGATTCACTCCCATACTGGCACAAACCACGGGCAGCCTTTCATCGGGCGCTTCATCGGCGTTGGGCATCGTCATGCTCATCGGATTCATCTTCGGAACCATCTGCGTCGTTGGCGGCGGGTTCGCCATCCGGCGTGGCGACGCCGACACCGGAAAACTTTCCATCATCGGCGGCCTCATCATCGCGGGCGCGCCGGTCATCGTGAAAGCGTTGTTCACGGCCTTCGGCATCGGCAGTTCAACAATTGACGTTGGAACCTTCCAATGAAAGACGGAATCCGATTCACGGAAACGAACAGTTCCGACGATTCCAAAGGCCGGACGTGGGGGTTGGAGGGCGAATTGTTCTGGTTCGTTGTCGGCGGCGGGTTCGCCTTCGTGATGATTCTGCTGCTGTGCTTCAGCGCATTGAAAATGAGCATTTTCACTTCGCTGATTTTGGCGGCGGTGCCGCTGACGCTCTGCCTCATTTACGTCTTCGTGTTTCGTCAGGGAAAACCAGCGGGCTACGACATTGACTGCCTCGACTACTGGTTAAAAGGCTCCGGCTTCACCCCGGATTTTCAAAGGCAACCGGCACATCCATTATGTTTGAAGAATCGCCAAACGGACACTTCATCAACGACCTGATCGTTTTCAATTCGTTGAACGCGGGCGGCTACGTCTCAAAGGGGTTCATCTTCGAGCCGCCCGACATGATCAACGCACAGGTGTCGGAACTGAATGAGTTTCAAGACCAGCTTTCGCTATTGATGCAGTCACTCACCGAAAATCAAAGGCTGCAAATCCAATACTATTGCGATTCTGATTATCGGCATGAATTGTTGCGCTATAATGCCGAGACTCAAAAGGCGACCAACGTCTGGACACGCCGTTCGCGCAACGAACGCTTTGAGCGGTATTGGCGGCTGATGACCGAACGCCGTTTGCGGCGGCAACGGCTCGTCTTTTATCTGTCGCGGAAAATCGAAACGTCGTCCACAGGCATCAAATCCGCCGCCGCCATCACGGAATACTACAACCAGCTTTTGGGGCAATTCCGGTCCGAGTTTGAGCATACGCACGAAATGCTGACGGAAATTTTCGCCGGACAGGGCGCACGGATTATTCCGATGAAGGACGCCGACCATTTCCGGCACTACAAAACATTTTTGAATCCGTCACTGGCCGAGCGGTTCGATTACGATCCGATTGACGGTTTTGATCCGCAACTGTCCATTCAGGAAAATTGCTGGCACAGCGAGGGATCAGGACAGGCCGATTTCGGTTTCTTCATGGATGGACGCTACCATTCCATCATCGTGCTGTCGCGCTGGCCGAAGATGACCTACCCAGGAATCATCCACCGGCTCACCGGCCTGCGGTTGCTCGATTACACCATCACGGTGAATCTCGACCCGCTTTCCGTCCGCAAGGAAATCAACAAGGAAGAAAAGGAACACGACCGCATCGCGGGCGACTACGCCAGCGAGAAAAAACTTTCACTCCTGACCGTGATGGACAAGAAGCAAAAGAAAATCGCCGCGCTGATGCAGGGGCATACGATTCCGTTCAAAGTGTTGTTTGCCATCCGCACCTGGGACAAAAGCAAGGAAGGGCTGATTGCCAAAACGACGGCGATTAAAAACGCCATCAATTCGATGAATTCGGCGCAGTATGCGGAAAGCACGCTGCCCAGCACTTCCAAGAAATTGTTTTACCAGACATGGCCGGGCTGGACGTGGAGCAGATACAACGCGCGAAAACTTTACGGCGAGAACCGCTACATCGCCGATATGCTGCCGGTTGCGTCCACGTTCACCGGCCACCTTGATACAGCCGAGGCGATTTACGAAGGCCCGAACCAAAATCTTGTCGGCATCAAAACCTTTTCCGGCTCGGCGGGCAACCAATCGCCGCAACACGCGGTGTTGCTGGGCATGAGCGGCACGGGCAAGTCCGTGACCGTTTGTGACCTGCTTTCGCAGACGGAAAATTATTATGCCTACACCGTCATCATTGAGGAAGGATTGTCCTACGGAATCTACACGCAGACGGTTGAGCCGGACGCCAAGCCGATTGTGATTCAGCCGGATGGCGACATTACCATCAATTACCTCGACACCAAGGGACTGCCGCTGACACCGGATCATCTGTCGTCGGCCACCGCACTCGTCGCCCGCATGGTCGGCTTGAGCCAGAGCGAGGACAAACAGATGTTGCGTCAGGCGCAAATCGCCAAATACGTCAATCTGCTTTACGAGGATGTCTTTCAGGATTGGACGCGCAAAAATGAAAATCAAATGATGGAGGTTGCGCGCCGTGCGTGTGCGCTGGCGCATTATCGCAAAGAAAAAATGCCACCGGGCGCGACCATGCTGGAAGCGTTCGCCGACTTCCGCGACTGGCTGAAATCAAACGAAGATGAAGCGCAGAGTTTCGAGCAGCAATTGACCGAAGGCGAAGTGCTGAAATTCTTGAAAGACCCGAACACGGTCAAAGACGTTCGCAACATCGCCTTTTCTCACTTCAAAACCGACGAGTATCCAACGCACCGTATGTTGCAGGAGTTGATGTCGCTGGACGCGAGCGGCGCGGAACGCGACCAGATTATTGAAATCTCCACTCTGCTTTTACCGTGGTGCCGGGATGGCAACTACGGCGCATTGTTCGACGGCGCGAGCAATCTTTCGCTCACCGGCAAGATTGCCCACTTTGAATTGGGCTACATCCCCGATTCGGCGAAGGAACTTCGCGCCGCCGCCGGTTTCCTTATTACGAACTACACTCGCAAACACATCATCACGCTGCCGCGCGCCGTGCGGAAACGGAATGTCTATGAAGAAGTCGCGCGTTTCCTCGACATTCCGGGCGGTGAGGAAATCGTGAAGGAGAGTTACGCGCAGCTTCGCAAGTTCAATTGCTGGAACATTTCTATCGTCCAGCAGTATGCGCGTTTCAAGCAGTCGCGCATCCGTTCCGCCGTGTTTGGCAACAGCCGCCAATTTTTCCTAATGCGTCAGAACGACCGCGCCGATCTGGACGACATCGCGCGGGACATCGCCATTCCCGAAATCACCAAGCACACGATAATGAATTACACGCTGCCCGACCATCAGGCAGGGGAGAAATACTCCGCGTTCACCTATCTGCACGTTGATTCCAACCGTCCGATTTGCGGGACAGCCTACAACTTTACTTCCCCCGAAATGTTGTATTGCTCCAGTTCGAGCGGCGAGCATTTCGAGAAGCGCGCCAAGGAACTGCGCGGCGCGAAGAATGTCACCGAAGGAATTTTAACCTTTTCCCGCAAACCGCAACTCGTGGAGGCTGTATGAAATCAAATTATCTTGTTTATTTTTTTCTTGTTCCGCTATTCGTGACCGGATGTGCCGCCGTTCGGCCCGTCACTGATATGGCCGCAGGCGCGGGCGGCGGTTACATCGCCGATAAACTTTCCAACGGCAACCCGGCCATCACCGCCGCAGGCGCGGCGGGCGGCGTTTTGTTAAGCGAAGGCGGGTTTTATCTTGCCGGAAAAGAATCGGACAAAGCCTATGTCACCGGCTACGAAAAAGGACGCAGTGACGCGGTGAAGCAGCAGTATTGGATTCTGGTTCACCAACAGCAGCAGCAAAAGACGCTGCCTGAAAACATCAGCCTGTATGCCATCCCCATTCCCGAACAAAACATAGACGGAACGATTTTGAATCCCACCACCAAATACCTACGCATCGAAAACTAGCAGGCGCAAGCCTGCACCAACCAACAATGAAAGGACAACAAACATGAAAAAACTACTCATCACCATCGCCATCGCCATCGTTGGCGCGTCGAGTCACGCGCAATGGATTGTTTATGACCCAACGGTGAACATCGAACAGATTGTCAGCGAAGCCGAGAACATCGCCCAATTCATAAGCATGGTGGACAACCAGGTGCAGCAGATTACACAGCTCTCCGACCAGCTTCAACAGTTGCAGCAATACAACAAGGCGTTCGGCGATCCGTCGCAAATTCTGAATGTCACTGGCGTTTCCGCGCTGACATCCGACCTCACGCAGACGCCGCTTGGCGAGACCATTTCAACGGTGGAGCAATCCGCCAATGGCGTGGCCGCACTCACCTACAATGCCAGCGGGCTTTACAACCAAATCGGCGCGACCTTTACCACGCCGTCAGGAAATCAAATCCAACGTGATGCGACCGACTACAAACCTTTCGAGGCGATTAACAATGCAACCGCCAATTATTCCACCGTCACGGCGGACGTGCTGAAACGTCGACAGACATTGAAGGATGCCATTGCCTCGACCACGGAGGCGTTGCAATCGGCAACGACCGCATCCGAGGTTCAAAAACTCACCGGCGTCTTGGTCGGCCAGAACGCAGCACTGGCCGCGACTGACAAGGAAATTGATCAGGCCGTCGCCGTGAGCGTCGAGCAGGACATCGAGAACCGGAACGACGCCCAAAAACAAGCAGTCGCCGCACAGGAGCAGCAGAAGGCGGAAGTTGTCGAGGCATTTTCCAACTACCGCACAAATTTTCAACTCAACACCCAGCCGCCGATGTTCCCGACAGGCAACTGATGAAACTGAAAATTCTATTGCTGGTTGCGGGCGTTGCCGTCATCGGCAGCAGCATCACCGTTTTGGTGATTCAATCACATTCGCGCCCGTTGAAATTTCCGCCGCCAGAAAGCGAGTTGCCAGCGGCCATCAGCAATTACAGCAAAACTTTCAAACTCAATACGTCGCCGCCGATTTGGGCGCAGCCGCAAAAACAAGGAGCCACCAATGGAAGCCACTGAACGGCGGGAAACACCCGTCACGGGCAACGTGAAAGTTGCCGAGCCAAAACAGCGTTTTGATCCGACGCGAATCTTTGTCCAGAAAGACCGGCTCGTCTGGTTTTGGTTTGGCTTTGCCATGCTCGTGCTGCTTGGCGCGGCAGTTGACCGTTATTTCCTCGTGCAAAGTTTCAAGCAGCGGGAGCGGGTGATCGTCATTGACCCCGCCAACACTTTTTATGTCTCGCCGCTGCTGAAATTCGAGGAAGCCAAGGCGCTTCATGTTGAACAAAGCACGCTGGCGGCGACGGCCTTTTTGGAGCGCAACCCGAAGGGTTTTGATAATGAGGATTTGTTGAAGCAGATGTTTTTGAAACAGGCTTATCAAAAGGCATCGGCCTATCAATATGCCGAAGAACCTGAATTCAAATCCAAGCAGTTGCACCAGAAAGTCGAAATCAGCGGGATAAACATCCTCAATACGCGTGAAGATTTCGTGCTTACGCAAGTAACCGGCCAGCTCATCCGGGACGGCGTTTTTCAGGACAAACCTTTTACGGAGGCGATTCCCTTCAAGCTGTCACTCCGGTTGCAGCGCAATCCCAACATGGTGCAGAACGGGCGGTTTCCCACCGCCGTAAATGACTTCAAATATGAAACGACTGGCAATTAGTTTTTTAATGGGCGTATGCCTCATCGCGGGCGCGAAGGACAAATCCATTCAGTATTTTATTCTGGATGAGCAGACGGTCTATTCCATTCCGGTTTCCGGCTACCGCGTCACGACCATAAGTTTTCCCGGCCCGATTTCAGCGATGGATGCGGCGCAGGTGACGATTGATCCGCAGAAGCCCGCCGCCTTCCTCATCGCCCACACCAAAGGTTCATCCTTTTTTTCCGTCCGCGCCGAGGCAAGGAAGGCGGTCACGAACGTCAACATCCGGTGGAACAATAAAACGTTTGTCCTTGAACTGGTTGAAAGCGACGAGCCGCTGTTGTCCGTAACATTTGAAGTCCCGCCGGACAATTCCGCATCGGTGCAGGCCGATCCGGTGACACCTTCGCGCCTGCTCGCGCTGCTGGACAAGGCCAAAGCCTATCCGCTGCTGAAGGCATACCATTCTGAAACTGTCGCCCAGGTGGAGTATCGGAATTTTGAAAAAGAGCCGCGCATTTTGGATTGCACCAACTATGCGGTAAGAATCGCGGAGGCATTTCGCTTCAATCCCGAAGACACGCTCATTTTTCGCGTGGGCGTCACCAACAAAACCGGTAACGAACTTCGTTATGCGCCCAATGGTTTTTCGCTCCGCGTTGGCGAACGGACTTATCCGCAGTCCATCAGCGATGCCAGCGGCGTTGTGCCGCCCCACGCGGAAGCCCCGGCATATTTTGCCATCACCGGCACGCCCAACGGCGGGCGCAACGATATGTCCATCAAGAATGATTTTTTTGTGATTCTCGACGCGCACACGGTTGAGCCAGTTCCGCCCGTTGCTCCCGCGCCCGCTGAATCGGTTGAACCAAATCCAAAGGACGATGACGATGATAAATCCCCGTAACGCCATCAATTTTTTCAAAACACCAGCAGGAGCGTTCCTTCTATTTTGCGTTGTCCTGGCGGTCGTCTTTTTTGCCTGCAAACGGTTTTTGCCCGGCGCAACGAAGCCGCAACCTTTGATCTATTCCACCAAGGCCGCCGCCGCCGCCGCCAGCAAACAGACGATGCAAACTTTTCAGAACACAAATTATTCGCCATTGCCGAATCTTCCACCACCGCCCATGCCCGCAATTATGGGTGATGCCGGTTCGCAACGGCAATCAGGAGGGCTGTTTAACCATGCTCCGGCCAAACTGGAAGTGTTGCCCATCAGCCTGTTTGCCGAGACGCCGCAATCGGAACAAAAACAGTTGGGCAAAAACTACGCGCCCTTTGGCCGGTTGATTCCGTGCGAACTGATTGTCACGGTGGATTCATCAAGCATCCAAACGCCCATCATCGGTTTGGTGACGGAGGACATTTATCACAATGGCCGTTTAATCATTCCTGCCGGCACGGAGGTTCACGGCAAGGCGCAGACCGACCGCACCCGCGAGCGCATTGCCAGTGGCAACAATTGGACGCTGGTTTGGCCGGGCGGCGAGGAATTGCGGCTTTCGGGCATCGCCCTCGACCGCGAAGCCGATCCCAGCGGCGACGGCTGGGCCATCACGGATGGCAGCGCCGGACTGCGCGGGCGCGTTCTCAAAAGTGATAATATGTCGGAAATAAAATTGTTCGCCGCGACCTTTTTGAGCGGAGCGGCGGCGGCATTTACCCAGACACAACCGACCATTTTAGGCAGCCAGATTGCCCCGACGCTGGAGAACGCGCCACTCACCGGCGCGCAAGGTGTCATCCAAGCCTATGCGAAACAAATTTATGATTCGATTCAACGCGATGGTTTTTACGTCCGTGTCCCCGCTGGAAAGCAATTTTATATCTATGTCACGCAGACGATTGACGAATCGGATGCGGCCATCGGCGGCACGCGTCTGATGCCAAACGATTTTGCGACCGAAACAAATCAAACCACCGCCCCATCGCGGCGTTATCTCCCGCCCGATGCGGCCGCATATCGAAACGGAACAATGCCATGAAACAAATCCTGATTTTCATCCCGCTGATTTTGCTGTCGGCTTGCGCCAGCCATAAACCCGTTGTGGTGCAAATGCCGCGCTCCGTGCCGGGAACAACCCTGACCCCCGACGACATGGAATCCGTGCGCTACGGCGAAAATCTCAAAGCCTATTCGCTAGGCCGCTACATTGAACCGAATGACGGCTTGGTGATGCACGAGGCGCACACGGTTTATCGCGTGGAGACGACCGCCAAATGGAATCTGCATCCCAACGCGCCCGCGAATGTTCCGGGCGGCCCGGTAATCGGCATCATTGATCCGGCACACAAGGACAGTCCGCTGACACCCGAAGTTGTCGCCGAGGTGGACCGCCAGAAGGCTGCGACGATGGCGTTGATCGTGCAGGGCCAGCGTATGAATCAAGCCCTCAATCAGCTTTCCAAAACCCTGTCGGCGACGGCGCAGGTTGCCCAGGAAAATGTCCAACTTAAAAACGAAGTGACCACGACCGAGAAACGCCTGGACACGCTCGAAGAACAATTTCGGAAAGAGCAGACCGAAGCCCCGTTCACCGCACCAGCCACCCCTTCTGTGAAGGGGACGAATGATTGGTGACTTGAAAACCGCAACAACCAAAACGTATGGAAAAACCAAAATCAAAAACCACAGCCACAACACCCGCTTCAAACGCGCCAGTTGAATACCGTGAAAATCCACGCACCAATGAAAAGATTGATGCGTGGATTAAAAACAATCCCGACCGCTTCAAATTCTTCGACGAAATGCCCCATGAGCGCGCCGTCCGCAAGCTCGCCTTGAACGAGGTGGAAAAATATGAACGGATGCAAAAGATGAACTCTGGCATCATGCAAAAACTCAACGACGATCCTGAAGCAAAGCAGGCTTATGAAATACTTTTGAAGCGTGTTCCCGAAGCCGACCGTGAACGGGCGACCGCTTCCATTGCCCGGCACGTCTTTCAACTCGGCGCACCGCGCAACGACCGCGCTAAAACGCCAGGTGCCGGAGGCGGAATGCGGGTGTGACGATAAAATTTGCGCGGGTCAAAGACTTGCGGCTTTTGCTACGGCGTGGCGCTCCGGTTCGCCGTTCCAGCGTCGAACTCCGCGCCCAGCCTGCAAAAGCCGTAAGACTTTGCCTTTCCGCTTGGAAGCAACCAAGGGCTTGCGCTGCCGTCGCTTGAAGTGAACCGCGACCGCATCGAATGACATTTATTTCTGGAAATTATCAAAGTCTTGAGCTAACTATTTATGGCAACGAAACGACCAAGCGGAAAGACTGATGACGAGCAGTTAAATTTATTTTCATTCAACCAAAATAATTATGACAGCAATCACACTGACCCAATACGGCAGAATGGCGGAGAAACACTGGCGCGAATTCCGTCCGAACATGGTGGCGGAAATGGAAGTCAAAGGAATCCTTCAGGAAATGCTCTTGGAGGCCGAGGAGAAAACGGCCAGCGAGATGCACGACCTGACCATGAAGTTCCAGCAGCAGGGATTAACGGCGCAACAGGCGAACGACCGGGCTTGGGAAATGGTGCGGGAGGAATACATTCTCCTGCCGCCCGAAGCGAACGAGTAGTCCGCAATCAAAACAATTACCGGATTTCCCCCGCCGATGGCGTTGGCGCAGGCTCGCCAAAGGAAAAATGCCGGGCCAATCTCGCCGCGATAAAACTGGTTCGCAAACTTCAGGTCGAAAACCGACCGGCCACCCAAGAGGAAAAATCCGCGCTGGTTCGCTATGTCGGCTGGGGAGGACTGCCGCAGATTTTCAATCCGGCGACTGACTGGCAGGCCGAAAGCCGTGAACTCATCAAACTGATTTCCAAAGAGGAATTCCGGCTCGCCCGCGCTTCCACGCTCAATGCCCACTACACATCCGGCGAAATCATTCAGGGAATGTATGCGGTATTAGAGCGTTTAGGATTCAAAGAGGGGCGCATCCTAGAGCCAGCTTGCGGCATCGGCCATTTCGTCGGCTTCATGCCGGAGTCCATGCAGTCGCAATCCGTCATCACCGGCATCGAACTTGATCCGGTGACGGCGCAAATCGCCAAGGCGCTTTATCCCGACGCCGACATCCGCAATGAATCTTTTGAAAAGGCAAACGTGGCGGATGAATTTTACGACGTGGCCATTTCCAACATCCCCTTTGGCGATTACAAACCCTTCGACAACAAGTTCAACAAGCAGGGTTTTCTCATCCACGATTATTTTTTCGCAAGAGGACTCGAAAAAGTCCGTCCGGGCGGACTCGTCATGTTCATCACATCGCGCGGCACGATGGATAAAATGGACAGCACGCTTCGTAAATATGTCGCCGAACGCGCCAGCTTGGTCGGCGCAATCCGGTTGCCGAACACGGCTTTCAAACGCAACGCCAACACCGAAGTCACCACCGACATCATCATTCTTAAAAAGTTGCGTCCGCGTGAGACGATAAAAAGTGCGAAATGGGAAAAAGTCATTCCTTTCAGCAGCACCAAAGGCGAAGTCATTCCGATTAACGAATACTTCGTCAACAACCAGCACATGATGCTTGGTGAAATGCAGCTAAAAGGGCGGATGTATTCGCACAGCCAGCCAACGCTCGTCAGCGATGGCAAAGACATCAAGGAGGCGTTGGCCGAGGCGGTGAAGCATCTGCCTCAAAAGATTTACGAACCGCTCAACCGTTCGCTGGATGTCACCGCAGGGGAGCAATCCATTCCCGCGCCCGGCCACGTCAAACCCAATGCTTACACCCTTCACGATGATGAAATCGCCATTCGTGAAGGCGACAAGCTGATTCCGCTCTCGCATTTGCCCATTCAAACGAAACTTCGCATCCGCAGCATGATTAAAGTGCGCGACGCGGTGCGCCAGTGTTTGCGAACGCAACTGGAAGACGCCGACGAGGACGAAATTAAACTCGCTCGCGCCCAACTCAACCAGGCTTACGACCGCTTTGCCGCGCGCTTTGGTCCGGTGTCGGATCGCGTGAACGCGCTCGCCCTTCGCGGCGACCCCGATTTGCCGCTTTTGTTCTCACTGGAAAATTACGATTCGGAAACCAACAAGGCGGTCAAGACCGCCATTTTCCGCGAACGCACGATTCAAAAACAGAAGCCGATAACGTCAGTTCAATCGCCCAAAGAAGCCGTCATTGTTTCGCTGAACGAAAAAGGCCGCGTGGACTTGGAACACATGGCGACCTTATTGAACCGCCCCCCAGAAGAATTTTTGCCCGAATTGAAGGGCGTGTTGTTTCTCAATCCGCAAACGCAGTTGTGGGAAACCGAAGATCATTATCTGTCCGGCGATGTCCGCGATAAACTTCAGATTGCCGAAGCCGCCAGCCTCACCGAGCCGCGCTTTCAGGAAAATGCCGCCGCGCTCAAATCCGTCCAGCCGGAGGATTTGTCCGCGACTCAAATTGACGCGCGACTTGGCGCGTGCTGGATTCCGGTGAAAGACTTTGAAAAATTTGCCCGCGAGTTGCTGGCGGCGGACGACATCAAGGTTTCCTTCATCGTCCAGCTTGGCACTTGGACGGTGCAGGCCGGGCCGACCACCAAAGGCTCAGTTGCCAACACGACCGAATGGGGAACGGATCGCGCCGCTGCTTTGGAATTGATTGAGGACGCGCTGAATTTGCGGACGCCCACCATTTACGACAAGGTGAATGACGGCAAGAAAGATAAGCAAGTGGTCAACGCCAATGCCACCGAAGGGGCGCGGGAAAAACAGCAGAAAATCAAAGACCGCTTTCGGGAATGGGTCTGGCAGGACGACGAGCGGCGTGAACGCCTTGCCAAAAAATACAACGAGGAATTTAATGCCGTCCGGTTGCGGGTATTCAACGGACAACATTTGACCTTGCCCGGAGCGAGTCACGCCATCCAGTTGCACCTTCACCAAAAATCCGGCATCTGGCGCATTGTGCAAACGCCAAACACGCTGCTCGGCCATGTCGTCGGCGCGGGCAAGACCTACACAATGGTAGCGGCGGGTATGGAATTAAAACGGCTCGGACTTGCCCGCAAGCCGATGTTCACCGTGCCGAACCATATGCTCGGCCAGTTCTCATCCGAACTACTCATGCTTTATCCGAGCGCGAACATTTTGGCGGCGACCAAGGAAGATTTTGAAAAGAACAAACGCCGCGAGTTGATGAGCCGCATCGCCACCGGCAATTGGGACGCGATCATCGTCACCCATTCCGGGTTTGAAAAAATCCCGATGTCAGAAAAATACCGGCGCGATTTTTTCCAAAGCCAGCTCGACGACTTGGATAGCGCGCTGCGCGAGATCAAAGAGGACAGCGACAACCGGCGCACCGTGAAGCAACTGGAATCCGCCAAGAAAAAATTGGAAACCAGACTGGAATTGCTTTCTGCCAGCGAAAAAAAGGACGACACACTTACGTTTGAAGAACTCGGCATTGACCGGCTCTTTGTGGACGAGGCACATTATTTCAAAAATCTGTTTTATATCTCGAAAATGACGCGGATCGCCGGACTGCCGCAAACTTCATCCGAGCGCGCCTTCGATATGCTTTTGAAGACCCGTTATATTCAGGAGATCAACGGCGGCGGCGGCGTAGTATTTGCCACCGGCACACCCATTGCCAACAGCGTCGCCGAAATGTTCACGATGCAGCGTTACTTGCAAACGGGGACATTGCGAAAGCAGCAGTTGCAGCATTTCGATTCCTGGGCGGCGACGTTCGGCGAGCCGGTGACGGCGATGGAACTTGCACCGGACGGCGCGGGCTACCGGCTCAACACGCGCTTCGCTCGTTTCATCAACGTGCCGGAGTTAATGCAAATTTTCTGTCAGGTTGCCGACATCCAGACCGCCGACAAATTGAAGCTGCCCGTGCCGGAGATGCAGACCGGCAAGCCGATGATTGTCCGTGCGCCGGCCCCGCCGGAACTGAAAGAGATTGTGCAAGGACTGGTCGTCCGCGCCGACGCCATCCGCAGCGGACGGGTTCATCCGAGCATAGATAATATGCTTAAAATCACATCCGAAGGCCGTAAGGCGGCTTTGGATCTGCGCGTGTTAGACCCGCGCGCGAAAGACCAGCCCGAAAGCAAAATCAATCAGGCGGCGGACAAGATTTTTCAAATCTGGCAGGACACGCGGGAAAACCGATGCGCTCAAATGGTTTTTTGCGATTTGTCCACGCCTTCAAAACTGCGCCGCCAGTTTTGCGCTTACGACGACCTGAAAACCAAGCTTGTGAAACACGGCATTCCCACCGAAGAAATCGCCTTCATGCAGGATTACGACAGTGATGTTGAAAAACTTACTTTGTTCAAGGAAGTGAAGTCTGGAAAAAAACGGGTTCTCATGGGCAGCACGCAGAAAATGGGCGCGGGAACGAATGTGCAGGAACGCCTCGTCGCGTTGCATCATCTGGATGCACCGTGGCGACCCGCCGACGTGGAGCAGCGCGAAGGCCGGATTTTGCGGCAGGGCAATCAGAATAAAATGATCCAGATTTATCGCTACGTTACCGAGGGCAGCTTTGATGCCTATATGTGGCAGACGCTTGAGACCAAAGCGAAGTTCATCCACCAGGTGATGACCGGCGACACGCACATCCGGCACATCGAGGACATTGATTCGCGCGCGTTGACGTATGCCGAGGTGAAAGCCATTGCGTCGGGCAACCCGAAGGTGATTGAAAAGGCATCCGTGGACGCCGAAGTCATGCGGTTGAACCGGCTGCACTCCCAACACACCGAAACGCAATATCGCATCCGTTCCGACCTGCGGAAGTTGATTGAAAAAATCCCTCTGTCCAAGCAGCACATCGAAAATCTTAAATTGGATATGGCGCAACGCATCAATACGCACGGCGACGCCTTTCTAATTGTGTTGGAAAAATCAGTGGTCAAAGACCGCGCAATTGCCGGGGAACTGCTCGCCCGCATTTCGCGCCGCGCTTCCGGCGCACAAGACCAATTCGACATTGGTTCATTTGCGGGCTTCGAGCTTTCCGTCCGCGCATCGCTTTGGGGTCGGATGGAGTTCGTGTTGAAGGGCAAAAATCATTATGCCTTGGACGCCACCGAAACTTCTTTGGGGACGGTTCGCTCGCTCGAATACTTCGTGCAGAACATGGAAGACCGGCTGGCGCACAAGCAAAGCGAATTGGCTGACTCGGAAAAGAAATGCGGTGAGTTGGAAGCCAAAATCGGCCAGCCGTTTGAACATGAAGCTAAATTACAATCGTTCGCCGTGCGGCAAAAAGAATTGGAGGAGGCTTTGGACATCACCAAAAATCAGGCGGCAAATTCATTGGCGGCAGAAGTGACCGAACCAGCCGTCGAAGTCGAAGCGGAGAGCGAAACCGAATCCGTCGAGGCCAACGTGCGACAATCGCGCGGCAAAACTCCGGCAACCAAACTGACTGCCAAAGTGCGAGTAGCTATGGCGCATTAAATATTCGCCAGCCGCGTGAGTCGCGACTGAAATCCGTTTAAGGCTTCGTGGAATTGCCGCTGGCATTTTATGCTTCGTTGCGCTTGGCAAGGATGCTACGGGTCGGCTCAAACATAAAACTCGCCGCTTCCGTTCCTCCTGTGCCAATGCTCACTTCGCAAGTCTGCGGCCTCTAGGAATTCACGAAGCAGAGCATCATGCCTTCGGCTTTTCGGGCAATCGAAACGAATGATGATTGGTTGAGGGCAATTGAAATGTTTTCCCGACTTCACGCAGGTGCTTAAGGAATTCCTGCGCTACCTTTTTAAGCGGGCATCGTTTGCGCCAAATGATTGCGATGGTTCGCCGTGGATGGAGGTTTTTTAATGGGCGATACCGGACGCGCTCTCCCGTGTTCAGCATCGCCATTCGCGGAATCAGGGAAATGCCCATGCCCGCGCCAACAAGTGACTGGATGGTCTCCAGTTGTCCACTGCGAATTAAAATGCGTGGTTGGAAATCATGTCGCTGACAAAAACCAAGCAATTGATCCCCCAGATAATGCCCTTCGTGCATCAAAATAAATTGTTCAGAACGTAAATCTTTCACCTGGATTTGTGATTTTTCAGCCAGGGGATGTTTCGACGGCAATGCCACCAGCAGGTCTTCAGAAAACAATTCCTCGATTTCAAAGCCACGCTCGTTAATGGGCAAACTCATGATTCCAAAATCAACCGCGCCCGTCTCGATCAGCCGCAACAATGCAACCGTCATGTCCTCGTGAATGTTCAATTCAACATTGGAACAGCGGGCGGCAAATGACTCCATAATTTGCGGGAGCAAATAAGGCGCAATCGTCGGTAGAATCCCCAACACAACCTTGCCAGCATTGATTACATTCAACCCTTGAATTTCCCGTGTGGCCCGCGCGAGTTGCGCCAAAACTTGTCCGGCGTGCGTGATAAAAATTCTGCCAGCTTCCGTTGGCACAATAATTCGGCGGCTCCGGTTCAGAAGCGTCGCCCCGACCTCTTCTTCCAGTTTTTGAATTTGATCGCTTAAAGCGGATTGAGAAATAAAGCAATGCAGAGCCGCTTTGCTGAAGCTGCCCCGCTCTGCCACCGTTGACAAGTATTTTAATTGGTTGGTTTCCACGCTTAAGCAAACAGCCGCAGCATAAGCAAGTTAAGATGAAAGGGGAGTTTTGGACTATCGGATTTTCCGATAGTGCGTATCGGAAATTCCGATAATCCATTTCTTGAGGCACAAAGCAATTGCGAAGAAAATTTCGTATGGGTTTGATGCAGCAACAATGTCCGACCAGCCATGACGAAAAAAGCCACACCAATATTGTGGGGCCGCAAATTCGGAAATTGAGAGCCGCGCGCGGCTGGTCACAAGCGAAACTTGCCGTGCGGCTTCAATTAAACGGTCTGGACATTCGGCGTGATGTGCTTGCTCAAATGGAATCACAACTGCACTGCATCAAGGACAGGGACATCCCCCATTTCGCCCGTGCTTTGGGAGCAAACGTGGCCGAACTTTTTGGAGGTTTTGGAAGATAAAACGCCGCCCAGCCCTGTATCGAAAAGTTGTTATGAAATCATAACAACTGCCCAAAGCAAAAATTGGTAAAACAGAACAAAACTTTTATGGATGTCAGCGAACCCAATCAAATCACGGAACAGTTACGAAAAAAGGAGAGAGTAGAACGGCTGGCGTATTCCATCCCAGAGGCGGCTGACATGCTGGGCTTGGATTATTTCAGCGTCTATCGCCTCGTCCAGCGCGGGAAATTGAAAGCGTGCCGCGCATTACGCGGAAAATTCCTTATCACCCGTGCCGAACTCGACCGGCTTTTGAATACTGAATAGAATTTTATGTTGAAACGAAATGGAGAAGATTGCGAACAACCGGTGCCAAATTATCCCG